>ERZ839947.3054-NODE-3054-length-10665-cov-7.431291_pt1 | contig 10665 bp, 8 predicted proteins | sample MGYA00519908_ERZ839947 | MGnify/ENA primary metagenome ERZ839947 (study PRJEB31850, sample SAMEA3708857) | human gut metagenome | biome: human gut; feature: human-associated habitat; material: faeces | place: China | collected 2014 ... | reverse complement strand
AGCACCTGACTGTTAATCAGGGTGTCGCCTGTTCGAGTCAGGCAAGAGGCGCCAGCAAAGCGATGGAAGTTTTCCATCGCTTTTTTCTTTTTCTCCGGCTGCTTTTGTTGACAGAAAAAGCGGGGCGGGATATACTAAAAACAAGTTTAATTATAAAAAACTGTTGGCCAGCGGCATCTGTTTGGATTCCGCCTGCGCCCTCTCAGTCATTGCTTCGCAATGCCAGCTCTCCCAAGGGGAGAGCCAAGCCGCGAAGAGGAGACGTTTGCCTTCTTGCCAAGGGCTCTCCCTTTGGGAGAGCTGGCGCGTCAGCGCCTGAGAGGGCGGGCTCCGCCGACAGAATAAAAGGAGAAAACCATGAAAAAAGTGATTCTGACGGGCGACCGCCCGACCGGACGTCTGCATGTGGGCCACTACGTCGGCTCCCTGAAGGAGCGCGTGCGCCTGCAGAACTCCGGCGAGTACGATGAGATCTATGTGATGATCGCCGACGCACAGGCCCTGACCGACAACGCCGACAACCCGGAAAAGGTGCGCCAGAACATCCTGCAGGTGGCACTGGACTACCTGGCCTGCGGCATCGACCCGGCCAAGACCCACATCTTTATCCAGTCCATGGTGCCGGAGCTGACGGAACTGAGCTTCTATTATATGAATCTGGTCACCGTGAGCCGCCTGCAGCGCAACCCCACCGTGAAGAGCGAGATCCAGATGCGCAACTTCGAGACCAGCATCCCGGTGGGCTTCTTCTGCTACCCCATCAGCCAGGCGGCCGACATCACCGCCTTCAAGGCCACCACGGTGCCCGCCGGTGAGGACCAGAAGCCCATGATCGAGCAGTGCTGCGAGATCGTGCACAAGTTCAACGCCGTGTACGGCGATACGCTGGTGGAGCCGGAGATCGTTCTGCCCCAGAATGCTGCCTGCCTGCGCCTGCCCGGCATTGACGGCAAGGCCAAGATGAGCAAGAGCCTGGGCAACTGCATCTATCTGTCGGAGGAGCCGGAGGACATCAAGAAGAAGGTCATGTCCATGTACACCGACCCCAACCACCTGCGGGTGCAGGACCCCGGCCAGGTGGAGGGCAACCCGGTGTTCATCTATCTGGACGCCTTCTGCCGCCCGGAGCACTTTGCCGAGTTCTGGCCGGAGTACCAGAATCTGGATGAGGTCAAGGCCCACTACCAGCGCGGCGGCCTGGGCGATGTGAAGGTGAAGAAGTTCCTGAACAGCGTCATGCAGGCAGAGCTGGAGCCCATCCGCACCCGTCGCAAGGAGTGGGAGCAGCGCCTGCCGGAAGTGGTGGAGATCCTGAAGGAGGGCAGCGCCTACGCCGAAAAGACCGCCGCCGCCACCCTGGCCGACGTGCGCCGTTCCATGCGCATCGACTACTTTGATAACGACAATCTGCTGAAGTAAGCTGAGTTCCAGAGCCTTTCCCCTGGGGAGAGGCTCTTTTTGCATCTGCAGCAAAGGAGGACCCTATGGAAAAAACCGTTTGGATCACCGGCGCAAGCTCCGGCATTGGCCGGGAGTTTGCCCGCCGCTATGCAGCCATGGGCTGCCGTCTCATCCTCACCGCCCGCCGGGCTGACCGGCTGACGGCATTGGCAGAGGAACTGAATGACGTCCACGGCACCGTGTGCCGCATCCTGCCCGCCGACCTTGCCGACCGGGCGGACTGCGACCGCCTGTGCGCAGAGCTGGCAGGGGAGCGCATCGACATCTTCATCAACAACGCGGGTTTTGGCGTCTGCGGGAGCCTGCTGGAGACCGACCCCGCCAAAGAGGAAGAGATGGTGCAGGTGAACGTGGCCGCCATGCGGCGGCTGTTCCAGTTTATGCTGCGCCGGATGCAGGCGCAGGGCGGCGGCACCATCCTGAATGTGGCATCCTCCGCGGGGCTGCTGCCCGGCGGGCCCTACATGGCGGGCTACTATGCCAGCAAGGCCTATGTGGTCAGCCTGACCCGGGGCGCGGCCCAGGAGCTGCGGGAAAAGCGCAGCCCGGTGTACGTCTGTGCCCTCTGTCCGGGGCCGGTGAACACCGAGTTCAACGACCGGGCCGGGGTGGTGTTCGCGCTCAAGGGCATCACGCCGGAGTTCTGCGTGGACGAGGCCATCCACGGCATGCTGCACCATAAGACCATCATCGTACCGTCGGCCTTTATGCGGCTGTGCACCTCGGCGCAGAAGCTGCTGCCCACGCCTCTGCTGATGCCCATCGTAGCCCGTCAGCAGAAAAAGAAGCTGGGCTGACAGGCAAAGCGCACAAAACGCCTGCGGGGCTTTTGTGCAGGCTGCCGAACGCCTGCCCGGGGCAGGTAGGACGTCTGCCAAAATCAGGACATTTGCATGAAAAAACTTGCCGGAAAGCGAGAAATGCAGTAAAATTGTAGGACAAAATGCCTTGACACTGCCCACAAACCATGCTACCCTAGTATACAAGAGCGGCTGTGTGCCGGGGAGGGGAAAGGTGCCTTTCCCGGAGGGACAGGGCCGCGCAGAAGGTCCGCCTGCGTGAGGACAACAAAAAGAACTCTGAATCAGAAAAGGAGAGATCGTATCATGAAGATCGCAATCATCAACGAGAACAGCCAGGCCCCCAAGAACGGCATCATCGAAGCAGCCCTGAAGAAGGTCGTGGAGCCCATGGGCCATGAAGTGGTCAACTACGGCATGTACTCCGACGCTTCTCCCCGCCTGACCTATGTGCAGTGCGGCATTCTGGCTGCCATCCTGCTGAACAGCGGCGCCGCCGACTTCGTCATCACCGGCTGCGGCACCGGCGAGGGTGCCATGCTGGCTCTGAACAGCTTCCCCGGCGTGATCTGCGGCCATGTGGAGGATCCCGTGGATGCCTACACCTTTGCTCAGATCAACGACGGCAACGCCGTGTCCATGCCCTTTGCCAAGGGCTTCGGCTGGGGCGGTGAGCTGAACCTGGAGTACACCTTCGAGAAGCTGTTCGGCTTTGGCTTCGGCAAGGGCTACCCCGCTGACCGCGTGGAGGCCGAGCAGAGCAACAAGAAGATCCTGGACGGCGTGCGTGCCGTGGCCTTCAAGCCCCTCATCGAGATCCTGAAGGGCATTGACCAGGCTCTGCTGAAGGGTGCCATTGCCGGTGAGCACTTCCAGGAGCAGTTCTTTGCAGACTGCAAGGATCCTGAGCTGGCTGCCTACGTCAAGACCCTGCTGTAAGGGCCGGAGACGAGGACACCATGCAGGGACTGTACCAACTCAATGCAACCATCACCCACTTTCTGGAGGGCTTTCTGGAAACAGCGGTGCCCATGATCGCAGGTCTGGCCGAAGTGGTCGGCCTGTTCATCATCATCACCAGCCTGGCCAAAGCCAGCTACCACTATGTGCGGGCGACCTTTTTCAACGACCACCACGACTTCCATCATGAAATGAGCAGCGGCCTGACCACCGCGCTGGAATTTCTGATGTCGGCCGAGATCGCTAAGACCTTCCTGCTGCAGAATCTGGAATCCGTCGTGCCGCTGGCAGCTACCTTCGCGCTGCGCGCCATGATGAGCCTGCTGCTGCACTGGGAGATGGAGGGCGGCCACCGCCCGGCCAATGCCAAGGGCGAAGAGGCTGGAGAAAAGAAATAACGGCAAAAAACATTTGCCAAACTTTTGCGGTGCAGGGGACATCGACGTTGTGAAAAACGTAAAACCTTGAGAGGAACCCTTGACACTTGTGCACAGACGGTCTATACTCGTGCCATCGAAAGCAAAGGCGCTGACGGAAGCAATTCCGCCAGCGCCTTTTGTGTTTTCGGGTGGATCTCGCCTTCGGGGGAAATAGAGGGTCCTCTGAGGGAAATGCATCGTTCCTGCGTGCATCCGGTACGGGGAACGGCACACGGCCGCAGGGGCTGGTGCCCTGCGGCATCACACGACTTGTGGGGAGGTATGACTGTTATGTTCAGTTCCGTCAACACCTGTTGGACGCTGGTGGCAGCGTTCCTGGTCTACTTCATGCAGGCGGGTTTTGCCCTGTGTGAAGCCGGCTTTACCCGTGCCAAGAACACGGGCAACATCCTGATGAAAAACATGATGGACTTCTGCATCGGCACCCCGTGCTACTGGGTCATCGGCTTCGGCCTGATGTTCGGCGGCACCGGTGCCCTGATCGGCGGCTTTGATCCGTTCATCCAGGGCGACTACAGCCACCTGGGTCTGGACATCCCGCTGTGGGTGTACATCGTGTTCCAGACCGTGTTCTGCGCCACGGCAGCCACCATCGTGTCCGGCTCCATGGCTGAGCGCACCAACTTCAAGGCCTACTGTGTGTACTCCGCCGCCATCTCGCTGGTGGTATACCCCATCTGCGGCCACTGGATGTGGGGCGGCGGCTGGCTGCAGAGCATGGGTTTCCATGACTTTGCAGGCTCCGCAGCGGTCCACAATGTAGGCGGCGTCATCGCCCTGCTGGGTGCCTGGATGCTGGGCCCCCGCATCGGCAAGTACGACAAGGACGGCAAGCCCCACGCCATCCCCGGCCACAACCTGACCGCCGGTGCGCTGGGCGTGTTCATCCTCTGGTTCTGCTGGTTCGGCTTCAACGGCGGCTCTTCCCTGAGCCTTTCCACCGATGAGACCATGACCCTGACCGGTCTGGTCTGCTTCAACACCAACCTTGCGGCAGCAGTTTCTACCTGCGTGACCATGCTTTTTACCTGGAAGCGCTACGGCAAGCCCGACGTCTCCATGACGCTCAACGGCTCTCTGGCTGGTCTGGTGGCCATCACCGCAGGCTGCGACACCGTTTCGCCCTTTGGTGCTTTCATCATCGGCTTCGTCGCCGGCATCCTCGTGGTGCTGAGCGTTGAGTTCTTCGATAACATTGCGAAGATCGATGACCCCGTGGGCGCCGTCTCCGTCCACTTTGCAAACGGCGTCTGGGGTACCATTGCCGTGGGCCTCTTCTCCGACGGCGGCAACGGTGTCGGTAAGGGCCTGTTCTACGGCGGCGGTCTGAGCCAGCTGGGCATCCAGCTGCTGGGCCTCATCGTGGTCGATGCCTATGTCCTGGCCGTCATGTTCGTCATCTTCAAAGTCATTGACAAGACTATCGGTCTCCGCGTTCCCGCTGAGGTGGAGATCGACGGTCTGGACATCCACGAGCACGGTCTGGCTTCCGCTTATGCCGGTTTCGCCATCTCCGATGCAAACTCTGCCGCCATGGTCCCCAACGAGAACACCGACCTCGGCGAGGACGACGCTTCCAAAGCTTCTGCAAAGCAGATGGACGCCGCTGTGCCTGTGGTGCGCGAGCCTGCTGTCATCCACGACGGCATCTACGACACCGGGATGCACAAAGTGTCCATCATTGCAAAGCTTTCCAAGTTCGACCAGCTCAAGAGCGTCCTCAACGATTTGGGCGTCACCGGCATGACGGTCACGCAGGTCATGGGCTGCGGCATCCAGAAAGGCACCACTGAAAAATACCGTGGTGTGCCTGTGGACAGCACCCTCCTGCCGAAGATCAAGGTCGAGGTCATCGTCTCCAAGATCTCGGTCGATTCCGTGGTGGAGGCCGCCGAGACGGCGTGGATATATTGTTCTCCTTTTTCCTTTTTTCTGATAATTCCAAACACAGCTCAAAGCCCCGCTCCTTCGCACAAGGGAGTGGGGCTTTGGCGTTTCTTGACAGCGCCCGTCCGTCGTGCTATCTTTGTGGGCAGGATATAAAAAACACAGGAGTGTTATCATGAAAGAGTTTTTGAAAAAGGAGCTTTATTCCTTCCGGGCCGTCGCGGCCATTCTGGCCCGCTGGCTGCTGTTGGCCGTCCCCACCGGCCTCGTCTGCGGTGCCGTCGGCACAGCGTTCCACCTGGCCGTGGAGCACGTCACCGAGTGGCGGGCCGAGCACATCTGGCTGCTCTGGCTGCTGCCGGTGGCAGGTCTTGCCATCGTGGCACTTTATAAGGTGACAGGCTGCGAAGGGATGGGGACGAACAACGTCATCCGCGCCGTCCACAGCGGCGAAAGCGTCAGCCCGCTGCTGGTGCCGGCCATCTTCTTCGGCACGGTGCTCACCCACCTCTGCGGCGGCTCGGCCGGGCGCGAGGGTGCGGCTTTGCAGATGGGCGGCAGCATCGGCTACAACATCGCAAAGCTCTTCCGCTTCTCCGACCACGACCGCCGCACGGCCACGGCCTGCGGCATGGCTGCATTCTTCTCGGCACTGTTCGGCACGCCGCTGTCGGCGACTCTCTTCGGCATCATGGTGGAGGATGTGGGCCTCGCGTTCTCGGTGGCCTTTGTCCCCGGCTTCGCCGCTGCCCTCATCGCCTATGGCGTCTCGCTGGCCTGCGGCATCTCTCCTACCCATTTTGAGCTGACCGCACCGGCGCTTTCCATTGATTCTACTCTGCTGGTGGCTGTGCTGGGTGTTGCCTGTGCGCTGGTGGCCCGGGCATTCTGCTGGCTGCTCCACACCATGGAGCACGAAATGCCCCGCCGCCTGCCAAACCCCTGGGTGCGTGCCGTCGTGGGCGGTGTTGCCGTAGTGGCCCTCTCTTACCTGATGGGCGTGGGCCGCTACAACGGCGCGGGCATGGGCGTCATCACTGCCGCCGTGGAGCAGGGGCAGGCCCTGCCGTGGGACTTTATCTGCAAGATGCTGCTGACCGCCCTGACCCTCTCGGCGGGCTTCAAGGGCGGCGAGGTCGTCCCCAGCTTCTACATCGGTGCGACCTTCGGCTGTGCATTCGGCCCGCTGCTGGGCCTGCCCGCCGGGTTCTCCGCCGCCGTGGGCCTCGTCTCGGTGTTCTGCGGCGCGACGAACACCCTCATCCCCTCCATCCTGCTGGCCTATGAGCTGTTCGGCGGCGTGGGGCTGGAGCTGATCGCGCTGGGCTGCGGCGTCTGTTATATGCTCTCCGGCACCCACGGCCTCTACAGCAGCCAGCTCTTTGTGACGGAGAAGCTGCTGTCGGAGTATACGGAAAGCTGGGGGAAGCGGCTGCACCGCTGATCCTCTTTCATTTTCCAGCGCACAGCCCTTGATTTTTTCCGTTTCTCGTGCTACAATCATTTGTAGTTTCATCCTGTGATGCGCAGTGTGCGCAGGTTTTCTGCCGCCGGTGCGTCAAAATCAAATGTCCCAAAACGATGATGCGGACAAACCGAAGTCCCGTTCTCCATGCCGCAGAGAGGGCTGCCGTCCGGAAGGACGCGCTGCAAGCAGCCTGCCATGTGCCGGACTTCTACCACCGCAGAGTGCAGAGGCGAACCTCTGCCGGGTGCGCCCGTTACAGCACAGCGAGTGGCGTGCAGCAGCACGCAATTCGGGTGGAACCGTGGAACGCAGTTGGATCTTTCAAAGGCGCTTCATCCCGTAAAGCAAATGCGGGGTGAAGCGTCTTTTTTTGTTATACCAAACGCATTTTTCATGTCAAGAAGGAGTAACACCATGAAGATCATCTATAAGGACGGTCATGTGGACGAGTGCCCGCAGGACCAGGAACTGCACGTTATCCGTCACACCGCAGCCCACGTCATGGCTCAGGCCATCAAGCGCCTCTACCCGGAGGCTGACTTTGCCTTCGGCCCCGCCACCGAGAACGGCTTCTACTACGACGTTGACCTCGGCGACACCAAGCTGACCGACGAAGACCTGGCCAACATCGAGAAGGAGATGCGCAAGATCACCAAAGAGAATCTGGCCATCAAGCCCTTCATCCTGCCCCGCGCAGAGGCTGTCAAGCTGATGGAAGAGCGCCACGAGAACTATAAGGTCGAGCACATGGCTGACCTGGCCGACGAGACCGAGTTCAGCTTCTTCCAGCAGGGCGAGTACGTCGATATGTGCATCGGACCTCACCTGACCTACACCAAGGCTCTGAAGGCTTTCAAGATCACCCAGCAGTCCGGCGCATACTGGAAGAACGACAAAGAGAACAAGATGCTGACCCGTATCAACGGCGTGGCTTTCCACAATCAGGAGGAGCTGGACGCCTGGGAGAAGGAGCAGCAGGAGGCCCGTGAGCGCGACCACCGCAAGATCGGCAAGGAGATGGGCCTGTTCATGACCGATGATCTGGTTGGCCGCGGTCTGCCCATGTTCCTGCCCGCAGGCTACACTGTCTGGCAGGAGCTGGAGAACTATATCAAGGAGAAGGAGCGCGCCCGCGGCTACCTGCACGTCATGACTCCCTGCATCGGCACCGTGAATCTGTACAAGACTTCCGGCCACTGGGATCACTACCGCGAGAATATGTTCCCCGCTATGGAGATGGAGGGCGAGAGCTACGTCCTGCGCCCGATGAACTGCCCCCATCACATGATGATCTACGCAAACCGTCCCCACTCCTACCGCGACCTGCCCATGCGCATCGGCGAGATCGCACACGACTTCCGCTATGAGTCCTCCGGCACCCTGAAGGGCATCGAGCGCGGCCGTCACTTCTGCCAGAACGACGCTCACCTGTTCTGCACTCCGGAGCAGATCAAGAGCGAAGTCGCTGATGTCTGCAACCTCATCTTCGAGACCTACAAGGACTTCAACATCACCGACTACCGCTGCGTTCTGTCCCTGCGTGACCCTGCCGATAAGAAGAAGTATCACGACGACGACGCGATGTGGAACCACGCTGAGAACGCTCTGCGCGAGGTCCTGACTGAGCTGGGCATCCACTTCACCGAGGAGATCGGCGAGGCTGCTTTCTACGGCCCGAAGCTGGACGTCAACGTCAAGCCCGCTGTCGGCGCTGAGTACACCCTGTCCACCTGCCAGCTGGACTTCTGCCTGCCCGCAAAGTTCCACCTGACCTATGTGGACAAGGATGGCACCGAGAAGACCCCCGTTGTCCTGCACCGTGCGATCCTGGGCTCTCTCGACCGCTTCATGGCCTACCTCATCGAGGAGACCAAGGGCAAGTTCCCCACCTGGCTGGCTCCTGTTCAGGTCAAGGTGCTTCCCGTCTCCGAGAAGACCCTCGAGTATTCCGAGGCCATCACCGAGAAGCTGGTGGAGGCCGGTATCCGTGTGGCTCTGGACGACGACAACCAGAAGATCGGCTACAAGATCCGCGCTGCACAGCAGGTGGACCGCGTGCCTTATATGCTGGTCCTGGGCGCCAAGGAAGCCGAGGCCGGCAATGTCTCTGTCCGTGACCGCAAGGGCGAGACCACCACGATGGAAGTGGATGAGTTCATCGCAAAGGTCACTTCCGAGATCAAGAACCGCAGTCTGTAAGCTGTAACGTAAGATACAAAAAATCCCCTCCGCCGTCTGGCAGAGGGGATTTTTATTTACGCCTTGTTATTTCAGCAGATTATCATCCGTGAAGTAATCGATTTTCATGGACTTACGCACTTCGGCGAGGGTGGCGGCGGCGGTCTTTTCGGCCACGGCGCTTCCTTCCTTCAGAATTTCCACGACCTCGGGCAGGCGCTGCTCCCACTCCTTGCGACGATTGCGGATGGGCTCCAGCTCAGCCTGCATGACGCTGTTCAGGAACTTCTTCACCTTCACGTCGCCCAGACCGCCGCGCTGATAGTGTGCCTTCAGCTCGTCGAGGTTCTGGTACTCAGGCAGGAACTCGGCAAAGTGCTCCGGGCGGCTGAATGCATCCAGATAGATGAAGACGGGGTTGCCCTCCACCTTGCCGGGGTCCTGCACGCGCAGGTGGTTCGGGTCGGTGTACATGGACATGATCTTCTTCTTGATGTCCTCAGGCTCGTCGGAGAGGTAGATGCAGTTGCCGAGGCTCTTGCTCATCTTGGCCTTGCCGTCGGTGCCGGGCAGGCGCAGGCAGGCGCTGTTCTGGGGCAGAACGATCTCCGGCTCCACCAGAGTCTCACCGTAGACGGCGTTGAACTTATGAACGATCTCGCAGCACTGCTCGATCATGGGGCGCTGGTCCTCGCCTGCGGGGACGGTAGTGGCCTTGAAGGCGGTGATGTCCGCGGCCTGGCTGATGGGGTAAGTGAAGAAGCCCACCGGGATGCTGGACTCGAAGTTCTTCTGCTGGATCTCCGCCTTGACGGTGGGGTTGCGCTGCAGGCGGGAGACGGTGACGAGGTTCATATAATAGAAGCTCAGCTCGGTCAGCTCCGGCACCATGGACTGGATGAAGATGTGTGCCTTGGCGGGGTCGATGCCCACGGCCAGATAGTCCAGAGCGACCTGCAGGACGTTCTGGCGCACCTTCTCCGGATTGTCGGCGTTGTCGGTGAGGGCCTGTGCGTCAGCGATCATGATATAGATCTCGTCGAACTTGCCCGAGTTCTGCAGCCGGACACGCTCCTTCAGAGAGCCGACATAGTGGCCGACGTGGAGCCGGCCCGTCGGGCGGTCGCCCGTCAGAATGATCTGTTTCATACTTTTCTCCTTTTTCATCAGGCGCATTTTTCCTCAGCCTCTCCGTCACAGCTGACGCTGTGCCGCCTCCCCTGATAGGGGAGGCTCTGGCGAAAAGGGTAAGTTTTCGGTTTTGCCAAGGGCTCTCCCATCCGGAGAGCTGGACGCCGCAGGCGGCCTGAGAGGTTCATTTTTTATAAGTATATCCCCCGCCGCTTTCCCTGTCAACAAAAGCCGCACCGGAACGGATAAAAAAGAAAAAGCGATGGAAAACTTCCATCGCTTTACTGGCGCCTCTTGCCTGACTCGAACAGGCGACACCCTGATTAACAGTCAGGTGCTC
>ERZ839947.3049-NODE-3049-length-10685-cov-2.968485_pt1 | contig 10685 bp, 9 predicted proteins | sample MGYA00519908_ERZ839947 | MGnify/ENA primary metagenome ERZ839947 (study PRJEB31850, sample SAMEA3708857) | human gut metagenome | biome: human gut; feature: human-associated habitat; material: faeces | place: China | collected 2014 ... | reverse complement strand
ATGGCAGCTTACGCCACGGTATAGACCCAGTCGTGCTTGTCCTCAACAGCACCAGACTGGATACCAGTCAGGGTCTCGCGAAGCTTCTTCATCACAGGGCCGATCTCGGTGTAGCCAGCCGGGAAGGTCACGGTCTCGTCGGCGCCGTAAACCTTGTTGTCGATCTCGCCCACCGGGGAGATGACGGCAGCGGTGCCGCACAGACCGCACTCGACGAAGGTGCCGGCCTTAACCTCGGCCCACTCGACGGGGCGCTGGTCGACGGTTATGCCCAGGTCCTGAGCAACCTGAACGAGCGAACGGCGGGTGATGGAGGGCAGGATGGAGTCGGTGTGCGACTGAGGAACGACGAGCGTGCCGTCCTCCTTCACGAACAGCACGTTGGCGCCACCGGTCTCCTCGACATAGGTGCGGGACTCGGAGTCGAGATACAGGTTCTCGGCATAGCCCTCGCGATGGGCCTCCATCGTGGGCTTGAGGGACATGGCGTAGTTGAGGCCAGCCTTGATGTTGCCGGTGCCGTGCGGTGCCGCACGGTCATACTCGGAAACGCGCAGCTTGACGGGCTTAAGGCCACCCTTAAAGTACGGACCGACCGGGGTCACGAGAATGCGGAACGTGTACTCAGGAGCGGGAGCCACGCCGATCACGTCACCGGAGCCGATCATAAACGGACGCACGTACAGGGTTGCACCGGATCCGAAGGGCGGAACCCAGGCGGCGTTGGCAGAAACGACCTGCTTGACGGCCTCGACAAACTTGTCCTTGGGGAACGGGGGCATCTCGAGGCGCTGGGCAGAGTTATACATACGCTCAGCGTTCATGTCGGGACGGAAGCAGACGATGCTGCCGTCCTCGGCGGTGTAGGCCTTCAGGCCCTCAAAGACCTCCTGGCAGTAATGGAAGATGCCGCCGCACTCGGAAACATGCAGGGTGTGGTCGGTGGTCAGGCCGCCCTCGTCCCACTCGCCATCCTTCCAATGAGCCTCGTAGCTGTAATCGGTTTTCATGTAGCCAAAGCCGAGGCTACCCCAATCGATATCCTTCTTCTCGACAGTCATATGTCGCTCCTTACATACACAGTTGCATACTCGCGAACCCGCACGCAAAGACCGAAGCCGACCGCGTCGCAACGTCGCACGCCCGGAGCGTAGAGCCGGACGGGACACGCGAACGGCATCAAAGCCGATGGCACGTCGATTCGCATGCACGAGATTGTACTCCCCGCACGCGTCGGATAAAACGTTTTTCTTTAACTAACTAAAGTATTCTCATTTGAACGGCACTAAAGAGGCCCGCCACCGCAAGCGATGACGGGCCTCAACTACACGGTTTGCGCGCCGATTCAGGCTAAGCGCTCTATTTGCCCAGCTTTGCCTTAACCAGGCCGACCACGGTCGGGATAATCGACACGGCGACGATGCCGATAATCAGCAGCTCAAAGTGCTCCTGCACAAAGGGGATGCCGCCAAAGAAGTAGCCCAGCAGCGTAAAGACCGTCGACCAGGTAATGCCACCCAGCACGTTAAAGATGACAAAGTTGCGCCAGTGCATGCCGCCCATGCCGGCGATAAAAGGCACAAAGGTGCGAATAAACGGGAAGAAGCGACCGAGGAAGATGGCCAGATGGCCCCACTTATCCAGGAAATCCTCGGACTTTTTGATGCGCTCGGGCGTCATGGCCTTTACCTTGCCCGAGGCGATGATCTTGCGGCCAAAGAAGTGGCCGATCATAAAGTTGCACTGATCGCCCAGGATGGCTGCGGCCCATGCGACGGCCAGCAGGGCCACGATGTTAAAGCCGCCGTTGTGGGCAAAGAAGCCCGAGGCAAACAGCAGCGAATCGCCGGGAAGGAACGGGAAGAACACCACGCCCGTCTCGATAAAGATAATTAGGAACACGCAGCCGTAGGCCATGAGCGGGCCAGCGGCGATCCAGCTGGCGATCGCAGTGCGCGGATCCTTAAGCAGCTCGGCGATAAAATTAATGAAACCCATGAAGTTAAACCTCTCAGTTGTGGGCGCGGACACGTCCAAGTTGACCAGTATACGGTTGCGGCGCCCCCTCGTGCGCAACCCCACAAAAGCATGACTCCATTACCAGCAAGTTTGCATAACTGACACTTGTCGCCCAAAGCAAAGCAAGATCGCCCTTCTTAATCCCTAGCGAATCGCTATACTTTATTGAATCGCATTGTCACGGCGCTGAGGGAGGGCGGCCAGTGAGCTTTATCAATACCATTCGCGAGGACATCAAGACCGTCCAAGCGCAGGACCCCGCCGCGCAAAACGGTCTGGTCATTTTTCTTTCGTACCCCGGCCTGCACGCCAAGTGGAACCACGTGCCCGAGCACTGGCTGTGGGAGCACGGCCATCGCTCGCTCGCCCGGGTGCTCTCGCAAATCACCCGCCACATCACCGGCGTCGAGATTCATCCCGCTGCACAGATCGGCAAACATTTCTTTATCGACCACGCCATGGGCGTTGTCATCGGCGAGACCACCATTGTGGGCGACAACTGCGTGCTCTACCAAGGCGTCACACTCGGCGGTACCGGCAACGAGACCGGCAAACGCCATCCCACCCTGGGCAACAATGTCACGGTGGGCACGGGCGCCAAGGTGCTTGGCAACATCCACATTGGCGACAACGTCAAGATCGGCGGCAACTCGGTCGTCGTCAAGGACGTGCCCGACAACTGCACCGTCGTGGGCGTGCCCGGGCGCATCATCAAGCGCAACGGCTGCCGCGTGTTCGAGGAGAGCTTCGACGCCAAGCAGCATCGCGAGTACATGCCCGACGATGCCGCCGAGCAGAGCGCCCTCAACCGCCAGGGCATCAACGAAAACGCCCGTCGCGTCAAGGAACTCGAGCGAGAGGTGGCCGAGCTCAAAGCCCTCGTCGCCAAGCTCGTGGACGAGCGCTAGGGCCGTGGGCAGCCGCCACAGCATGAACGCCAGCACAAAAGGCGCGCCAGGGAATCCGCCCCCGGCGCGCCTTCTTTTCGATGCGACATGCGGGACTGCCCCTTTGTCACCTTATGCGAACTGGCTTAGGTAGAGGTCGGCGTAAGCGCCCTCGGCAGCCAGCAGCTCCTTGTGCGTACCCTGCTCGATGATATTGCCGTGATCCATGACCAGGATGAGGTCGGCATCGACGATCGTCGACAGACGGTGCGCGATCACAAAGCTCGTGCGCCCGCGCATGAGCGCGTCCATGGCGCGGCCGATGGCAAGCTCGGTGCGCGTGTCCACGCTCGATGTCGCCTCGTCCAGGATGAGGATCGCCGGGTTGTTGAGCAGCACGCGCGCGATGGTCAGCAGCTGACGTTGGCCCTGGCTGATGCTCTCGGCATCGTTAGCCACCCGTGTGTCGTAGCCCTGCGGCATAGTGCGCACAAAGAAGTCGACCTGAGCGGCACGTGCGGCCGCGACAATCTCCTCGCGCGTCGCCTCGGGACAGCCATAGGCGATGTTCTCGGCAATGGTGCCATCGAACAGCCAGGCGTCCTGCAACACCATGCCAAACTGCTGGCGCAGCTCGCCGCGGTCCATGCGGCTCGTGTCCACACCGTCGAGGGTAATGCGGCCGCCGTCGATCTCGTAGAAGCGCATGAGCAGATTGATGAGCGTGGTCTTACCCGCACCCGTGGTTCCCACCACGGCGATCTTCTGACCCGGCTCGGCGGCAAACGACACGTCGCGCATGAGCGGCTTGTCGGGCGCATAGCCAAAGCGCACGTGCTCAAAAGCGACGCGGCCCTCCACCTTGCCCGGCAGCTTGGCAGCCTCGCCCGGCTGCGGATCGGCCTCCATCTCGGGCTCATCGAGCAGGTCGAACACGCGCTCTGCGCTCGCCAGCGCGCTCTGCAGCGAGTTAAAGGTAAACGACAACTGCGTCATGGGTTCGGACGCCTCGTAGATAAACTGGAAGAACGCCTGGAACACGCCGACGGTCATATGCCCGGCAACCAGCATGCTGCAGCCCACCAGCGCAATCACGATCTGCGCCAAACGGCCGATAAAGCGCACCGCAGGGCCGACGGCGTTAATCATAAAGTCGGCCTTGGTGCTCACGCGCGCCAGCTCCTTCGAAGCCTCGCGTACCTCGGCAGAGCTCTGGCGCTCGCGGTTAAACGCACGGATCACCAGACGGCCCGAGTAGCCTTCCTCGACCGCGCTCGTAATCTTGGACACCCACTCCTGGCGCTCGCCCGTCACATCGTGCGTGCGGCGCGACACGACCTTCGTCACCAGCAGCGAAAGCGCCGTAAAGAACAAAAAGATGAGCGTGAGCGGCACGCTAAACACGAACATCACGCTCACGGCGCCCACCACGGTACCGATCGACACCAGCAACTGCAGCAGTCCGCGCTGCATGCTCTCAGACATCTTGTCCAGGTCGTTGGTCGCGCGGCTGACGACCTCACCGGGGCGATGCGCATCAAAGTAAGCGAGCGGCAGACGGCTGAGCTTTTGCGCGATGCGGTTGCGCAGGCGCAGGTTGAGGCGCTCAGCAACACTCGACATCAAAAAACTCTGGAGCGCATAGAACGAGGCGGCGGCCGTCCAGATCATAAAGTAGACGAAGATGGTCTTGCCGCAGTTCTCCCAAGTGATGTTGAAGGTGGTTCCGTTGGCAAACGCCACCTGAATGTGGCCCCACAGCTCATCGATCACGCGGGCGCTGTATGCCGGCGCGGCGGTGTTAAAGATGACGTAGAACACGATGCTCGCGAACACGATATAGAAACGCCAATGATCGCCGGCAGCCTCGCTCCACAGGCGGCGCACCGTCGCCCAGGTATCCCGAGGCGTCTCGTCCTCGTCCTCGTCGTCAACGTCGCGCATGCGCTCCGCCTCGGCACGGGCGCGCTCATCCTCGGCTCGTTCGTTTTCCTCGTACAGCGCCTGGCGACGAGCCTCGCGCTTGGCGGCGTCATCCAGCTCGGTCGACGCGGCAGCCGTTTCCTCGACCAGTCCCGCGGCAGCGGCGTCATCAACGCCGCCCTGCTTCTTGAGCTCCCCGGTCATGCTACTCACCTCCCTTCATTTGCGATTCCGCGATGGCGCGGTACACCTCGCAGGTTTCCATAAGCTCGCCATGCGTGCCCAAGCCCACGACCTCGCCGTCCTTGAGCACAACGATCTGGTCGGCATGCAAAATCGTCGAGATGCGCTGCGCGATGATGAGCACCGCGGCGTCGCGCGTCTCGTCCTGCAGCGCATGGCGCAGGGCCGCATCGGTCTTAAAGTCCAGGGCCGAAAAACTATCGTCGAAGATATACAGGTCGGCGCGCTTCATGAGCGCGCGAGCAATGGCCAGGCGCTGGCGCTGGCCGCCCGAAAAGTTCGTACCGCCCTGGGCAACCGGAGTGTCGAGCCCCTGCGGTTGGTCGAGTACAAAGGTGCTCTGGGCAACCTCAAGCGCGTGAAGCATGTCGCCCTCGGTCGCGCCTTCGTTACCAAAGCGAAGGTTGCTCGCCACCGTGCCCGAGAACAGCCACGCCTTCTGCGGCACGTAAGCGATATGCCCGCGAATCTCACCTTGCGAAAGGTCGCGCAGGTCAACGCCGTTCAGGCGAATGGCGCCCTTCGTGGCATCGTGGAAACGCAACAAGAGCTTGGCCACCGTCGACTTGCCCGAACCCGTCGAGCCGACGATTGCGGTCGTCTGACCGCGACGACAGGCAAAGCTCAGGTCGCACAGGGTGTCCTCGTCGGCATCGTCAAAGCGAAACGACATATGATCGAACACGGCAACAGCATCCGCATCGTCCTCGGAGGCAGTCGCCCCGTCACCCAGCGTACGCTGGCCATCGACGATGCTCGGCTCAATCTCCAACACCTGCTGCGCACGGTTCAGGCACGCGGCAGCACGCGGAAGCGTCAGCACCACCATCTGCGCCATCATCACAAAGAACAGGATCAGAATTGCATACTCCAGCACCGCCGAGATACTCGCAATCTGCATGGCGTGGGCACCTACGCGGTTGCCGCCCACCCACAGCACCGCCACCTCGGCGATGTTCATCAAAAAGAAGCTTGAGCTGTCGAGGCCCACAAACAGGTGGTTGACTTTGATGGCGTTGGCGGCGTATTCGCTAAACACCTCGTCCAGACGCCGTTCCTCGTGGCGCTCCTTGTTAAACGCACGGATGACGCGCACGCCCACAATATTCTCGCGCAGCACCACGTTCATGCGGTCGATAAAGCCCTGTAGGCGCATAAAAATCGGCGCCGCGTTGGCAACCGTAAAGACCGCCGCCACCAGCACAATCGCAACGACTACGCCCAGAAGCGTGCCCATGGCGGGATCGATAAACCAGGCGAAGATGATGCCCGCCACAGCCAAAAACGGCACGGGCAGCACCAGCTGAATCGTCTGCAGAATCGCCTGCTGAATCACGTTGATGTCGTTGAGCGAGCGCGTGATCATCGATCCGGTGCCAAAGCGCTCAAAATCGCTGGCCGCGAGCTCGAGCGATTTGTCGTACACGGCATTGCGGATATCGCAAGCCACGTTGGCGGCCAGGCGCGCCGAAAGATAGCAGCCCAGCACCGTGCCGCCGCTAGCCATGCTGGTCGCGATAAACATGTATAGGCCGTTGCGTAAAATGTAGTCGACATCGCCCGTGGTAATACCGGTGTTGACCATGTTCGCCAGCATCGTGGGAACCAACAGCGTACCGACGTTATCCACCAGCAGCACCAGCAGCGTCACTGCGACAAGCCCTCGATATGGCTTTAGAAACCTCATTAACAGTCGCACGACTCCCCCTCACCTTGATTCTCGGCTTGGCTCTCGGCAGCGATATGCTGCTTAAAGGCATCGCACTCATCGCCGAGCACCTGAGAGAATTTGCCGATCAAGCGCATAATCTCGCGCTGCTCACATGGCTCAAGCGCGCCAAAGGCTCGCTGCTCGGCCTTGAGTGCCGGCAGCGCATAACGCTCGGCAAATCGCCTGCCCTCTTCGGTCAGGCTCACAACCTTGTTCTTACGACCGCCTTCGGCAAACTCCAACGTTGCGAAGCCCCGCGCCGTCAAGGTTTTAATTGCCGAGTTGATGGTCTGCTTGCTGTAGAACCATTCGCTTGTCAGACGGCTTACGGCAATACTGCCGCCCGCCGTGCTGGTATCGACGAGCATCCAGTAAGCGCAGTCCGAAAGGCCGCAGGCGCGCGAGAACTCCGAATAGATATGGTCGAGTCCATTGAGCAATCGGTCGAAGTCGACCAACGCAACCGCACTATTCATCTATCCCACCATTCGATTGTCCGATTTTTGACCAATTTTGTGTCTCTAGATTAGTCCGAGTTTTGACTATCGTCAACAGGCTCTCCGCAAACGCGTGCACTTTTATGGCCTATCGGCAGAAAAAGACCGCCGGCGCGGGGGCGGCGCCAGCGGTCACGTGAAAATCGGGTTTTATTGCCTGTTAGGCAGCGACGGCCTCGTAGACCGTAGCGCCCGCAAAGCTGTCATGCAGGCTCTTGCCGCAAATCCAAGGCAGCTCAACAACCTCGCAGACCGTGTTGACCAGCTCGGAGCAGTCAGTAAAGTGGCCCTTATCGTTGAGGGCCTCGCAATCCTGAACACGCCAGTAGCCATCGGTGTGCGTGATGTAGTACTCGTGATCGTTGATCGACACGAAAGCGCGCGTCTTGGAACGCAGCAGCTTCAGAAATCCTTCGAAGTCGGTCTCGACGACATCTCCAGCCTGGAACATGATAGTTACCTCCTGGCCCGGCGCCACCACGGCGCATTGATAAACGTTGGCACTCCTTTAGTAAAACCTTTATCAGAGGTTATACGTTCGTCATTTAGGCAAGTGGTAAAAAACCGCAGGGTAGACGGGATAAAACGTTTAACCATCCCATTTGTTTGTCACATTCTGAAGGTACTTTTATGCAAACCTACTTTCCCAATTGGAATCTATCCTTTTGGCCGGGCAATTGACCGTCTATCGTTTGAGCCCGACGGGTATGAACGGGGCATCTGCAACGCCACTACAAGGAGGCACCATGGAGACTATCGAAGCGCTCATTCACCGCCGCAGCTGCCGCAAATACAGCGATCGTCCCGTCGAGGCCGAAAAGCTTGCACGTATTATCGAAGCCGGCCAATATGCACCGAGCGGCATGGGCCGCCAGCCGGTGACGTTTGTCGCCGTCACCGATCCCGCGACCGTCGAGCGTCTCTCGCAGCTTAACGCCCAAGTCATGGGTAGCAACGGCGACCCCTTCTACGGAGCCAAAACGGTTGTGGTGGTACTGGTCGACCGCAACGTGCCCACGCATCTGGAAGACGGCTCGCTCGCCATGGGCAACTTGCTCAACGCCGCCTATGCACTGGGTGTCGATTCATGCTGGATTCACCGCGCGCATGAGGTCTTTGACTCGCCCGAGGGCCTGGAGCTGCCTGGAGCTGCTGGCCAGCTGGAGCCTGCCCGCCGACGGCAGCCTGCGCGGTGTCGGTCACTGCATTCTGGGCTATGCCGAGGACACGCTACCCGAGCCCAAACCCCGCCGCGACAACGTCGTCTACGTAAGGTAACCCAAGAGCGTCATAGGGGTAGCTAATTTGGGACGAGGCTATTTTAGCCACCCCACTCGCAACTTATCTTGCCGATGGAGTTGTCGTCGTTTCGTTCGTGTGGGTCGTTTCGGCGCCGTCGCCCTGTTCGCCCTCGTCCTTTTGAGCGTCGGCGATGGTGGAGGCTGCCGCGACCATGCCGCGCTGGGGCGCGACGCCCGTCTGGGTCTGAGCGCCCTCGACAACTTCTGTGCCTGCGTGCGCGAGCTCGGGCGATTTAAACACCGCGTCCAAGTTGGCGCCACCGCCGGCGTAGCCAAGCGCAGCGAGTGCGATGACGATCACTGCAACGACGACCGCGATCGGCACATAACGATGCCAACCAGCAGGATTGAGCCCACTGCGGCGAGCCGCCCCGCGGCTGATGTAGCCGAGCGTGCCGTCGTGCTTGAGCTTTGAGCCCACCACGCGTTTGCGGCCCCACAGCGAGGACTCTGCCTGCATTGCCAAGCGAGCACCTGTCGAAGGATAGCCGTATTTAGTGCGCTTGAACGAGCCGTCAAACCCCGAGGCGTGTTTGCCCCACGTCACCGATGTTGTGCGTCGGTTAACCGGCGCGGCACTCCGCCTTCTGCGGCTCGGTTTTGTAGTCTCAGCCATACGCCCCCGCACGCCGTAACCAAATCGAAACAATAACGCTTTGGACTGTAGCACACGCGTCGCGCGCGGTCACGGGCGCCTCGCTCAACGGTCATCGTCCTTCAGCAAGCGCCACAGCGTTGTTCGGCTTACGCCCAGCACCTCCGCCGCACGGGTCCGGTTGCCGTGGAGATGATCTACAACCAGATGCGCGATATCTCGCTCGGTATCGGCCAGCGGTCGCAGGATATACAGGTCGCTTTCGAGTGTCGGGGCGCCAAAGGTTGCGGTCTTAATCACGTCCTCTTGGGCGAGCACTTCCTCCGCCACAGCGCGGTCCACCGTGCCCGCCCCCACCAATATATACAGTCGTTCCGAGACCTCGCGGAGCTGCAGATAATTGCGCGGCCAGCGGTAAACATCGAGCGTCTTTGCCGCCGCGGCAGACAACGTGGGCGCTGCCGTCCCAAATGCATCAGCGAGATATTCCAAATAGCGCGCAACCTTCGTCGACGCGGCTCCCTGCTCGGCGATTGCCGGCGCCACGCTCACCGCACAGGCGAAGCGCTCAGTCACAAAGGCAGCTTGATCACTTTCGCTGCCGCCCGGCATGTCATTCGCCGTCAGCACCACATGGCAGCGCGTCGCCAACGCGGTGTCGGCCATCGTGGAAACGAGCTCGCGGAGACGCTGGGGGCCAACCGTGTTCCAGCCCTCAATGCAAAGTGTCAGCCCCGTTTGGAACAACGGCGATTCGGCGCTTTTGAGCACGTGGCGCCAACCGCGATCGGTAAGCTCATCGAGCGCAACGGCAACAAAGGGTTGATCGGCAAAAGGACCGTCCAGATAGAGGCGCTTGGCGATCTCGACCTGACCCGCTCCCAGCTCGCCCTCGAGCATAAGGGGCACGCCGCGCGCGTAACTCTCGGCGACCGGCGCAGCTACCGAGGCCGCCCCCTCAACGATGCCGTACGCGCTCGATTCGTAGCGGGCCTCAACTTCGTCGGCGTTGAGCCACTCGATGCCCGCATGTGCCGCGGCGCCGCGTACCTCGCGGACCACGACGACCCAAAGGCCCCCGCCTTCTTTGTCGGTGGGGCGAACGGTCAGGCTCAGGCGCGTACCCGCACGCCCCATAACCAGACGCGCGCCGTCTCCTATACGGTCGAGGCGCTCAGCGACAAAAGCCGCCACATCCCGCTCAAGCGCCGCGTCATTCATGGTCGAAATCGCGACGTCCCCACGCGCATCGATTGCCAATGCCGAGGCCCCGGCAGCAGCCAGGGCCTCGGTCAAGATGTTCAGCTTGGCATCGCTATCCATGATTTGCCCCTGTCCGCGGCGACGTGCAACCGCCGACGGTCGCACGACCGAGTGTTTCAAAATTGAACGATATTGCTCACCAAACACTATAGGGCAGAAAGCGCCGTCCTGCGAGTATAGGTGTTGCCCCGCATCGCCATCCTGGCGGGGCGATAAGAGCTCTTCGGGACTTATAAACCTGCGGAC
>ERZ839947.3045-NODE-3045-length-10699-cov-2.576005_pt1 | contig 10699 bp, 8 predicted proteins | sample MGYA00519908_ERZ839947 | MGnify/ENA primary metagenome ERZ839947 (study PRJEB31850, sample SAMEA3708857) | human gut metagenome | biome: human gut; feature: human-associated habitat; material: faeces | place: China | collected 2014 ... | reverse complement strand
CTTTTCTCTGATTATCAGAGACATTTTGCTAAGATTCAGGAAACACTATCTTCCTTATTAAGAAAAGCAAAAGACCAGATCGGAGAAATGACGTTTGCTCCAACCGTTACCGGTTCCGGAGGACTTTCCATTTCTTCTTACTTAGACATCCCATTCTGTCAGGAAGTTGTCTGTGTATCCAGTGCATTACAGGATTACGCTCCTCAGACAGATGTAGCAATTGAGCTTGGTGGAGAAGATGCGAAGATCATTTATTTTGAGGGTGGAAATGTAGAACAGCGTATGAATGGTGTCTGTGCCGGTGGTACAGGTTCTTTTATTGACCAGATGGCTTCACTTTTACAGACAGACGCTTCAGGTCTTAATGAATATGCAAAAAATTATCATGAAATATATCCTATTGCAGCCCGTTGTGGTGTATTTGCGAAAACAGATATACAGCCACTTATTAACGAAGGTGCCACAAAAGAAGATTTGGCAGCTTCAATTTTTCAGGCTGTTGTAAATCAGACTATTTCAGGTTTAGCCTGTGGTAAACCAATTAGAGGGACAGTTGCTTTCCTTGGTGGTCCCCTTCATTTCTTACCTGAATTAAAAAATGCATTTATCAGGACTTTAAAATTAGACGACGAACATGTTGTTGCACCGGAACATTCTCATTTATTTGCCGCTACAGGTGCAGCATTAAATCATAAAGAAAATATTAAAGTAGACATTGATGACTTATACGAACAGTTATCTCATGGTGTTCAGATGTCAATGGAAATCAAGAGACTGGAGCCATTATTCCAGAATCAGGAAGCTTATGACAAGTTTACTGAAAGACATAATAAGGCAAAAGTTAAAAAAGGTGACTTGGCATCTTACAGTGGTAACTGCTACCTTGGTATTGACTCAGGTTCTACTACAACTAAGGCAGCTTTAGTTGGCGAAGACGGTACATTACTCTACTCTTTCTATAGTGGAAACAACGGTAATCCGTTAAAAACAATTATTGATTCAATTAAAGATATTTACGCAAAGCTTCCAAAAGACGCTCACATTGTCCGTTCCTGTTCAACAGGTTATGGTGAAGCTTTAATAAAAAATGCCCTTCTTTTAGATGAAGGCGAAGTTGAAACTGTTGCCCATTATAATGCGGCTGCATTTTTTGAGCCACAGGTAGACTGCATTCTTGATATCGGTGGTCAGGACATGAAGTGTATCAAGATTAAAAACAATTCTGTTGACAGTGTTCAGTTAAACGAAGCCTGCTCTTCAGGATGTGGTTCATTTATTGAAACTTTCGCAAAATCTCTTAACTATTCTGTTGAAGATTTTGCCAAAGAAGCTTTATTCGCTTCTAATCCAACTGACCTTGGTACAAGATGTACAGTATTTATGAATTCAAATGTTAAACAGGCTCAAAAGGAAGGGGCCAGCGTTGCAGACATTTCTGCCGGTTTGGCATACTCAGTTATAAAAAATGCTTTATATAAAGTTATTAAAATATCAGATGCCAGAGACCTTGGTAGAAAAATTGTTGTTCAGGGTGGTACATTCTACAATGACGCCGTTTTAAGAAGTTTGGAAAAAGTTGCCCACATCCACGCAATCAGACCTGACATTGCAGGTATTATGGGTGCTTTCGGTGCTGCTCTTATTGCAAGAGACAGATATAAAGGCGAGCCTACAACAATGTTGAATCTTAAGCAGTTAGAAGAATTTACATACACAACTTCAATGACTAGATGCAAAGGTTGTACAAACTCATGTTTACTTACAATCAACAAATTCTCTGATGGCAGAAGATTTATAAGTGGTAACAGATGTGAAAAAGGTATTGGTGGCCAGAAAAACAAAGATAACATACCAAACCTTTTTGAATATAAACTTAAAAGAATGTTTGATTATGAGCCATTGTCACCTGACAATGCACCTAGAGGAATTGTGGGTATTCCAAGAGTTCTTAATATGTATGAGAATTTTCCATTCTGGGCTACATTCTTTAAGAAACTTGGCTATAGTGTTGTTCTTTCACCAGAATCATCACATAAACTTTACGAAATGGGTATTGAATCAATACCTAGTGAATCGGAATGTTATCCTGCAAAACTTGTACACGGACACATTACATGGTTAATTAAACAGGGTGTTAAATTTATTTTCTATCCTTGTATACCATACGAGAGAAACGAAACGCCTGATGCAAACAACCATTATAACTGTCCTATTGTTACATCTTATGCAGAAAATATAAAGAACAACGTTGAAGAATTAGAAGATCCTTCAATGAAGTTTATGAATCCTTTCATGGCTCTCACAAATGAAGAAACAATTACTTCAAGACTTGTTGAAGAGTTTGGAAATGAATTTGGAATTAATGCCGGCGAGGTTAAGGAAGCCGCTCACTTAGCTTGGGAAGAACTTCTTAACTCAAGAAACGATATGGCAAAAAAAGGTGAAGAAACTCTTAAATACATGGAAGAAAACGGAAAGCGTGGTATTGTTCTTGCAGGCCGTCCATACCATGTTGACCCTGAAATAAATCATGGTATACCTGAAATGATTAATTCATACGGTCTTGCTGTTTTAACTGAAGACTCAATTTCTCATTTGGCAGAAGTTGAACGTCCTTTGATTGTATCTGACCAGTGGATGTATCACTCAAGATTATATCGTGCAGCTAACTATGTAAAAACAAGAGACGATTTAGACCTTGTTCAGTTAAACTCTTTTGGATGTGGTTTAGATGCTGTAACTACTGACTGCGTTAGTGATATTTTAACTAAGTCAGGAAAAATCTACACTGTACTTAAAATTGATGAAGTAAATAACTTAGGTGCCGCAAGAATCCGTATTCGTTCACTTCTTGCAGCAATTAGAGTTCGTTCAGAAAATCATTTTGAAAGAACAATTCAGCCTTCTTCAATTAACAAGGTTGAATTTACAAAACAAATGTATGAGGATAAATACACAATTCTTACACCACAGATGAGTCCAATTCATTTCAAAATGCTTCAGGCTGCTTTAAATTCATGTGGTTACAACTTTGAAGTAATGGACAGTAAACCATCATGCGTAGATGTAGGTTTAAAATATGTAAACAATGACGCCTGCTACCCTTCTTTAATTGTTGTTGGTCAGATTATGGAAGCTTTGCTTTCAGGTAAATATGACTTAAACAAAACAGCAGTTATTATTACTCAGACAGGTGGCGGTTGTCGTGCAACTAACTACATTGGTTTCATTAGACGTGCTCTTGAAAAAGCAGGTATGTCACATATTCCTGTTCTTTCTCTTTCACTACAGGGCTTAGAGAAAAACAGTGGCTTTAAGATTACACCAAAGTTTGCTATTAAGGCTGTTGAAGCTGCAATGTACGGTGACTTATTTATGAGAGTTGTTTACAGAACAAGACCTTATGAAGTAAACGAAGGCGAAACTGATGCTTTACATAAAAAATGGGAATATAAATTATGTAAAGAACTTGCCGATAATAAACTTGGTATCAGACGTTTTAAGAAAAACATGAAAAAAATTGTTAAAGAATTTGATGCCATTCCTGTAAAAGATATTAAGAAACCTAGAGTTGGTATTGTAGGTGAAATTCTAGTTAAATTCTCTCCTACTGCTAACAATAACTTAGTTGAATTATTAGAGTCAGAAGGTGCTGAAGCTGTAATGCCTGACTTGGTAGACTTCTTCCTATATGGATTTAGAAATGCTACTTTTAAATACGAGAATTTAGGTTTTGATAAAAAATCAGTTCGTATTAACAATTTAGGTATCAAAGCTATTGAATGGTTTAGAAATTCAGCCAAAAAGGCACTTATTGAGAGCAAGCACTTCACTCCTACTTCCGATATATGGGAAATGAGCGAAATGGCTGAAAAAGTTGTTTCTATAGGTAACCAGACAGGTGAAGGTTGGTTCTTAACAGGTGAAATGCTTCATTTGCTACATGATGGCGTTCCAAATATTATTTGTACTCAGCCTTTTGCATGTTTACCAAACCACATTGTAGGTAAAGGTGTAATTAAAAAATTAAGAGCCATGAATCCTGATGCAAATATTGTAGCCGTTGACTATGATCCCGGTGCCAGCGAAGTAAACCAGCTTAACCGAATTAAGTTAATGCTTGCAACTGCAAACAAACGACTAAATCAGGAAAAAAAATAGATAATTAGATAATTTCAAAATTATAAAGTAAAACAAAAAACCGGTTAATAGTTGTAATCTACTATTAACCGGTTTTTATTTAGGTTTAACATTCTTTTTTATATTTAGATATTACTACCCCTGCAATCCATTTGCCTGTCTAATCATATCTTCCACAACAATGTCGAAGATTTCACCAACAGTATTGCAGTATTCTATTATTTTCCAAGGTTCATTTGTATGGAAATGAATTTTTACTAAATCTTCATCTCCTGCTGCAATTAAACTGTTTCCTTCAAAATTATCTGTTATGTAATCAGAAATTTCATCCTCATCTAAATCTTTATCTCTTCTTTCGATTAATAACTGTGTGTCATAACGATATGCAAACTGATCCTCTTCCGCATCAATTGAATTTACTGCCATTTCTTCTCTCCTTTATATATTTTCTATTTGCCAATCTATTGGCTCTACGCCACTTGCCTTTAAGAACTCATTTGCCTTGCTGAAATGTTTACATCCGAAAAAGCCTCTGTAAGCTGATAAAGGGCTTGGATGTGGTGCTTCTAAAATCAAATGTTTTGGGTTAGTGAGCATTGCTTTTTTTCTTCTTGCAGGCGCTCCCCACAACATATACACAATTGGTCTGTCCTGTGAATTAACTGCCTGAATTACCGCATCAGTAAACTGTTCCCAGCCATGTCCCTGATGAGAATTTGCCTGATGTGCTCTAACAGTCAAAACTGTGTTTAGTAATAAAACTCCCTGGTCTGCCCATTTTTTCAAATAACCGTTATTTGGAATATAGCATCCTAAATCATCATGTAATTCCTTGTAAATATTTACAAGAGATGGCGGAATATCCTGTCCCGGCTGAACTGAAAAAGACAACCCATGTGCCTGGTGTTCATTATGGTAAGGATCCTGCCCTAATAATAAAACTTTTACATCTTTTAAAGGTGTAAAATGAAATGCATTGAAAATATCCTCTGCGGGAGGATATACAACTGTTTTACTGTATTCATCTTTTACAAAATTGTATAACTGACTGTAATATCCTTTTCTAAACTCACTGCTTAAAGGCTCAAGCCAGTCATTTGTTATCATTGACATAAAAACTCCCTCTTGTAGTAATATATATACAAATCTGTTGGTACTCATTTATAAACCGAATCATTTATAAAATAAATTATTTGTACTCATTTATCTGATAAACTATTTTTTCTCTTCCTTCTGCAAAATTTCATCAATAAAATTCCTGTCGTTATATACTTTTATGCCACCTGGAATATTAATGATTTCAAAATGATTTGACGTCATTTTTTCTCCATCAACATTAAAAGTACATAACTCATCAGTATCTATTATAATCTTATTTTCTGAGAATCTTGTAACGTACTCTGAATTTTCGTGTTTTCCTCTTAACAGTTTAATTAAAATTGGAATAATCTTAGGTTTAGGCAATTTTTCAACAAAATATATGTCAAACATACCATCTTCCAATAAAGCATGAGGTGCAATTCTAAAACCGCCACCATAATACTGTCCATTTCCAACTGCAAGAATTGTGCATGAATTTTCTACCTGAGTTTCTCCCATTGTTATTTTTAAGTCCTTAAACTTATATTTAAAATAAGAGTATACAAGACTTGCATTGTATCTTTGAGAAACCGGAATCCATTTTTTCTTTCTTATAAATGATATGTTATTTGCCACATCTGCATCCAGTCCAAGACACGCCACATTTATAAAAAATCTGTTATTGATTTTTCCTAAGTCAATATTCAGTATTCCATTTTGATACTGCTTTAGGGTTTTATCAAAATCATTTCCACTGCCTGTTGGAATATTTCCAAGAATCTTGTTTTCAGATTTTGCAATTCCGTTAAGCACTTCGTTTAAATTACCGTCACCACCAACGGAAAAAACTACACATTCCTCATCAGGTATTTTTTTTGCCAGATACTGTGCATCACCTGTTTTCTTTGTGTACATAACTTTGTAAGGCACCTGTCTTTTAAGACATGCCTCTCTTATATTCTTTTCTAATAATTGTTTGTTAATTTTTCCACTTATAGGATTAATTATAAAATAATACTTCATTTGTATCACTCTCTTCTGTAATTAACTATTTTTCTGTCTGATTAACTATTACTATTTCCTTTTTTATCTATTACTATTTTCTTTTTTTGAGTATAGCTATTTGAGTCTAGTTATAATCTAACAGAAACTCCATTTTCGTTTAGATATTTCTTTAAATCGCTTATTTCCAATTCCTTATAATGAAACAATGATGCGGCAAGGGCTGCGTCTGCCTTACCATCTGTTAATGCTTCTAAGAAATGTTCTTCCTTTCCTGCGCCACCTGATGCAATTACAGGAATTGAAACATTCTCTGCAATTGTTCTTGTTAATTCAAGGTCATAACCCTGCTTAATGCCGTCACAATCCATACTTGTAAGGAGAATCTCTCCTGCTCCAAGTTCATTTGCCTTCATTGCCCACTCAACGGCATCAATTCCCATATCGATTCTGCCACCGTTTTTGAAAATGTTCCAGCCACTTCCATCCTCACGTCTCTTTGCATCAATTGCCACAACTACGCACTGACTTCCAAACTTGTCCGCTGCTTCACTTATTAAATTAGGATTCATTATAGCTGATGAATTAATTGAAATCTTGTCAGCTCCCTCACGTAAAAGCGCCTTAAAGTCATCAACAGTTCTAATTCCTCCACCAACTGTAAAAGGAATAAATACCTGTTCTGCAACCTTTCTAACTAATTCCGTAACAGTGGCTCTATGGTCAGATGTTGCTGTTATATCCAAAAAAACAAGCTCATCTGCCCCTGCTTTGTTGTAAGCCTTAGCTACTTCAACAGGATCTCCGGCATCCCTTAAATTGACGAAATTAGTCCCTTTAACTACTCTGTTGTTATTTATATCCAAACATGGAATAATTCTCTTTGTATGCATATTCTGTCTCCATTCTTACTTTAAATATTTGCAAAATTGTCCAGTATCTTCAAGCCAACATCACCACTTTTTTCAGGATGAAACTGGCACGCAAAAACATTGTCTTTTTCAACTGATGAATGAAAATCAGTAATGTAGTTTGTTTTTGCCTTTACTATTTCCTCTTCTCTTGCTTTTAAATAATAAGAATGAACAAAATAAACATACGCCTGCTGGTCAATATCTTTAAATAGGCGGCCATTGTTTGTAAGTTCTAGGGAATTCCAGCCAATATGTGGAATTTTAAAGCCCGGTGTTTCAGGGAATTTAACAATCTCTCCCGGTAAAATTCCAAGACCTGCCACTCCCGGTGTCTCCTCACTACTTTCAAACAATAACTGAAGTCCAAGACATATTCCCAAAAAAGGAATCTTCTTATCCACAACATCATATATTGTGTTCACTAAATTGTATTCTTTTAATTTGTTCATTGCATCACCAAAAGAACCAACTCCCGGTAATACAACTTTGTCTGCTGAAAGTATTTCATCTCTGTCTCTTGATAAAATAGTATCCTGATCTAAAAACTGAAATGCCTTTTCAACACTCTTAATGTTTCCTGCATCATAATCAATAATTGCTATCATTAATCAAGTCTCTCCTCTGAATTATTGCAGTCTAACTGGAACCAAAATTCCACTCCATTTTCTTTATTTACAACACCACATTCTTTATTATGTCTGTCCATTATTGCCTTAACAATAGAAAGTCCAATACCGTTTCCACCGTAGGCTCTTGTTCTTGCTTTGTCAACTTTATAGAATTTAATCCAAATATTTTCCAGTTCATTTTCCGGAATGTTTTTTCCAGTGTTAAAAACCGCTACTCTTACTATACCATTTTTTTCAGTAATTTCTACTTTAATTATTTTGTTTTCGTCAACATGATTAATTGCATTGTTCAAATAATTAGTAATTACTTCCTCAATTTGGAACTCATCTGCGTATACATATAAAGGTTCATTATAATCAAAAGTTACATTAATATCCTTTTCTTCCAACTTAATCTTAAGGGAAGCAATAACACCTTTAATTACTGATACAATATCAAATCTCTCCAGATTAACATGTGTGTCACCAAACTCTAACTGGTTTAATGTAAGAAGGTTCTTAACCATCTTATTCATTTTGGAAGCCTCATCAATAATAACATTACAATAATACTTCATATCTTCCGGATCTTCTGTAATTCCGTCCTGAAGCCCCTCAGCATAACCCTGTATTAAAGCAATTGGTGTTTTTAATTCATGAGATACGTTTGAAATAAACTCTTTTCGCATTTCATCTATTTCATTTTTCTTTTCAATATCTTTTTGAAGTTCAATATTAGCAGACTTCAAATCAGTAATGGCTTTCTCCAACTTATCCGACATATCATTCATGCTGTTTCCAAGAACACCTAACTCGTCATTATGATGCCCCTTGTACTTAACATCAAAATCCAAATTCGACATTCTCTTTGAAATATCTGCCAACTCCAACAGTGGCTTAGTATATCTGCTGGTTACAATTAAAATAATTATTGTTGCCACTAATATTGCAACAACTCCTATACCTAAATAAAATTTATTAGAAATACTTATACTTTCCTTAAAGCTTTCCACTGACATACGAATCATTATTGTATAACCGTTAGACAAAGTGCTGGTTAATTCATAATATTTATCAGAAGACTCCTTATCTACTGTGGAATGAATTTTATACCCATTGCCTTTTTCCACAAGAGTAGGTGTCTTGTTTTGCATAATATTTCGACCAAAAATAATGTCACGCCATCTGTCTTCAAGCATTTTACCGGCACCATAGTCGTAAACAACATTACCAGAGTCATCTACTACAATAGATGTAGCCCCTGCCTTTTCACAGGTCTTATTTACCGACTTAGTGCTTGAATCATCAGAAAATGTACTGTCTTCTTTTACAACCTGCTTTATTTTGTAATAAACTTCCTTTATGGAATCCTGTTTTGTTTTCGTATAATATTTCTCCATAAAAAGACTGCTATATATTACAAGTGATGCCATTGACAATGTCATAATAATAACTATTAAAGCAGCCATTTTATATCTTATTGATTTTTTCATTAATTTACCTCGAACTTGTATCCCATTCCCCAAATAGTAAGAATGTATTTTCCGCAGTCGCCTAATTTGCTTCTAAGTTTCTTTACGTGAGTATCGATTGTTCTAGCATCGCCAAAATAATCGTAATTCCAAACATTATTTAGGATTTTTTCTCTTGATAAGGCTATACCTTCATTTTCAACAAAGTATGTAAGAAGTTCAAACTCCTTGAAACTTAAGTCTACAATTTTTCCATGAACTTTTACTAAATGTGCAGCCTTATTAATTTCAATATCTCCTGCCTGCTCAATTTCATTTTGGTCAATCTTGTTAGTTCTTCTAAGAATTGCATCAACTCTTGCCACCAAAATCCTTGGACTGAAAGGTTTTGAAATATATTCATCCACACCTAATTCAAATCCTAATAATTCATCACTTTCCTCACTTTTTGCAGTAAGCATAATAATTGGAATCTTTGAGAATTTTCTAATTTCCCTGCATACTTCCCAGCCGTCCATCTTTGGCATCATTACATCCAATATAATTAAATCAAAATCATTATGTTCAACAAATAAGTCAATAGCCTCTTCCCCATCAGCCGCTTCTATTACTTCATAGTCTTTTCTAACAAGGAAATCTTTCACTAATTTTCTCATTCTTGCTTCATCATCTACAACTAATATTTTCAACTTTGACATATCCATTATTCCTCCTGCTATACTTTTAGTTATTGTATCATAATAATTTTAAATTAACAAAAAGTTGTGTTTATTATGTGTATTAAAATGAAAAACTTAATGCTAATGCCATTCCAAATATTGATAGCCAACGGTAAATGCCATTTGTTTCTCCTGTCTGTGTGGCATTTGATACAGCACTATTTGTTGAATTACCTGTGGCTTTTACTGAACCGTTGTTGTTTGTATTTGGAGTATTCTTTGAAGACTCAGTTACCTTTTCTCCTTTCTCCCTGTGCTATTATTTTTTCCTATATGTTCTTAAATTTATCAATGTTTCTTATTTCTTATTTTTCTTTATTGTTTACAGTGTTTTTTACCCGGCTTTCTTTTTTTTTATTAGACAAATATTTGTTTTTTTACAATTTGGTAACTTTTTTATTATTGACTTTTATGTCTTAAAAGTTTAACATAATACTTACACAATTTAATATTTATGGGCTAGTACTGGTTTCGACAGGGATTTGGAATCTGGTGAAGCTATCCGTAGGTGATACGTTAAATCACAACTTTAAAATTAAACGCTGAAGATAATTTAGCTTACGCTGCCTAGTTGCAGCTGTCACTAATAAGTCTCCTACAGCTTGTTAGTTGGCATCGACTTTCGTAGGGAACCCTAATTACAAAGCTTTGAGTAATTAGGAGCATTATGAAGCTACTAAGAGGTAAAGGGTGTTAGTTCCCGTTATCTTAAGGGAATGTCAAATAACTGACTATGATAGTAGAAGAACAGCGGATGGGCTTTT
>ERZ839947.3037-NODE-3037-length-10738-cov-2.745952_pt1 | contig 10738 bp, 9 predicted proteins | sample MGYA00519908_ERZ839947 | MGnify/ENA primary metagenome ERZ839947 (study PRJEB31850, sample SAMEA3708857) | human gut metagenome | biome: human gut; feature: human-associated habitat; material: faeces | place: China | collected 2014 ... | reverse complement strand
TATACATCTTTGTATAACACTTAGTCTTAATACTTACAGATTTAGACTAAGTGTTATACAAAGATGTATAAGAATGCTCAAATAAAGCCTTTTTATGACCGCTATGCTGCTGAAAATGCATTTGTACAGCAGAATAAAGTTAGGGCAAGTGTTGGAGCATCTAAATTAGAATGGTCTGAGGATTTATATAATATATGTTATATAAGAGCAAAAGAAATAGCAAAGGATTTTAGTCATGATAAGTTTGAGAGTACTTCTCTTAAATATTTCAAGAAAACCTATGGTGTGAATGATCTTTGGTATGAGACAAAAGAAATTGATGAAGATGGAATAGAAACTTCAAATGGTGTGATGATTGTCAACGGCGAAAACATTGCAACAGGTCAGGCAGACTATCTAGAAGCAATCACTTCATGGAAACATAGCAAAGGTCATTATCTTAATATGATTAACAAAAGCCACGTAGTTGGTGCAATAGGTTGTTACAAAAGCAAGAACTCGGTATATTGGGTTGCAATTTTTAGTGACAACGATTTAGACAAATTAATGAAAACAGAATATTGGAAATAATAATTGTTATTTGTAATTAGGGAGATTGCTACAGCAGTCTCCTTTTTATTATGCTAATTTTTAGGAGGAAAAATGAAGAGAATAAAAAGAATTATAGCAATGATACTTTCTTTAGTTGTACTTATTACAGCAGTCCCATCAACTGTGTTGGCAGTTAGTGATGGGGATAAAAAATCAGCTTCATTAAGCAACTTAGGATTGTTAGGAACTGTAAATATCGGAAATAAGACAGAATCTGGAACCTGGTATAAAACTAAAGTTGATGGTAACGATGTTTTTTGTTTGGATTTAGGACTCGCATGTCATACAGGTTATGTATATAAGGCAAAGATTAGTAGCATATCAAGTGATAGCTCAAATAAGAAAAATGCAATAAAGGCAAAAATTGGGCACTGGTATCATGTGAAGAAAAAGAAGTCAAATAAGGCTTGGGTTTATGCCCAGTGTCTTATTTGGGGAGTAGAGGAAGGTGTTACTTCTGAATCAGGATTAAAGGATATTATTAGCCAGGTAAAGAAAAATACAGGTTACTACTCTGATGATTCAATATATTCAGATATTTTTGATATTGAGGGAACTGTAACTTGTGAAATTATCACTTGGGATTATGATGGAAAAACTGATGAGGATGAAGTTCAAACACTTATGGAAATTAAATCAGATAAAGTTGATTACGACTATAATACTGTTGATGCGAAAATGTATTATCGTCAGAGAATTACTCTTCACAAGAACGATGAAGATGGTGTAGGAATTCCAAAGGTATCATTTACTATTAAGGTAAATAATGTTAAGGATTTATATTCGTATGCTGTAAATGGCTGGGGAGATGCAGTAAATGATGATGTGGACAGCGGTGCTGCAAAGTTTAGCAAAACAGCATTAACGGATTCTAAAGGAAAAATAACTTATAGATTTACTTATCTTCTAACATCTAAAGAATATGGATATGTTAAAGACGATACTTTAAAAGTCATGACTAGTGATGATAAGAAGAAAGTAAAAAAAGATATGGACGATGATGGAATTGAGTATGCATCTGATTTGACAAAGGCAGGAGCTGAAAAGTTATATAAAGAGGATTTGGATGCTCAGTTTGAAAAAATCAAGAATACTTATGTTTTAACTGAAAACTCAGTTGAAAATAAGAATATTGTTATTGATGCGCAGTATGCCAAAGGTGTAACTATTACACTTGATAAGGATGATAGCTGGAAGAAGGTTAATGGTGAATGGCCTGATACAACTTCTGAAACTTATGGAGCATACAAGCTTGCTTACCAGACTACAGTAATTAACAAGTTTAAGAAAGTTAAATTAACTGCAGTGAAGAAAGATAGTGAGACTGGTACACCTCAGGGTGATGCAACACTTAAGGGTGCAGTATATGGTGTTTATAGTGATGAAGCATGTAGTAAGTTATTAAACTCATATACAACAAATGATAAAGGCACATTTGACACAGCGTATTACAGATGTGGAAAAACTTATTATATGAAGGAAATTACTCCACCAGAAGGTTATTTGAAGAACGATAAAGTTTATCCAATAGTTGCAGATGGGGAGGAGTTTTCAGTGGAATATAATGCAATAACAAAGCCTGTTGAAGAAGATATAATCAAAGGCAGAGTATCAATTATTAAAGGTATGGGAAATGGTACTGCATGTATTGTTAAGCCAGAGGCAAGAGCAAAGTTCCAGGTATATCTTGCATCAAGCGGATCATATTCAGCTGCAAAAACTACTGAGAAAGATTTGCTTACAACAGATAAGGAAGGATTTGCTCAGACTAAAGAACTCCCATATGGAACTTATTTAGTTCATCAGATTGATGGAGTAGATGAAACAGAGTTTGCACCAGATTTCTATGTTGATGTTAAGAAGGATGGAGAAACTTGTAAGTATCTTTTAAATAATCCAGAGTTTACAGCTTATTTAAAGATTGTAAAGAAGGATTCACAGACAAAGAAAACTGTTCTTAAGTCAAATACAACTTATCAGATTTATAAGTTAAATGACAATGGAACAGAGCAGCTAGTTACACAGAAATATAACAATGGTAATAAGATTGTTACAGTAGATAAATTTGTATCAGATGAATCTGGTGAGATTATCACTTATGAAAAATTAAGTGCAGGTTCTTATCGTGTATATGAAGTTGAAGGACCAGAAGGTTATAAGAATGATAAGAAATTTGTTGATGTTAAAATTACAAACAAGTCATACAAGGTTATGAAAAATGAAGATGGCAGTGAATACTTGTATGCAGAATATGAGTATTTCAATAATGAAACTTACGGTAAATTTACTGTAAGCAAACTAGGACTTAGTGTAAATGGATTTGATGATGGCAAGGAAGATGTGCCAGTATTAATGAGCGAGATTCCAGTAGACATCACACCCATTATTCCAGTAAACACAAGTCCTTTTATTTATGAGAATATTACTCTTAATAATGTAGTATTTATGCTTTATGCAAAAGAAGATATTACAACGCAGGATAACCAGGGAACAACTTGGTTTAAGAAAGGTGATCTTGTAGCAACTATCACAACTGGTGAGGGTGCTGAATTTACTGATAATTGCAATGGTATTTGTAAATATAGTGTAAGTAAAGAAGGAAATGTAACTATTAATCTTCCATTAGGTGAATATGAGCTTAAGGAAGTTGAAACAAAATATGGTTATATTCTTCAAGAAAATCCTTCATGGGATTTGAAGTTTGAATGGAAATCACAGCTTGATGAATATGTATTTGATACAGAAAATACAGTAGACGGAACAATTGAAATCACAAATGATTTAGTTGATACAGATATTTCAATTTATAAGATTGATGATAAGAGCAACAAACCAGTTCCAGGTGCTAAGTTTGGATTCTTTACAAAAGATGATATTTTTGACAAAGATGGAAATGTAGTTGTAGCTGCAGGAACAAAAATCACAACTGTTGAAACAGATGAAAATGGTTATGCAAAAGTTCCATTTAGTGTTCCAGTAATGAGCGAAGGATACGGAAGTGTTGATGCACCACTTAATAGTGGAGATTACTATTTTGTAGAAGAAAGTGTATCAGATAGTTATTATATTGATGAAACACCTGTAGATGTTCATGTAGAATATATCGACCAGGAAACTCCAGTCGTTAATGCGTTAGCAACAGTCACTAATACTGAGACAGAAGTTCAGATTGATAAGTTAATGATTGCTTCAAGTGTAGAAGTAGATAACTGTCACTTAAAGATTTGTGATACAGATGGTAATGAAATCGTAAGCTGGATAACTGGAGACAAAGAATCAATTAAGGTAAATGATGAGCTTTTTGAAATGGGATATCTTAATTTTGATGCTTACATTGATGAAAATAATAGCATAAAAGTCAAGGGATTACTTCATGATAAAGAATATGTTTTATCAGAAACTAAGCCAGCGGATGGTTATGTTACTGCAAGTGATATTACTTTTAAACTTGTGAAAAATGATGTTGCCCCAGAAGATGAAAATGTAGAACCTCAGACAACACAGGTTATGATTAAATCAGGAGAAGAATATACTAAGGCAGATCCAAACAAGGTTGTAATGTATGATGATACAACAAAGATTGAGTTTTCAAAACTTAGCATTACAGATGGACAGGAACTTCCAGGTTGTAAGATGAAGGTTACTGATAAAGAAACAGGTACAGTTATGGATGAATGGACATCAACTGAGTTCAGCCATATGGTTGAAGGAAAATATGTTGTCGGCAAGACATATATTTTATCAGAGACAAAGCCAGTTGATGGATATGCGACATCAACAGACGTAGAATTTACAGTTTTAGATGACGGAAAAGTACAGAAAGTTAGTATGGTGGATGATACAACAAAGATTGAATTTTCTAAGATTGCATCAGATACAAAAGAGCAGCTTAAAGGTGCTAAGTACGAAGTCTATAATAGCAAAGGCAAGAAGGTATACGAATTCAAGACAGGAAAGAAAGCAGAGTTAATTGAAGGTGTTCTTAAGGTTGGAGAGACTTATACTTTCAAGGAAGTAGATGCTCCAGAGCATTACAAACTTGCAAAGGATGTTAATATCAAGATCAAAGATACTGGAAAGGTACAGAAGCTTAAAGCAGTCGATGTAAGAATTCCAGAAGTACCTGATACACCAAAGACAGGTAATACAACAAACACTTTATTGCTTGCGTTAGCAGCTTTGTTAACTCTTATGGGAACAGGATGCTATGCATGTGTTAGAGCAAAGGACAAATCAAAGTATAGATTTAAGGAATAAGATGAAATGAAGAAATGGAAATTAATTCCTATAATCTTTATTGTGGGGGTAGCTGTAACTGCAGTTATCCCTTTTTTGAAAGATTGGAAGGAAGATATTAAGCAAAACAATAAGCAAGAACAGATTAGACAAAAGGTAGAGAAAATTGAAAATAAAGAAAACATAGTTGATGTTCTAAAAAAAGAAAATCCAGATGTAGTTGGATATCTTAAGATACCAGAAACAACAATTGATTATCCAGTTATGCAAACAAAGGATAATCCGGACTTTTATCTTAATCATGATTTTGATAAAGAGTATAGTTTTTATGGCACACCATATTTAAGCGCATATTGTGATTTGAAGGAATCAGACAACTTGATTATTTACGGTCATAATATTAATGGTGGAAGAATGTTTGGAGCATTGACACAGTATAAAGATGAGAACTTTTATAAGAAGCATAAGAGAATAAAGTTTATTACTGATCAGGAAAATGAGTATGAGATATTTGCAGTAATGAGTGTGAATATATATGAGTTTGAGTATTGGAAATTTACTATGGCTAGGGATGAAGCTGATTATGATGAGTTTGTAAATACAGTGATTGGACATAGCATTTATGATACGGAGGTTGTGCCAAAATATAGGGAACAGATTATAAGTTTAAGTACTTGCGACAATAGAAGGGGAAAGAATATCAGGATTGTGGTTGTAGGTAAGAAATTGTGTTAATATAACTAATACTGAGATAAATGGGAGTACGAATATATGAGTGAAAATATAATTGAAAATAAAATCAACAAATTGTTTGCTGATATAGATAAGATTATTAAGAGGGGCGTAAAGTTAAAATATGAAAATTATACTTTTTTGGAAGATGAAAACGCATATAGGGTGAATGTCATATTAAATAAAAATGGTAATTCAAAAAACAAGATAAAATATATGACTAAACTTGAAATAACAAAATATATATTATGGGATAATGATAATTTGATATTTAATGTTGAATTTCCAGTAAATGACGAAATAGATTTGATGAAACTAAAAGAACATGATTCAGCTGAAAGTGTATGGGATTTTTATTATTGTAGATATGGAGAAATGTTAAAAGATAAAAAACTTACTATAAATGGTAAAGAAATTGATGTTCATGGTGAAGTAGATTTCAATTTTGGATATCAAAAGGTTGAAGATTTTAAGATGATAGTAGACCGTGATACTAAGGCATCGGCAGAAATGAAGAATCTTGCTAATGAGCTTCTTAATTTGTGTTCATATTTTAACTATTCACTTCTGAATATGTCAATAATGCCTTCTGTAGGAAATATGCAGGGAACTAAAGAAAGTATTGGATGTGATAGATTTGATGTGTTTGTATGGGCACTAAATCTATATTACAATGAGAATATTGATTTAGTGGTTAACTCAAAAACAACAGCACAGAATATGCAAGAGTTGATTGAAAATCTTGAAGCAGTTAAGAGATTAAAAAGTTTTAGTAATTCATATATTAATTATTTATATGATATTACAGATGAAAAATTAATTAATAGCTTAATTCAATCTGGAAAGAAGAAAATAGATAGTACTGTCAGAGTAATTGAATATATCGTGTTAGCTTATAATGTGTGGAGAACGAGAAATAATGTTTTTATTCATAATCAATGTAAAAATAAGTATTACGAACTAGACGGAGAAGATGTGTATTTTGCTTTTATGGAGTATTTTTCGGAGTTGGAATGTTTAGGATACAATCTAATAATAAACAGTTAATATATATGGAGGTTTTGATGAATATATATAATGATTTTAAAGGGCAGATGGGACATGCAAATGTTACAAATCAATATATTGAAATGTTATCTAGAATATGGGAAAGAGAATATTGTTACAAGGAGGTAGATGAATTATCTAGGTCTGTCGGGATAATGCTTTCTAAAATACCAGAAAGCATAGTAGAGAGAATCACAAAACAATACTTAATAGGTATTCATAGCTGTATAGAGGTTTTCTTGCTTAATTTTAAAAGCCTGCCAGGGAGTCCAACTTATAATAAAGATTATCCTTCAGATAAGGATGAGAGTCGACTAGTCTGGACCGTCCAAAATGTTTTCGAGAAACGAACAAAAGAAATTACGGAATTGATGAATATATGTGAGTATTATCGTCTAGTAAGGAATAGTGCTGTTCACAGTAAATCTAGGGAAGATAATAAATTGAAGGTTGCAAAAAGTAAGATTCATTTATCAGTTGATTCACTTGAAACAAAAATTTATGGAAAATTAACGGCACCTAATGACTTAGGGGCGATTACTTTTGACGACCAAGTACTTTTTTCAAGAGCAGCAAATTTGTTGGTAGAAAAAATATATAAAGAATCCGAATATGACTGGGATGTTGCACTTGAAGAAAAAAGGAATGAGATTGATATTCGTACAAAATCAATTTATCAAAAAGCAAAAAAGAAAAAAAAGATTTTAAAATTTATGTCGGAATGTTATTATATTAATGATGATGAATTGCTCAAGGAGGCAATTGATAGATTATATCTTAATTAATCGGGCACTCGCTTAATGGTAAAGCATCCCCCTTCATAAACTCATAAATATTTTGTGAGTTTATGAAGGGGAAGATCGAGGTTCAAATCCTTTGGTGCCCGACTTTATAATAATAAATATACAATGTTAAGCGTATTTACATAGCCATTTGGCCGCAAGGCTAGATGGCTTTTTCTTTTGGCCGAAAGAATAAAAAACACTAATTAATTTATATTATTTGGAGGAAGTAGAATGAACTACGAAGAATTTAAGAAAGCAGTAATTGAAAATTTTAGCAGCTTTTTACCTGACAGATACCAGAATGTAGAAGTCAGTACAGCAAGAGGCATGAAAGTAAACAGAGAGATTGATTCACTTGTATGTAGAGACCTTACAAGTAATGTTAATGCAGGTCCATCAATTCCTATTGATGATATGTTTGATAAGTATGAAAATGGTGAGAGCTTTGATGAAATTATGAGCAAAGTTGCAGAAATTGTAACAGGTGCATTAGACGATATGCCAAAGGAACTTACAAGCGATGGCTTGGACTTTGAAGGTGCTAAGGACAAGATTGTTATGTGTCTTGTAAATACTGAGCAGAACAGAGAGATGTTAAAGCATGTTCCTCACAGAGAGTTCGAGGACTTATCTATCATCTATAGATGGTGTATCAAAAATGATCATGATGGTATGAGATCTACAATCGTAAATGATGGATTAGCAGAACGCATTGGTGTTAATGAAGAAGAGCTTTACAGACTTGCATCAGAAAATACTAAGAAAATCTTACCTATCACAGTAAGAAGCATGGAAGATGTAATCTCTGAAATGATTATGGGTGATATCATGGGTGGTGTACCACAGAAGGATGAAGATGAAATTGCATTTGAGGAAATGATTTCGGACTTATCAACTCAGAATCCAATGTATGTTATTTCAAACAAGTCTAATATGTTTGGAGCATCTGCAATTCTTTATGAAGAGAATCTTCGTATGCTTGCAGAAAAGTTAGATGATAACTTATTTATCTTACCATCAAGTATTCATGAGTGTATTGCAGTACCTGCTTCAATGGGTATTGCAGAAGAATTGTCAGCAATGGTGCTTGAGGTAAATACAGAACAGGTTGAACTTGCCGACAGACTTTCTAACAATGTTTACCATTATGACAAGGACATGAGAACATTAAAGCTTGCTAGTGATAATCCGGTTAAGAGACTTGACGGAAAGGTTGCAGATACTCCTGCAGATTACAACCATGACGGACAGAAGAGATAGTGAGGAAATAGTAATACACACACTTGATGAATTGGTAGAGGTGGTAAATAAGATGCTAGACTCTACCATTATTGATTTAGAGGTAGATGTATATGGAGAAGACGTACAACCTAGATAGGGTTTCAGTAAGACTTGTTAAGGAACGTCCACTTATATCAAGTATACCACTAAACAATCCAACAGCAGCAATTGAAGTTATGGGTGAACACCTTGCACAGATGGATAGAGAAGTACTAATGCTTCTTAATCTTGACACCAAGTTAAAGCCCATCAATTGTTCAATTGTTTCAATTGGCGCAATAAATGAGACTGTTGCTCATCCAAGAGAAATCTTTAAAGCAGCATTTTTATCAAATGCATCTTATATGATGCTGATGCACAACCATCCATCAGGAGATATCACTCCATCAAAGATTGATTCAAAGCTAACAGATAGGATGATTAAACTATGTGACCAGATGGGAATACCACTTGTTGATCATATTATAGTTGGAGCGGATGGAAAAGAATTCTTTAGCTTTAATGAAAAGCAGATGATGGATAGGGCAAGGGTAAATTATATTGCTGATTATAATCAAATCAAGTTTAGTGTGGCAGTTGCAGAAGGGAAAAAGAGATGATGGCAAGTTTTACAGATGAAGAATTAACAATAGCAAAAAATGTGGATTTATGTGATGTAGCTAGAAGCCTAGGTTATACAGTAAGAACTGTAGGCAGATGGCACACAGTAAAGGAAATGGATTCGCTTAGAATCTATGATAGAAGGACCTGGTTTAGATGGTCATTAAAAAATACTAATGGTATTAACGGTGGAACACAGATAGATTTTCTTAGAGAATTTGCCGGATTATCCATTAAGGATGCCGTATTTTGGTTATTGGATTTTGCGGGTTATCGCAGAGATGAAGAATATGTTCCAAAAGCAAATGCAGATATTTCAAAAGAAATAGAGCAGAGGTCATTTGTACTTCCTGAAAGTGCAGATGGCTGTTCTTATATTATGGGATATCTTACAGGAGAGAGAAAACTGGATGAAGGTCTTGTGCGATTCCTGATTACTAAAGGATTAATCTACGAAGACATATATCACAATGTAGTCTTTAAAGGGTATGACAAAAATGGTGAATGCAAGTTTGCATCTAGAAGAGGAACTTTTGACAGAGTGGAGAAACCTTTTAAGAGAGATGTGGTTGGATCAAATAAGGCATATGGATTTAATCTTATAGCTGACTCAGATGAGATATATGTATTCGAGGGAGCAATAGACATGCTTAGCTTCATGGATTTATTTGAAAAGTATAATGCCAATATGGTAGCACTTGGAATGTTATCTGATGAACCACTTAGCACTATGCTAAAGGAATATCCTAATATAAGAAAGATAGGTATATGCCTTGATAATGATGAACCAGGTCAAGAAGCAGCAAAGAAAATCATAAAAAAGTATGAATTACTTGGTTACGAGGTGGCAGATATGTCACCACCAGAAGGATATAAGGACTACAATGATTTGTTGAAATCTGTTCGAAAAGAAATGATTGTAAAGTCACGATAATAGTACAATAATCGTGACGTCAAGTATGGCGTCAAAATAAATGGAATGACGCTAAGTATGGCGTCAAAGTCAAAAAAGTGACATCATAAGTGGCGTCAAATGAACAAAACGAGAGTTTAATCACTTGATTATGATTAGACAAAGTGACACCAAGTTTGGCGTCAAAAACGCTGAAATGACGTCATAAATTGTGTCAAACAGGCAAAAGTGGCGTCATAAGTGGTGTCAAAATAGCAGTTTACTGCCAAATCAGGGGTTTTAGGGTCTCCCTAACAAGATAATCAGTATTTTGTATATACAAAATGCGTATCTTGCAATATCCATTTGTTTATGAATTTAGTTATTGGAAAATTGTATTAAATACAGTTAAAGAAGTGGGATTATACTAGTAACTATACAATTAAGGAAGAGGTTTGAAATGAAAGATAAAGCTAAACTAATTAGATTTAGTGAAGAAGATCTAAAAAGAATTGATCAGGATGCAAGGGCAGAGGGAAAGACCTTTTCAGAATATATTAGGGAATTAACCCTA
>ERZ839947.3031-NODE-3031-length-10774-cov-2.989738_pt1 | contig 10774 bp, 8 predicted proteins | sample MGYA00519908_ERZ839947 | MGnify/ENA primary metagenome ERZ839947 (study PRJEB31850, sample SAMEA3708857) | human gut metagenome | biome: human gut; feature: human-associated habitat; material: faeces | place: China | collected 2014 ... | reverse complement strand
GTTGAAGGCAACCTCAGAGCAGGTACAGAAGATCACCGGCGTGGCCGACGTAAACGCTGCCTATGACATCGCCCAGGGCTTTGTCCTGGTGCGCAATATCGCCACCGGTGTGGCGGCGGTGCTGGTGGCCATGCTGGCTGTGGTGTCCCTGTTTATCATCGCCAACACCATCAAGCTGGCTTTCTTCTACCGCCGGGAGGAGATCGCCATTATGAAGATGTGCGGGGCGACCAACTCCTTCATTCGCTGGCCCTTCATCGTGGAGGGGATGCTGCTGGGTCTGACCGGGGCGCTGGTGGCCTTCCTGCTCCAGTGGGCGGTGTATGAGCTGGTGGGACGGGCCGTGATCCAGTCCAACGGGCTGTCCCTGCTGACCATCCTGCCCTTCCAGAGCATGATCGTCCACATCCTGCCGGTATTTATCGGTGCTGGCCTGTTTATCGGCGTAGTGGGCTCGGTGCTGGCCATTCGGAAGTTTTTACAGGTATAAGCGGGAAAGGAGCTTATGATGGGACCCAAGAGACGGAAAAAGCTGATGGCCCTGATGGCGGGGATCATGGCGGCACTGATGATCCTGCCCATGATCGCCAATATCTTTGTGCGCTGAGGTGGCGGCCATGGAAAAGCGAGAGAAGGGGCGGGCCCGGCGCTGGCTCATCCGGCTGTGCTCCGCGGCCCTGGTGGCGCTGATGGTGCTGCCCGTCCTGCCTAACGCAGTGGTCCTTCCGGCCTCCGCCGTGACCCAGGCGGAGATCAACCAGATGAAGGAGGATGCCGCCGCCCTGAAGAAACAGCGGGCGGAGCTGCAAAAGCAGCTGAAGGCGATCCAGGCGGACAAGAGCAAGGCCCTGGACCAGAAGGCCTTACTGGAGCAGCAGATCAATGCGACCCAGGCGGAGATCAACAACATTGCGGCCCAGATCACCCAGTATGACCAGCTCATCGCCCAGAAGGAGACAGAGCTGGCGGCGACGGAGGAGAAGGAACGGGCCCAGTACGAGCTGTTCTGCAAGCGGGTGCGGGAGATGGAGGAGCAGGGGGAGGTCTCCTACTGGTCCATCCTGTTCAGCTCCGACGATTTTTCCGACCTGCTGGACAACGCCATGATGGTGGAAGAGATCATGGACTATGACAACCAGGTGATGAATGAGCTCATTGCCATCCGGGAGCAGATCGAGGCCGACAAAACGGCCTTGGAGACTGCCCGCCAGGAGCAGAAGGACGCCAAGGCAGAGCAGGAGGCGGCCAAGGCGGAGCTGAAGTCCCAGCAGTCCCAGGTGGACGCCCTGATCACGGAGATCAGCGGCCAGGAGAGCCAGGTGAAGGCGGCGGAGGCCAAGCTCCAGGCGGCGGCCAACGCGGCGGACGCGGAGATCCGGGCGGCGGAGAAGGAACTGGCCAGCCAGATCGCCAACGTGCCCAGCGAGTCGGGCTTCCTGTGGCCCCTGCCCGGCCGGTACAACCTGTCCTCCCTGTACGGGAGCCGGAAGCATCCGGTGACCGGAAAGGCCAACAACCACACCGGCATCGACGTCCCCGCCCCCTCTGGCACCTCCATTCTGGCGTGCAAGAGCGGCGTGGTCACCACCTCTACTTACAATAACTCGTATGGCAACTATGTGGTGGTCAGCCACAGCGACGGCACTTCCACCCTGTATGCCCACATGAGCCGCCGCAACGCTTCCAAGGGGCAGACCGTCTCCCAGGGACAGGTCATCGGCTATGTGGGGACCACGGGCTCCTCCACCGGCAATCACCTCCACCTGGAGATCCGGGTGAACGGAAGCCGCCGGGACCCCATCAACTACTTCCAAAGCCTGCCCCTCACCATTTCCGGGGTCCGGATCAAGTAAATATGATTGCAGGAGCGGCCGCCCGTGGGACGGCCGCTCCTGTGTGTTCAGATGTGAAAAGGCGGATACCGGAGGGGGCTCCGGCATATCCTGCCAGGAGAGGGGGTGGAAGGATGCTGGGAGAGCTGGTATACTGTGCCGACGGGGACGGGCAGCCCCGGCGGCAGGAGCGGTACGGGCTGACGGTGCTGCGGGCGGAGGTGCGGCCCGGCGGCTGGGGGGAAGCAGGCCGGCTGAAGCGGGCGGCCCGGCGTCTGGCCCGGCTCGGGGTATGCCGGGTGCTGGTTCCGGAGGAGTTTTGCCGCTGGGAACTGCTGTGCCGGTGGGGGCTGGGGCCGGTGGATCCAGTACCCTTCTTCCGGGCCTGTGCCGGCGGGCTGGCCCTGGCAGCTCTCCGCCGGGAGGGGATCCCACCCCATCAGGGGACGGTGGCCCTACGGGGCCGGCGGGTGGACCGGGATATGGTCCGGGCGGCGGAGTTTTTGTGCTCCAGGGTGCGGGACGTGGCGGTCTCCGCGCCGGTGGGCGGCGGGGAGCTGGCCGCCTGGCTGCGTCGGGAGTTCGGCGCGCCCATCCGGCCGGACAGCGGAGAGATCCCGGCAGCGGTGCGCTTTGACGGGACAGGCGCGCTGGAGGGGCGGCGGGTGCTGTCTCTGTTCGGGACGGAGCCCGAGCTGGCCGGGATCCGTCTGAGGGCCGCTGCTCTGGAGCCGGAGGACAGGGAAAAACTCCCCCTGATGGCCGCGCTCTGGGAGGCTGGACGGGGGGAGCGGTTGGGCCTAGAATTTACTTGACAGCCGGAAATAAAGTCTCTATAATAACACATACTGCGTGATAGCGCCCATTTTTATATTATAAGGTATATCATTCGGGACCGGGGGCGCGGGCTCCCGGCCTCCCTTTGGAAAGGTGTGCAAGGCTTTATGGCGAAAGAATATAAACTGACCCTGGAGCGGCTGAAGGAGCTTCAGGATGAACTGACCTACCTCAAGACAGTCCGGGAGAAGGAGGTCGCCGAGCTGATCAAGGAGGCCCGTTCCTTCGGCGATCTGAGCGAGAACAGCGAGTATGACGAGGCCAAGACGGAACAGGGCAAGCTCTACTCCCGTATTGCCGAGGTGGAGGAGATTTTGGGCAACTGTGTGGTCATCGAGGACAGCGATGACGGCGGCGAGTACGTCCGCATCGGCTCTACGGTCACCGTGCTGGACAAGGAGTTCGACGAGACTGAGGTGTATAAGATCGTGGGCTCCCAGGAGGCCGACCCCATGAACGGCGTGATCTCGGAGGATTCCCCCTTCGGAAAGGCCCTGCTGGGTAAGAACGCCGGGGACGAGGTGACGGTGGACGCCCCCGCCGGCCCTGTGGAGTACAAGATCCTCAAGGTAGAGCGCTGAACCGCAGCAGAAACGATCAAAACCGGCCGTCGCCGGAAGAAAGATAGGAGTGGAAGCAATGGCCGACAAGAAGAATCAGGGGGTCCCCCAGGAGGAGAACCTGTCTCAGCTGCTCCAGATCCGACGGGATAAGCTGAAGGAGCTTCAGGAGAGCGGGAACGACCCCTTCCAGATCACCCGGTATGAGATGGACAACGACAGCGCCAACATCAAGGCGAATTTTGACGCCCTGGAGGGGCAGGCTGTGTCCGTGGCCGGGCGGCTCATGTCCAAGCGGGGCATGGGTAAGGTGTCCTTCTGCGATTTGCAGGACAAGTCCGGGCGCATCCAGCTGTATGCCCGCCGGGATGAGATGGACGAGGCGGAGTACGCCCGATTCAAGAAGTTTGACATTGGCGACATCGTAGGCGTCAAGGGCGTGGTGTTCCGCACCCAGCGGGGCGAGATGTCCGTCCGGGTGGAGCGGGTGACCCTGCTGAGCAAGTCCCTGCTGCCCCTGCCGGAGAAGTTCCACGGCCTGACCAACACGGAGCTGCGCTACCGCCAGCGGTATGTGGACCTGATTGTCAATCCCGAGGTGAAGCGGAACTTTGTCATCCGCTCCCAGTTTATCAAGCACGTCCGGGAGTTCATGGACAACCGGGGCTTTATGGAGGTGGAGACCCCCGTTCTCAACACCATCTCCGGCGGCGCCACCGCCCGCCCCTTCATCACCCACCACAACACCCTGGATATCGATATGTATATGCGCATCGCCACTGAGCTGCCCCTGAAGCGGCTCATTGTGGGCGGCATGGACCGGGTGTATGAGATCGGCCGCATCTTCCGCAACGAGGGTATGGACCCCAAGCACAACCCGGAGTTCACCACCATCGAGCTGTATCAGGCCTATGCCGATTTCAACGATATGATGGACCTGTTTGAGGATCTGCTCACCTCCGCCGCCCAGAAGCTGCTGGGCACCTATCAGCTGGAGTGGCAGGGGGAGAAGCTGGATCTGACCCCCGGCTGGCCCCGCCTGCCCATGCACGAGGCGGTGAAGCAGTACTGCGGCATCGACTTTATGGCCATCACCTCCGACGAGGAGGCCGTGGCGGCCGCCAAGTCCATTGGCGTGGAGCTGCCCGAGACGGCGGAAAAGACCTGGGGCAACGCCCTGTACGAGTGCTTCGACCAGAAGGTGGAGGAGAAGCTGATCCAGCCCACCTTTATCACCATGCACCCGGTGGATGTGTCCCCCCTGGCCAAGCGCTCCCCCAAGGATCCCCGCCTCACCGAGCGGTTCGAGCTGTTCATCTGCCACAGTGAGATGGGCAACGCCTTCTCTGAGCTCAACGACCCCATCGACCAGAGAGAGCGCTTCCAGAAGCAGGTGGAGCTGCGGGACAAGGGCGACGACGAGGCCGGCATGATGGACGATGACTTCATCACAGCCCTGGAGTACGGCCTGCCCCCCACGGGCGGCCTGGGTATCGGTATCGACCGGTGCGTGATGATGCTGACCAACTCGGACAGTATCCGGGAGGTCATCCTCTTCCCCACCATGAAGCCCACGGACGTCCCCGCCAAGGCCAAGGCCACCGCCGCCCAGGAGGAGAAGAAGGAGGCGGCCATCGATTTCTCCAAGGTGAAGATCGAGCCTCTGTTTGAGGAAGAGGTGGATTTTGAGACCTTCTCCAAGTCCGATTTCCGGGCGGTGAAGATCAAGGAGTGCTCCGCCGTGCCCAAGAGCAAGAAGCTTTTGAAGTTCGTGCTGGACGACGGTTCCGAAAAGGACCGCGTGATCCTCAGCGGGATCCATGAGTATTATGAGCCCGAGGAGCTGGTGGGCAAGACGGCCATCGCCATTGTCAACCTGCCGCCCCGCAAGATGATGGGCATCGCCTCGGAGGGAATGCTGATCTCCGCCGTACATGAGGAGGACGGCCATGAGGGCCTGAACCTGCTGATGGTGGATGACCGGATCCCTGCCGGCGCCAAGCTGTATTGAGTTTGGACAGGTCCGGAGACAGATTAGATTTGAACGCAATGAAACGGGAGATCTCCAACATGAGACCCTTGGACTGACGATTTGGAAAGGCATACCAATGGAAATTATTCCCATTGGTATGCTTTTCTGCGCAGAAGTCGAAGGCGGGCGGATGGTCTGGGCCGACGCGGCAGTTGGGCTCCCACAGAAAACGTGCGACTGGAGCGGTTATAATGGAGCGGATCACCAGCCGGAAGAACCCACTTTTAATGAAAATCAGGAAGCTGTCCTCGGGCAGTGCCAGGGCCCGCCGGGAGGCTGGGGAGTACCTGGGGGACGGCGTCAAGCTGCTGGAGGAGGCGCTGTGCTGGGAGGCCCCGCTCACCACGGTCGTGGTGACCGAGGGAGCGCAGGTCCCGGAACTGCCCCAGGGCGTCCGGGCCATCCAGGTGCCCCAGGATGTGATGGAGACCATCTCCCCGATGAATACACCCCAGGGCGCGCTGTTTCTGGCCCGCCTGCCGGAGACCACTCTGCCGGAGCGGCTGGAGGGCCGCCGGTATCTGGTGCTGGACGGGGTGCAGGACCCGGGAAATGTGGGGACCATCTGGCGCACCGCCGACGCCCTCGGGGCGGACGGCCTTCTGCTGGTGAACGGCTGCGCCGATCCATACGGGCCTAAGACGGTGCGGGCCTCTATGGGCGCCTGCTTCCGGCTCCCTGTGTGGGAGGCCGGGCCGGAGGAGCTGTGCGCGCTGTTGGAGCGGTCCGGCCTGCCGCTGTACGCCACCGCTCTGCGGGCGGATACGGTCTCGCTGGAGCAGGCCGGTCTGGGCCGGTGCGCGGTGATCATCGGCAGCGAGGGCCGGGGTGTCTCCCAGAGCCTGCTGGACCGCAGCGGCCAGACCATCCGCATCCCCATGCGGAGCCGCTGTGAGTCCCTCAACGCGGCTGCGGCGGCCTCCGTCGTCCTATGGGAAATGGTCCGTCAGGGCGGGCTGGAGGAGTAAACAGACGGCGCGCCCGGGCTCTGGGAGCCGGATGCGCCGGAGCGTTCAGCGCTGGGGCCTGCCGCCCACCCCAGTCCGCCGGTAGACGGTCTGGATGAGCAGCATGGAGATCAGCAGGAAGAACAGGAACAGCCCATAGGCGGGGACATAGCTGCCGCCGAAGCGGTCGGCCAGCAGGCCGGGGACCGGCCCTGTGACCAGGGAGCCCAGCATATAGGCGGAGGACAGCCACTTGACCAGCCGGTCATAGTCCTCCGGTGCGCTCAGATCCCCCGCCCACACGGAGAGGGTGACCGAGGAGAGAGGCATCCCCAGCCCGGTGAGGGTGATGGCGGCGGCGGCCAGTGGGAGGCTCCGGGTGGGAGCCAGACAGCACAGGGCGAAGCCGGCCAGAAAGACGCCGAAGATCAGGCTGTTGGCCATCCGGCTGCCCAGGCGGTCGCTGAGCCATCCGTAGAGCACCTTGGCGGCGATGAGGACAAGCCCCAGATAGGACATGAGCAGGGCCGCCGTTCCGCTGGAGAAGCCGGCGGAGGTGTACAGCACTGTGAGATGGGAGAAGCCCGGTCCGCAGGGACCGCCGGTGAGAAAGGCGGACAGGAGCACCATCCCCAGGAGGGGGCGGCTCAGCCCCTCCCCCCGGCCTCCGGGTGCGGAGTCCCCGGCCCGCTGAAGCTCCGGGCAGTCAGGGGAGTCCCGCACCAAAAGAAGCACCAGCAGGGTGAGCAGCACTCCGGCGGCCGCCTCCCAGAGAAAGGCGGCGGACAGCCCCAGGGCCTGGATGGCCCCGGTGATGAGGGGCGGGGCAAAGATGGTGGAGATCCCGCTGCCTGCGGCGGCCATCCCCAGGGCGAAGCCCCGGCCGGTGGGGAACCAGCGGGAGATGACCAGGGTGAGGGGGATCATCCCCCCGTAGCCATAGGCAAGGCCGGACAGGACCGCCCCGCCGCAGTAGGCGGAGAAGCCGCGGGCAAAGCCGAAGAGGAGATAGGAGCCCACAAAGCAGGCCATTCCCAGGACCATGGTGTTCCGTAGGCCCAGCCGGCGGCACAGCCGGTCCACGGTGAGCATGGACAGCAGGGCGAACAGGCTCCGGACCGTGGTGATCCAGGAGCCCTGGGCGTTGGTGAAGCCGTGGACGCGGAGCAGATAGGGCTGATAGACCGTAAAGGCGTTGACCCCCAGTCCCATCACTGTGAACAGGGCAAGCCCGCAGCCCAGGCAGACCACCCAGGCCCGGAGACCGGCGCTTCGGGACGGTGCGTGACTGGCAATTCTCACAGAGATCCCCCCATTTCGTGCCCTAAGCGTACCACAGAACAACGGCGGTTGTAAAGATATTCTATGAGAGGAGGGCGCCTCATGCTTCAGGACTGGATCTGGCTGACTACAAGGAAGGCACTGGGACCCAGGGGCGTGCTCCGGGTGCTGGAGTACTTCGGCACGCCGGAGCGGGCGTTTTACGCCGATTCGGAGCAGTACGATCAGATCCCGGAGCTGCCCGCCGCGGCCCGGGCGTCCCTCCGGGAGAAGAGGATGGACGAGGCAGACCGGATCCTGGGGGAGTGCGACCGGCTGGGACTGCGGGTGATGACCCTCCAGGACGGGGACTACCCCGGCCGCCTGCGGGAGATCGCAGCGCCGCCGGCGGTGCTGTACATTCGGGGCCGGGTGTTCCGCTTCGATGAGGAGGCGGCCATCGGCGTGGTGGGCAGCCGGGATCCCTCACCCTATGGGGAGCGGGTGGCCGCCCAGTTGGGCCTGGAGCTGGCCCGAGGCGGGGCCCTGCTGGTCTCCGGCATTGCCCAGGGGATCGACTCTACCGCCCTGAAGGGTGCGCTCAAGGGCGGCGGACCCGTGGTCTCTGTGCTGGCGGGCGGGGTGGACGTGCCCTACCCCAGCCAGAACCGCTTTCTGTATGAGGATGTGGCGGCGGCCGGAGCGCTCATCAGCGAGTACCCGCCCGGCACACGCCACAAGGCGGAGCACTTCCCAGTGCGCAACCGCCTCATCAGCGGGCTGTCCCTGGGGGTGGTGGCGGTGGAGTGCGCCCGGTTCAGCGGGACCATGAAGACCATCGAGCACGCCATGGACCAGGACCGGGATATTTTCGCGGTGCCGGGGAATATCGACGCCCCCAGGAGCGAGGGCCCCAACTGGCTCCTCCGGCAGGGGGCCCGCCCGGTGACCTGCACCCAGGACATCCTGGAGGAGTACTGGCTCCGCTTTCCTCAGAAGCTGGCACAGTCCGCCCCGCTGCCACCGGAGGCGGCCCAGCAGCGGCTGGAGCAGCTCCGGAGCCGGAAAGGCCCGGAGGAGACCGGGCCGGAGGAGGAGCGGGAGGAGGCTCCCGCTCCCGGCGGCCCCCCGGAGGACGGGGCTCCAGACCTGGAGCGGGTCCCGCGGGGGGAGCAGCGCTCCCGCTTTACAGACGACCAGCTGACCCTGCTCCGGGCCATGGCGGGACGGAAGAAGACGAGTACCGCAGATGAGCTGGTGGAGGAGACCCAGATCCCGGCCCGCCGGGTGCTGTCCGCCCTCACCATGCTCCAGGTAGACGGAGCCGCCCGGGAGCACCCCGGGAAGCGGTTTTCCCCGCTGGTGGAGCTGGAGGAGTGAGAGGCAGGCGGAGTTCTGTCCCAGTATTATTTCTTTCACGCGGCAGCGCCGCGTTTCATATTTCTAATTCGGAGGTCATTGCAGAATGGCATCAAAAACTGATCTGGTGATCGTAGAGTCCCCGTCCAAGGCAAAGACCATCGGGAAGTACCTTGGTCCGGGCTATGAAGTGAAAGCGTCTATGGGCCACGTCCGGGACCTGCCCAAGAGCAAGATGAGCGTGGACATCGAGGGCGGGTTCATCCCCAACTATCAGCCCATCAAAGGGAAGGAGGATGTGATCAGCGACCTGAAAAAGGCGGCCAAAAAGAGCGACCGGGTCTATCTGGCCACCGACCCCGACCGGGAGGGAGAGGCCATTTCCTGGCATTTGAAGGAGCTGCTGGGCATCCCCGATGACAAGACCTATCGGGTGACTTTCAATGAGATCACCAAAAAGGTGGTCAACGAGTCCATCGCCAGCCCCCGGGCCATCGACCAGAACCTGGTGGACGCCCAGCAGGCCCGGCGCATCCTGGACCGGATCGTGGGCTATGAGCTCTCCCCCCTGCTGTGGAAGAAGATCCGGCGGGGGCTGTCCGCCGGCCGGGTGCAGTCGGTTGCCACCCGCCTGGTCGTGGAGCGGGAGGAGGAGATCCGCGCCTTCCAGCCCCAGGAGTACTGGTCCATCCAGGCCGATCTGGGCCGGGTGCGCCCCAATCTGGGCGGGTTCCAGGCCATGTTCCACGGTCGGGAGAAGAAGATGGAGCTGCACAGCGAGGCGGAGGCGGACGCTGTGATCCAGGCGGTGTCGGGCCAGCCTTTCACTGTCTCCAAGGTGAAGCGGCAGGACAAGCTGCGCAACCCCGCGCCCCCCTTCACCACCTCCACCCTCCAGCAGGAGGCCTCCCGCAAGCTGAATATGACCCCCGCCCGCACCATGTCCATCGCCCAGCAGCTCTATGAGGGCGTGGACATCACTGGAGAGGGAACGGTGGGTCTGATCACCTATATGCGTACCGACTCCCTCCGCCTGTCCGAGGAGGCCATTGCCGCGGCCAAGGGCTTTATCGAGCACCGCTACGGCCGGGAGTACTATCCTCCCCAGGCCCGCCACTACAAGTCCAAGGGCAACGCCCAGGACGCCCACGAGGCCATCCGGCCCTCCGATGTGAACCTGGTGCCGGAGGACATCAAGAAGGACCTGACCAGCGAGCAGTTCCGCCTCTATAAGCTGATCTGGAGCCGCTTCCTGGCCTGTCAGATGGCCAGCGCGGTGTATGACAGCGTCTCCATCGAGGCGCAGTCCGCCGGTTATACCTTCCGGGCCAGCCACTCGGAACTGAAGTTCTCCGGCTTTACCGCCGTCTATGAGGAGGGGCGGGACGACGAGGAGGAGGCTCCCCAGTCCCCTCTGCCCGATCTGCGGGAGGGGGAGCCCCTGGAGCTGAAGGAGACCCGGAAGGAGCAGCACTTCACCCAGCCCCCCGCCCGGTACTCCGAGGCCACCCTGATCCGGGCCCTGGAGGAGAAGGGGATCGGACGCCCCTCCACCTACGCCCCCACCATCTCCACCATCCTCAATCGGGAGTATGTGGTGAAGGAGGGCCGGGCCCTCCGTCCCACACCGCTGGGAGAGGTGGTCACCGGCCTGATGAAGGATAAGTTCCAGGACATCGTGGACCCCACCTTCACTGCCCAGATGGAGGAAGAGCTGGACAAGGTGGAGGAGGGCAGCGTGGACTGGAAACGGGTGCTGTCCGAGTTTTATGAGGACTTTGAGGCGGAGCTCCACAAGGCGGAGCAGGAGCTGGACGGGGAGCGCATCAAGGTGCCGGACGAGGTCTCGGAGGAGATCTGCCCCCAGTGCGGCCGGAATCTGGTCATCAAGTCCGGCCGGTTCGGCCGGTTCCTGGCCTGCCCCGGCTGGCCGGAGTGCGACTTCAC
>ERZ839947.3016-NODE-3016-length-10829-cov-9.673659_pt1 | contig 10829 bp, 9 predicted proteins | sample MGYA00519908_ERZ839947 | MGnify/ENA primary metagenome ERZ839947 (study PRJEB31850, sample SAMEA3708857) | human gut metagenome | biome: human gut; feature: human-associated habitat; material: faeces | place: China | collected 2014 ... | reverse complement strand
ACATCAAGACCATGTGGTGCGGCGACCTGGCCTGCGAGATGAAGATGAAGGAAGAGGCTGGCCTGTCCAGCCGCTGCATGCCCTTTGAGCAGGAGCATATCAGCGATGTCTGCCCCTGCTGCGGCAAGCCCGCCAGCAAGATGGTCTACTGGGGCGTGGCCTACTAAGCCGCCCCACAGTCAGAGCCTGATCCGATGAAAAAAGCAGCTTTCCCGTCCAACGGGAGAGCTGTTTTTTTGTATCTGCCTATTGACAACCATGTATCTACTGTATATACTGTAAATATACAGATGCAACGGAGGCGGCAGACATGAATCTCTTCATCGATAACAAGAGCGGTGCACCCATCTACGAGCAGCTCTACACCCAGATCAAGAACCAGATTTTGAGCGGGGAACTGCAGCCGGAGGAAGCTATGCCGTCCATCCGGGGGCTGGCGCGGGATCTGCGCATCAGCGTTATCACCACAAAGCGGGCCTACGATGAGCTGGAACAGGAGGGTTTTTTGTATGCGGTGCCCGCCAAAGGCTTTTTCGTGGCGGCGAAGAACACCGAGCTGCTCCGGGAAGAGAACCTGAAAAAAATCGAAGCACACCTGACGGAAGCCGTCCGGCTGGCGGCACCCTGCGGGCTGACCAAACAGGAACTGACCGAAATGTTGGAATTACTGTGGGAGGAATGAACCATGAACGCATTAGAACTGCACGGCCTTGAAAAGCACTACCCGGATTTTGCGCTGGGGCCCATTGATCTGGAACTGCCCGGCGGCACAGTCTGCGGGCTGATCGGCGAGAACGGCGCGGGTAAGAGCACGACCATTAAGCTGATCCTGGACATGATCGACCGGGAGGCAGGTACCGTGAAGCTGTTCGGGCAGGAGGAAATCACTCCGCTTGCCAAGGCCGATATCGGTGTGGTGATGGGCGGCGAGGGCATCCCCACCTGCCTGACCGCGCCGCAGGTGGGGAAAGTGATGGCGGGCATCTATCCCAATTGGGATGCCGCCGCCTACGCCGACTGGTGCCGCCGCTTTGACCTTCCGGAGAACAAGAAGTACGGCGACTACTCCACCGGCATGAAGATGAAGCAGTGCCTTGCCGTGGCACTTTCTCATCACCCCAAGCTGCTGCTGTTGGACGAAGCCACCAGCGGCCTGGACCCGGTGGTGCGGGATGAGCTCATCGATCTGCTGCTGGACTTTGTGCGGGATGAGAACCATGCAATTTTGATCTCGTCCCACATCGTCAGCGACCTGGAAAAGCTCTGCGATACCATTGCCTTTCTGCACAAGGGGAAGCTCCTGCTCTGTGAGGACAAGGACACGCTGCGGGAGGAGTACGCTCTTTGGCACGGCACTGCCGGGCAATTGGAGGAGCTGGACAGGAACGCCGTCGTCAGCCATCGGGTGACAGCCTACGGGGCCGAGGCACTGGTGAAAAGGGAACTTGTCCCGTTGGGCAGCACCCTGACACCGGTGAGTATCGAAGAACTGTTCGTTTTGATGGTGAAAGGGGAGAATATGCGATGAAAGGTTTGCTGTTGAAGGATTGGTATCAGGTCAGAACCAGTATGAAAGCCATGTACCTGACGGTTGCATTTGTGCTGGTGATCTGGGTGTTCAGCACATCGAGCGCCTATGTGTTCCCGGTGAGTTATGCGGCCGTTTTTCTGGGCATCCTGCCGATAAACCTGCTTGCCTACGACCAGAGTGTCGGTTGGGTGGAGTATGGCCGGACGTTTCCGGTGAGCAAAAAGACGCTGGTAGCGGAAAAGTACCTCATCGGTCTGTTCTGTGCTGCGGCGGCTGTTGTGATCGGAGGACTGTTCGTAACGGTGATCCCGCTGCGTACCGGAACGGCCCCGGACAAGGATGTGCTGTCCCTGCTGGCGGGCAGTGTGTGTGCCATCCTGCTGATCAACGGTATTTCTCTGCCGCTGCTGTACCGCTTTGGGGCAGAAAAAGCCAGCATGATCTATATCCTGACCTTTGTCGGACTGGGTGCCCTGCTGGGCGGCGGCGGTGCCGTGATGGATGAACTGCAGCAGAACGGCACGGGAAGTGGGCCGCTTCCTGTGCCCCTTTGGCTGGCCGCAGTGCTTCTGCTGGCGGTACTGGCCCTGTATGCTGTGTCCTGGCGGGTGTCGGTGGCATGGTATGGAAAGTATAAGAAGTAGGCTCTTCTTTGTGCAATAGAGCAATAATCCGGTAAAAAAACTGTAAAAGGGGTTGAAAAATCCGGCCCGGCGTAGTATGATAACGGGGCTGAAAGAAAAATCTTACACCAAGGAGGAGTTTGTTTCCATGTCCAGTGACCATACGGATCACCCCAAACAACGCTTCTCCTGCGATGCGGGCCGTGCAAACGTGTTAGCCGCATCCTGAACTGCATGCCCTTTGTACACCGCAGGAGTTGTAACCAGACCGATGCGGTGTATTTTTTATGCCCGAAAACGGGAAATGGAGGGACCAAACCATGCAGAAGAAAAATTATGTGCAGGAGATTCTGGACATCATCCGCAGCGGTCTGCCCCAGGCAGAGCTGGCTGAAAAGCTGTCCGATTACCATGAAAATGACCTGGCCGATGCCCTGACGGCCCTGACACCGGAGGAGCGCCAGAAGGTGTACACCGCACTGGGCGTGGATACGGTGGCAGAGATCTTCTCCTATCTGGACGACGCAGAGCCTTACCTGAAGGAGCTGGACCCCGAGCGGGCCGCCCGGGTCATCTCCCACATGGATTCGGATGATGCCGTAGATGCTCTGGATGACCTGGAAGAGGACGATAAGGCAAAGATCGTCCACCAGCTGGACAAGGATGCCGCCGATGATGTGAAGCTGCTGCTCTCCTATCACGAGGACGAGATCGGCAGCTGCATGACCACCAACTACATCTGCATCCGCAGGGATATGACCATCCGGCAGGCCATGAGTGAGCTGGTGAAGCAGGCAGGCGAGAACGATAACATCTCCACCCTGTATGTAGTGGATGAGAACGAGCACTTTTATGGTGCCATTGACCTGAAAGACCTCATCGTGGCCCGTGCGGAGGAGCGCCTGGAAAAGCTGATCGCACGCTCCTACCCCTACGTCACCGACCACGAGAAGATCAGCGACTGCATCGACCGCATCGTGGACTACGCCGAGCGCTCGCTCCCTGTCCTGAACGACAGCGGGAAGCTGCTGGGCATCATCACCTCGGCGGATGTGGTCGAGCTGGTGGACGACGAGATGGGCGATGATTACGCAAAACTCGGCGGCTTGACCAGCGAGGAGGATCTGAACGAGGGTGTGTTCCAGAGTGTGAAAAAGCGCCTGCCCTGGCTGATCGCCCTGCTGTTCCTCGGGATGCTGGTGTCCTCGGTGGTGGGTGCGTTTGAATCGGTGGTGGCGGTGCTGCCCATCGTCATCTGCTTCCAGTCCATGGTGCTGGATATGGCCGGTAATGTGGGCACCCAGTCGCTGGCTGTGACCATCCGTGTGCTAGTGGACGAGAACCTGACCACTGCCAAAAAGCTCCAGCTGCTCTGGAAGGAAATGCGGGTGGGCCTGACCAACGGTGCATTGCTGGCCGTGCTGGCGCTGGGCTTCCTGGGCTGCTACATCCACTTCTTCAAGGCCTATGCCTGGGGCGAAGCCTTCCTGCTCTCGGGCTGTGTGGGCGTATCTCTGGTCGTGGCCATGGTGATCTCCAGCCTGGTGGGCACGGTCATCCCCATGCTGTTCCATAAGATCCACATCGACCCCGCTGTGGCTTCCGGCCCGCTCATCACCACCATCAATGATCTGGTGGCTGTGGTGGTCTACTATGGCCTGGCCGCCGTGGTGCTGATCGGTATGTTCCACCTGGGCTGAAATAGAGAAAGGCTGCTGCCGACAACTCCCTCAGTCACGGCTTCGCCGCGCCAGCTCCCTCTTGGAGGGAGCCTTGACGTAATGGCAATCTGTGAAAGCCTCCCTCATTGAGGGAGGTGGCATCGCGTGAGCGATGACGGAAGGAGTTTGGCAACAGCCTCTTTTTACTTATTCTGTATCCAATACCGCTGTGTCAGCGTTCCATCGGAGGAATCGAACTGCTCGTCCTCCAGCACGCCGCCGTTGGCGCGGATGGTCTTTGCTGAGGCAACGTTGTAATGGTCGCAGCAGATGCGTACCTTTTCGATGCCTCGTTCTTTTGCCTTTTCCAGCGTCAGGCGAAGCATCTGGGTGGCGTAGCCGTTCTGCCGCTCCGAGGGGCGGACGCTGTACCCGATGTGCCCGCCGTAGGTCAGCAGGTAATCGTTGAGCCGGTGGCGCAGATTGGTCATGCCCACCAGATGCTCATGCTCGTCCAGAGCCAGATACTCCGTGGCGGGCACGAGACCGGCGGGGGTTGTGGCCGGGTCTTTCAGCTTGCGGAGTTGGGCCAGCCAGGCATCGAAGTCGGCATATTTGTCCAGAGCCGAGGTGCCGTCCATCCGGGAGTTGATGGCCAAAAATTCTTCCCGGTAGGCCATTACCTGTTCCCGGTCGCCCTCATCCGGCTCCCGCAGGTGGATCTTCTGGGGCGAGGTGCGCCGGGTGGCGGTGCGGAAATCCGGAGCCTTCATCAGGCCGTGGCAGTTGCAGTAGAAGTAAAGCACACCCGCGCCCCGCAGGGAGAAGCGGGCAGAGGCATCCCCCTCGGGGTAGAGCTTGACCAGCTGCAGCTTATCCCCGGTGAGGTAGGCAAGAAACGAGATGTAATGATTTTTCTCCATGGGGTGGTGCAGGGTGACGAAGAGCTCGTCCTCCACCCGCTCCACGGTCAGCTGATGATGCTCGTCGGCATCTTCGGCTTCGGCGATGTCCAGCGCAGGCAGGGTGATGCCGCAGCAGCTCACCACAGCCTGTCCGGTGGCGTGGAGCACATTGCCGCAGAGGGGGCAGACGTAGAGTTTGCTCCGCAGCAGGTTGGCTGCCCGGTTCCGGTTGATGATGGGTTCTCCCTGCATCAGCTCCAGCACGCTGACCCCCAGAGCCGCAGCCAGAGGCTCCAGCAGGGAGATATCAGGCAGGCCCTTGGCGGTCTCCCACTTGGAAATGGTCTTGGCGCTGACAGAGAGCGTTCCGGCAAGCTCTGCCTGGGTCAGGCCCTTGGCTTCCCGCAGCTGCCGGATGGTGCTGCCTGTGACGTATGTGTTCATGTGTTGTCCTCCTGAAGTAACCCCCAGTCATTGCGGTGGGGTTGTTGTTACAAAGTATAACCCAACAAAAAACTCCACGCAACCTACGCTGCGTGGAGTTCGTGCTTTCAGGAATTATTCGGCCTCGGTCTCGTCTTCCTCGTCCGGGTCCAGCTCCATGGTGAACACGGCCTTTTTCAGCTTGCCGCAGCCCTGGGCCTTCAAGCCGGATTTGTACGGCTCCCCAGCCAGATAGAGGGCAAAGCGGCCCTCGCAGAGCATTCCGGCAATGCTGGTGCCGGCGGTGCCCACGGTGGTATCAGCGGCTTCGTCAGCGGGCCGGGTGGGGCTGAACTCGCCCAGGGACACTTCAAACAGCTCGCTGCCCTCGAGGTCGGTCTCAAGGGTCAGGTGGTTGTCGTGCCGGACAAAGGGGGCCTTGTCGCTGGCCTGCGGGGTCACGGTGCTCACCATGACCACAGCCTTGTCACCATCGATGCGGGTGCGCCCGGCGGGCAGGTTGTTGATATCCCGCGCCATGATGAACTCGATGACGCTGTCCAGACTACTGCACAGGCCCAGATAGTTGGGGAGATTGTTCAGGGTATCGTAGATCATGGATCAGTCCTCTTTCGGGTCGGTCAGAAGCTCCTTGATGCTGGGCACAACGCCGCCCAGATTTTGCAGCTCCGACGGGATGATGATCTTGGTGGCCTTGCCGTTGGCGACCTTGGCCAGTGCCTCCAGGCTGCGCAGAGCCAGCACCTTGTCGTTGGGCATGGCCTCGTTCAGCAGGCGGATGGCATCGGCGTTGGCCTTCTGCACGGCGAGAATGGCCTGCGCCTCGCCCTCAGCTTCGAGAATGCGCTGCTGCTTGACGGCATCGGCACGGAGGATGGCGGCTTCTTTTTCGCCCTCGGCAGCGGTGATGGCAGCCTGCTTCTCACCATCGGCCTTCAGGATGACGGCGCGCTTTTCGCGCTCTGCCTTCATCTGCTTCTCCATGGCTTCCTGGATTTCGCGCGGCGGGATGATGTTCTTGACCTCCACGCGGTTGACCTTGATGCCCCACTTGTCGGTGGCTTCATCGAGGATGGCCGTGATCTTGCCGTTGATGACATCGCGGCTGGTCAGGGTGTGATCCAGCTCCATCTCACCGATAATGTTGCGCAGGGTGGTGGCGGAAAGGCTCTCGATGGCTGCGATGGGCTGGTTGACACCGTAGGTGTAGAGCTTGGCATCCATGACCTGGAAGAACACCACGGTGTCGATCTGCATGGTAACGTTATCGCGGGTGATCACAGGCTGGGGAGGGAAGTCCGCGACCTGCTCCTTCAGGCTGACCTTTTTGGCGATCCGCTCAATGAACGGGATCTTGACATGCAGGCCGGCCGACCAGGTGTCGGAGTAGCTGCCCAGACGCTCCACAACGTACACCATGGACTGAGGCACGATGACGATGTTGGTGACGACGATAAGCAGGATGACAAAGATGAGCGCGAGGATCACAAACAGCATGATAGGCATAGAGACGCTCCTTTTTTAGTGGGTGATGGATTCGGTCAGGATGGGTTCCACGATGAGCAGGGTGCTGTGGATCTCGGTGACCCGGCAGGCCTGCCCGGGGGTCAGGGTATCGCCGGGGGTGGCGCAGCGGGCGCTCCAGTCCACGCCATCCAGCCGCACCCGGCCCGTCTGCTGGGCGGAAACAGGGGTCAGCACCCGGGCCTCCCGGCCAAGGGCGCGGTCACCGTTGGTGGGGGTGGGCTGCTTGTGCAACCGTTTGGCAAGCGGCTTGAATGCCAGCAGGCAGACCGCGCTGACCGCAATGAACACCACCGCCTGCACCCGGAACGAGTGGGTGAACAGGCAGCAGAGCAGGGCTGCCGCGCTGCCTGCCGCAAACCAGACGGATACCATGCTGAAGGTCATGCCCTCCAGCGCCAGGAAACCGACGGCGGCAAGGAGCCAGAAAATGGGGTCAATGGACATCGAACATCCCTCCTTATGATCCTATTATAGAGCATCCGGTTGGGGGAAGGTCAAGAGATTTTTGCTGAATTGTTGCGCAGAAAACAAAATGCGGTCATACATAATCATAGTAGCTGTGGTTCGGGTTATGCCCCACCTCTTCCACCACGATGGTGAAGCCCATGGGATTCACCTCAGTGCTCTTGCCGCTGGCAAGGGTCTCCACGATGATATGTTCGGTGCGGTTGACGATGATCTCCGCAGTTTCCACCTTGCCCACCCGCTGGTAGTGCAGGATGCCGTCCTCGGCACGCAGGACCCGCAGCTGGCCGGTGCGGAAGGCCTCGCAGGTGTGGCGGAGCTGTGCCAGCTGTGCCAGCACGGGGCGCAGGCGCTGTTCGTGGGCATCCCACCGGAAGAAAGCCCGGTTGAAGGGGTCCCGGTAGCCCTGCATGGCGATCTCGTCGCCGTAGTACAGGCAGGGCACGCCCGGCAGGGTGTAGATGATGGCGTAGGCCATCCGCAGGCGGAGCAGGCCCTCCTCGTAGGCATCGCCGGTCACACAGCGGCCGCTCTGCCACGCGCGGCCCCGGCCATTGGCGGGCTCGTCAGCGATCACGGTCAGGGCTCGCTCGGTGTCGTGGGTGGAGAGGAAGTTCAGGGCGGTGTCTATGGCCGGGGCAGGGTAGTGTTCGCAGATGGTCAGGATCTCCGTCATGGCCTGCTCGGCGGGCTTGCCCTTGACGAAATCCAGCACGGCGTTCTTGAAGGGGTAGTTCATCACGCTGTCCAGGCCCTTGCCCAGCAGGTAGGTGCGGCGCTTGTTGAAGCCGAACTTGGTGGTAGCATCCTCCCACACCTCGCCCAGCAGGAACTTTTCGGGGCTGACCCGCTTGACGGCGGCGCGCACCTTCTCAATGAATTCGTCGGGCAGCTCATCGGCTACATCCAGCCGGAAGCCTGCCGCGCCGCGCCGCAGCCAGGTGTCGATGACACCGCCCGGGCCGGTGATGAACTCCACATAGGAGGGGGTCTCCTCGTTGACCTCGGGCAGGGTCTCAAAGCCCCACCAGCTGCGGTAGCCGCCCTTGTACTGGGGGCCGAAATCGTACCAGCAGCGGTAAGGGGAGTTGGGGTCCCGGTACGCGCCGCCCTCGCCATAGCGGCCCTCGCGGTTGAAGTAGCGGCTGTCGGAGCCGGTGTGGCTGAACACGCCGTCCAGCACGATGCCGATGCCGTATTTTTTGGCGGCGGTGCACAGTGCCTCAAAATCCTCGTTGGTGCCCAGCAGGGGGTCCACATTCAGGTAGTCGGCGGTGTTGTAGCGGTGGTTGGAGTGGGCCTCAAAGATGGGGTTGAGGTAGATGAAATCCACCCCCATCTCGTGCAGGTAGGGGAGCTTTTGCTGGATGCCCTTGAGGTCGCCTCCGAAATAGTCCTCGTTCAGGTGGCCGCCCACCTCGTTGGGCTGCCAGAAGGGCTCGGCGTGCTTGTCGGCCTGATAGATGCGGTCGGCAAAGGGCATGGGCTTGTTCTCCACCCCTTCGCAGAAGCGGTCCGGGAAAATCTGATAGAACACCTTACCCTTGATGCTTTCGGGGGTCTCAAAGTCCTGCTCATAGACCGTGATCTGCCAGCTTTCGCCATCCTGCCAGCTGATCACACCGCAGTTGTCGGGGCCGCGCACGATGCGGCGGAAGTCGGTGTAGAGGTCGAAGTAGTAGAAGTAGAGGCCCGGGTCGTTCAGAGGCACTTCCACAGAAAAGTGGTTCTGCCTGGGGGTCTGGCCATCGAAGTTCATCCGGTAGTAGACGGGAACATCGAACTTACCCTCTTTTTTCAGGACAAGGTGCGGGTCTACATAGCCCAGCTCTTCGGGGATGCAGAGCGACAGCCGGACAGTCTGCCCGGCGCGCACTGCACCAAAGGGCTGCTTGAAATAGGGGTCAAAACTGTTGAACAGACAAGACAAGTGGGGTCGTTCCTTTCTCAAAAAAAGCCCCGGTGTCGTTGAACGATCCGGGACTTTTGCTATTGCGCTTGATAAAGCGACTTTACTCAGGGGAAGCTTTGCCTTTGCATAACCTCTCAGTCACGGGCTTCGCCGTGACAGCTCCCCTAGTAGGGGAGCCCTTGGCAAAAGATTCAATCTTTGCTATTTTCGCTGACGCTCCCAAAACAGCATCAACCATAAGACAAAATGCGAACGGCAGCAGGGCAAAAAGTAGCGAAGCGTTGAGACACGAAAACGCGACGATATGCCAAGGCCTCCCCTACTAGGGGAGGTGGCATCAAGCGAAGCGAAGATGACGGAGAGGTTTAATCAATTACTTCACAGCAGAAGCGTGCCAGATATCGCGGGCGTAATCCAGCACAGAACGGTCTGCGCTGAAGATGCCGCTGTTGGCGGTGTTCTTCAGGCTCATCTGTGCCCACTTCTCGCGGTCAGCATACAGGCGCTGCAGGTCGGCCTGAGCACGGCGGTAATCCTTGAAGTCGGCCATGACCATATAAGGATCGCTGGTGCGCAGGTTCTCGGTGACCTCGTGGAAGTCCTCGCCGTTCCAGCCGCGCTCCAGGAAGTTCAGAGCGGCATTTGCCACGTCATCGCCCATGATGAAGGCGCTGGGGTGGTAGCCCACCTGCTTGAGGTTGTTGACCTCGGGGGTCAGCATACCGAAGATCAGCTCGTTCTCCTTGCCGGCGGCATCGGCGATCTCAACGTTTGCGCCGTCCAGCGTGCCCAGCGTGATGGCACCGTTCAGCATGAACTTCATGTTGCCGGTACCGGAAGCCTCGGTGCCAGCCAGAGAGATCTGCTCAGAGACCTCGGCGGCGGGCATCAGGTGCTCGCTCAGGGAGACGCAGTACTCTTCCAGATAGACCACGCGCAGCTTGTCGCGCACGGCGGGGTCATTGTTGATCAGGTCGCCCAGCTTGCAGATCATCCGGATCATCTGCTTGGCCATGTAGTAGCCGGGGGCAGCCTTTGCGCCGAAGATATAGGTCTTGGGGATGAAGTCGGCGTTGGGGTTCTCCTTCAGGTACAGGTACTGAGCGGCGATGTTCAGGGCGTTCAGGTGCTGACGCTTGTACTCGTGCATCCGCTTGACCTGGCAGTCGAAGATGGAGTTGGGGTCGATGACCTGGCCGGTACTCTTCTCCAGATAGGCGGCAAAGTTCTTCTTATTGTCCAGCTTGATCTCGTTGATGCGCTTCAGCACGGTCTTGTCGTCCGCATACTTGTTCAGCTTGGAGAGGTTGGAAGCGTCGTGCTTGTACTCCTCGCCGATGGTCTCGTCCAGCAGCTTGCACAGCTCAGGGTTGGAGGCCAGCAGCCAGCGGCGGTAGGCGATGCCGTTGGTCACGTTCTTGAAAGCCTGAGGCTTGAACAGGTAGTAATCGTGGAACACGCTCTCCTTGATGATCTCGCTGTGCAGCTTGGACACGCCGTTGATGCTGTTGGCGGTGTAGGCACAGATGTTTGCCATGCGGACCTGATTGTCGCCGATCAGAGCCATGTAGTTGATCTTGCCCTCGTCGCCGGGGAATGCCTTCTCCAGCTCCTCGCGGGCACGGCGGTTCATCTCGACCACGATCTGGTAGATGCGGGGCAGGGTCATCTTGAAGATGTCCACATTCCACTTCTCCAGAGCCTCGGCCATAACGGTGTGGTTGGTGTAGGCAAAGACCTTCTGGCAGATCTCAAAGGCCT
>ERZ839947.3003-NODE-3003-length-10847-cov-2.786601_pt1 | contig 10847 bp, 11 predicted proteins | sample MGYA00519908_ERZ839947 | MGnify/ENA primary metagenome ERZ839947 (study PRJEB31850, sample SAMEA3708857) | human gut metagenome | biome: human gut; feature: human-associated habitat; material: faeces | place: China | collected 2014 ... | reverse complement strand
GATATTTCCTACCAGGGCTCTTTTTTGTACTGTCTGCATAATCTGGGGCAGTTCAAGCCCAGCGGCCGCGCAGCCGTTAGCGGCCTTGCCGCCTTACGGATGCGGCGTGCCCCTTGCGGGCAAGTGGGTCGCCTGGGGAGAGGAGGAGAAGCGGAATGAGTGAGCCCAGTCGGGAACGAGTGGGCGAAGGATATGGAGCCAGCGACGACGAGGCGGTCATCCCGCTGACCCCGCCCCATCCCCCGTGAAGCGCACAGAGACAGGTGCGGATCAACATTGAGGTGCAGAGCCGCCCCATGGAAATCGGAATCAAGGATCCCGGAGGAGCATCAGAGATACGGCTCCTCCGGGATCCTTTCGCCGTGATACAAAAAGGCGCAGGAACACCATGAGGATGTTCCTGCGCCGCAGGAGCGCCGGGGTCCTATGGATAACGCCGCCGGCTCAGCGGATCAGCCTGGAGGGGCTGAGAGACCGGAACTGCCGGGTCATGGTGAGGCAAAGGTCGTTGTAGTAGTCCAGATAGGCCTTTTTCTGCTGCCGCTGGACACGCTGGCGGTCCTGGAGCAGCTTCCACTCCGCGCAGCATTTGTGACAGCCGGGCTGATAGTTGGGACAGGTACCCTGACAGGGAAGCATGATCGACACCTCTCTCACAAAACATAGACGTTTGGGCTGAAAGGAAAAACAGCAGGCTCCAGAGGGCAAAACGCGCGTAGACGCGCAGCCGCTATGGACCTGCTGTTCGCTGGAGTGCGGAGAAAAAAGAGGGCCTCAGAGTCCCGCCTGGGGCCCGGATGATGCTGTCCCGGCGCTGATCCAACATGGAAACTCCTCCTTCCGCACTTCAGAAGCTGATTCCATTGTAGCAGACTTCCGGCGGCTTTTCCAGACGATTTCTGTAAAAAGCGTATGAAAAGTTTTCCAGGGGAAAGACCTGCGGGAAAACGGGCCGGTGTACACAAGGTACACCGGCCCGCTTGCTTACGGCTCAGAAGTCATAGCCCTCAATCACGGCCTCGGCCTGAGTGGAGGGTGCGTAGGCGCCGCCCTCCCCGAGTTCCAGAGCTTCGGCCTCCCGGTTGGTGAGCGCCAGATGGGTCTCGTCCAGAACCTTCAGCTCGTGGAGGAGCGCCAGCGTGTGGCTGGCCTGGGGGGTGAGGGTGATGGAGAAGGAGGAGCCATAAGAGGAAATACCTACATCCCCAGGCTTCGGAGGAGCCTCATAGTCAAAGTACAGGTCGGTGGCGCAGGTATTTTCCATCCGTTCGACACTGTTGTCAAAGAGATAGCGCACACCGATGGTGCCCTCAGCGAAGTCCTGCTTCATGGCCTGCCACAGCTTCTCAGTGGAGCCGTCGATATAGACGGTTTCATACTGCCGTGTCTGGGTGTTCCACACATCCTCCAGATAGGCGGCCACCAAACGGCAGTTGGCCTCAATGTCGTGGAAGCCGTAAAGCTGCTCCATATTTTCCCGGTCAGAGAGGAGCTGCCCCGCCGCCCAGGTGAGAGTTCCTTCCACGCCGCGGTCGGACTCCACGATGGGAAGGGCAGAATAGCCCCGCTCCAGAGCCGTGCCGTCGGCCAGCTCGTAGTGCAGATCCAGATAGAGGTATTCCGTATACCCCTGAGGATCAGACTCCTCATAGAGGTACTCCGTATACCCCTGAGGATCAGACTCCTCTTCCCTGTTCTCCTCCTCCAGTGCTAGGGCGGCGCGGTGGAGCTGGAGCACCAGAGCGATCTGCTCCGGGTCCTCCAGGGTCAGCCCACGCCCCTGCCCGTCGTCATAGGGGGCGCTGTGCAGGCCATTGAGGGTGACCGCAGTGACCTGATCGGCCTGGGGCACCCGGTCCTCAAAGCCGTACCAGTCGTAGTGGACGCTGAGGGAGAGGAGCACAATGACGGCAGCCAGAGGGACCGCGCCCTTCCAGGCCGCCAGCACCCGGAAGGACTTCCGCAGGAGCATCTCCGCGGCGAAGTAGCCTGCCAGCCCCCAGAACAGGATCCAGCCCATCAGGGTCAGGTCAGAGAGGCCGGACAGCAGCTCATAGGTGAACATTCCGCCAGTGAGTCCGGCGCACAGGGCCACTCCATATTTGAACAGGGGACGGACCAGCTTGACCGCCACCACGTCCCCGGCGGATTCGATGTGCCGGGACCGGTAGATTAGCAGGGCGGCGATGGACAGAGCCACGCCTGCGGCGGCGTAGACCGCCACCAGGCCGGGCTGGTAAAGCACAAAGGCGTCATCACGGGACACGATGGAAACTGCATTGGACAGGATGACGGGCGGGGACAGGTGATCCACAAGCTCCCATACAGGGGATGGGAAGGAGCGGAAGCCGTAGAGGAACAGATCGCATACCGCCTCCACTAGAGAGGTCATCAGAAAGGCCAGCAGGTTCAACACCCCATAGAACACCGGCAGGGCGGCCAGATGGCCGGTAAACATGGCGCAGAACACGGCGAAGGAGTAGAAAAAGAGGCACAGCCCGCCCTGGGCCAGCAGCCACTGGACCAGGGGCCAGAGGGCCAGACACCCCAGGGCCGCCTCCGTGGCGGCGGTGAGGGCGAAAACGGCCAGCTGGGGCAGCAGCAGGAAGGACAGCCCCGCCAGGTACTGGGTGAGAAACAGGGCCTCCCGCCGGAGGGGCAGGGCGTGCATCATGCACGCTGAGCGGCTGGAGTATAGATAGGAGAACACCGCCATGGCACACACCAGTCCCATCACCGCCGCCAGGGCTACACCCACCTCAAGCAGATAGGGGATCTGGCTGACCGCGTTTTGCAGGCGCTCCGCCAGCTCCTTCGGGGTGGACGAGCCCTTCCAGCGCATGGCGTCCGCCCACAGGCGCAGGGGCAGGACCAGCGTCCACCCCGCTGTGTACAGGGCCCAGATCGGCCAGAAGCGAAGGAATGTCTTGCGGAAGAGCGCTGTGTTAAAGAACGATGTCCCGGACCGCATAGTCCTCACCTCCCAACTCATAGATAAAGATCTCCTCCAGAGACAGGGGCAGGGCCTCCATCAGCATGGGGGAAAAGACTGCCACCCGGCTTTTGATGACCGCCGGTTCCCCCCGGACGATCAGGGTGTGGACCCGCCCCAGCTGGGTGACATGGAGCACATTCAGATCCGGAGGCAGCTGGGGCAGCTGCCCGTCAGGAAAGACCACCTGGAGCTTCAGGATGTTGTCCTGAAGGTCGGTGAGGGAGCGCTCCAGCAGCACCTTTCCGTGGGAGAGGATGCCCACATGGTCGCACACATCCTCCAGCTCCCGCAGGTTGTGGGAGGAGACCAGCACGGTGGTCCCCCGCTGGGCCACATCTCCCATGAGGAGGGACCACACCTGCCGCCGCATCACCGGATCCAGGCCGTCCACCGGCTCATCCAGCACCAGGATGTCCGGCATACAGCACAGGGCCAGCCAGAAGGCGGACTGCTTCTGCATCCCCTTGGACAGGCGGCGGATGGGCTGCTTCTCATCCACGGCGGGGAAGGCGTCCTTCAGGGTTTGGTACCGCTTGTCGTCGAACTGAGGGTACAGTCCCCGGTAGAACTTCATCATGTCCCGGGTGGAGGCCGACAGGAAGTAGTACAGCTCGTCTGGGATCCAGGCCATCCGGCTCTTCACCGCGGGGTTTTCATACACTGGCTGACCGTCCACCCGCACGGAGCCGGAGTCCGGCCGGTAGATTCCGGTGATATGCCGCAGGATGGTGGACTTGCCTGCGCCGTTGGGCCCCACCAGGCCGTAGATGGAGCCGCCCTCCACCGACATGGTCAGACCGTCCAAAGCCCGGAAGCCGTCAAAGCTTTTGACCACGTTGTTCACTTGGATCATTGTGCTTCCCCTCCTTCCATAGCCCGCACCCGGGAAGTGAGCTGCTCTCCGGTGACCCCGAGATAGAGCAGCTCGGCGGTCACGGTGTCAAAGCGTCCCAGCAGACTGTCCCGCCGGCCCTGGTCCACCCCGGTGTGGGGCGCGGCGAAGGAGCCTTTCCCCGGGACGGAGCAGACATAGCCCTCCGCCTCCAGGGACTCGTACGCCCGCTGGATGGTGTTGGGGTTGATAGCCAGGCTGCTGGCCAGGGCACGCACCGAGGGGAGCTTCTCCCCCTCCCGGATCACGCCGGTGACCATCAGGCGGCGCAGGCCGTCCCGCACCTGCTCATAGATGGGCCGGGCGTCCCGATAGTCCAGATTCAGCATACCACGTCCTCCCTTCTGCCGCAGGTCCCGCAGAGGGGCGGAACTGTGCGGCTGTATGAACTGTATTAGTACACTAAGTGTACCCAGGAGGTGGAGGAAAGTCAATTAAGAACTGTTTAAGATTTTCTTAGGATGGGGAGGCCGCCGCAGTTGCAGCAGGGATCCATTCCGGTCACCAAATGTTTTTTGGAAGAAATATAAATTGCAAAATAGACTGGGGATGTGTATGATTAAGGTGAACAAATATTCCCATGTTAAGACTTGAAGGAGGACCAGCAATATGTTTTCATCCATTGGCTTTATCGGCACAGGCACCATGGGTGCGGCGGTGGCCCGGGCGGCGGTCAAGGGAGCCCAGGGCGCGCCTGTCCTTCTGGCCAACCGGACCCGGTCCAAAGCGGAGGCAGTGGCCCGTGAGCTGGGCGCGCAGACGGCGGACAACGAGACGGTGGCCCGGGAGTGCAGCCTGATCTTTCTGGGGGTGAAGCCCCAGATGATGGAACAGATGCTCTCCGGGCTGGTCCCCATTCTGAAGGCGCGGAAGGACCGGTTCGTGCTGGCCTCCATGGCCGCGGGGCTGGACGCCCGGCGCATCCAGGAGATGGCGGGCGGTGCATATCCGGTGATCTGCCTGATGCCCAACACCCCGGTGGCGGTGGGTGCAGGCGTAGTGCAGTACTATGGGGTGGACACCACCGAGGAGGAGCTGTCCGATTTCCAGACCCTGTTGTCCGCCGCCGGCATGATCGACCGGATCGACCCAGAGCGGCTCAACGCGGCCAGTGCGGTCTCCGGCTGCGGCCCGGCATTCTGTGCCGTGTTCATCGAGGCCCTGGCGGACGGCGGCGTGGCCTGCGGCCTGCCCCGGGACAAGGCCCTGGCCTATGCGGCTAAGATGGTGGAGGGCACGGCACAGCCGATGCTGGAGAACCACGCCCACCCCGGCCAGCTGAAGGACGGAGTGTGCTCCCCCGGCGGAACCACCATCCAGGGCGTACGCACCCTGGAGGACCGGGGCTTCCGCTCCGCGGTGATAGAAGCGGTCATCGCCGCCTATGAAAAGACCATCGCCCTGGGCAAGTGACCGGGCGTGACCGGACGGCCGCCCCCGGCGGACCGCTCCACAGGAAAGGGGCTGTTTGTACATGAGAATCGTAGTCAAAGTGGGGACCTCCACCCTGGCCCACGCCACGGGCCGGATGAACATCCGCCATGTGGAGGACCTGGTCAAGGTCCTCAGCGACCTGAAAAATGCGGGCCATGAGGTGATCCTAGTCTCATCCGGCGCCATCGGTATGGGCGTGGGCAAGCTGAATCTGCCCGGAAAGCCCAGTGATATGCCATCCAAGCAGGCCGCCGCCGCGGTGGGCCAGTGTGAGCTGATGTACACCTATGACCGGCTGTTCCTCCAGTATAACCATACGGTGGCTCAGATCCTCCTCACCGGCGAGGATGTGGACCACGCCGAGCGGCGGCAGAACTTTGAAAACACCCTGGAGCGCCTGCTGGAGCTGGGCGCTCTGCCCATCATCAACGAGAACGACACCATCGCCACCGCCGAGATCAAGGTGGGGGACAACGACACGCTGGGGGCCATCGTGGCCTGCTCGATCCATGCGGACCTGCTGGTCCTGCTCAGCGACATCGAGGGCCTGTATACCGCCGATCCCCGGAAGGATCCGGAGGCCCGGCTCATCCCCGTGGTGGAGAAGGTCACCCCGGAGATCGAGGGGCTGGCTGGCGGCGCGGGCTCCGGCCTGGGCACCGGCGGCATGGCCACCAAGCTGCGGGCGGCCAAAATGGTCACCGCCGCGGGCTGCGATATGATCATCACCAACGGGGAGCGGCCCCAAGTGCTGTATGATGTGGCGGATGGAAAAGCGGTGGGCACCCGCTTTTTGGGGAAGAAATCAGGAATAGATTGACTCCAAATCGGAAAAATAACACGATAAATTACAAAAAGGAATCGAAATTCGGCCCGTGGACGCAAGAGGAGCGGGAGGCAGGCCGGAGACGGAAAGATTTGAAGAGGGTGACGTCAATGACGACAATGGAACTGCTGAAGAAGGCCAGGGGCGCCAAAGGGGCCATGGCCCTGGCGGATACGGAATTGAAAAACCGGGCGCTGATGGAGATGGCCCGGGCCCTGGAGGACCGCACGGCGGACATTCTGGCCGCCAATGTCCAGGACCTGGAGGCGGCCCGTGGGACCATCTCCGAGGTGATGCTGGACCGGCTGGCGCTGAGTCCCGAGCGCATCGCCGGCATGGCCCAGGGGATGCGGGAGGTAGCCGCCCTCCCCGACCCGGTGGGCGCCGTGCTGTCCCGGGTGGAGCGGCCCAACGGGCTGGTGATCGAAAAGACCGCCGTCCCTATGGGGGTCATCGCCATCATCTATGAGAGCCGTCCCAACGTCACCAGCGACGCCGCCGCTCTGGCGTTGAAGGCGGGCTCCGCCTGTGTGCTCCGGGGCGGCAAGGAGGCCCACCGCTCCGCCGCCGCCATTGTGGCCGCCCTGAAGGAGGGGCTGGCCGCCGCGGGCCTGCCGGAGGACGCTCTCCAGCTGGTGGAGGACACCAGCCGCGCCTCCGCCAATGAGCTGATGACGGCCAGCGGCTATGTGGACCTGCTCATCCCCCGGGGGGGCGCGGGCCTGATCCGGGCCTGCGTGGACAACGCCACCGTTCCGGTGATCGAGACGGGCACCGGCATCTGCCACATCTATGTGGACCAATGGGCCGACCAGGGGATGGCCCTGGACATCCTGGAGAACGCCAAGTGCTCCCGGCCCAGCGTGTGCAACGCCGCCGAGGTGTGCCTTGTGGACCGAAAGATTGCAGGAGAGTTCCTTCCCAAGCTGAAGGCCCGGCTGGTGGATGGCCGGGCGGCGGCCGGACAGCCTCCGGTGGAGCTGCGGCTGGATGAGACGGCTGCCGCCGTCATTGACGGTGCGCCCGCCGGGGAGCGGGACTTTGACACCGAGTTCCTGGACTATATCCTGGCGGTCCGGGTGGTGGACGGTGTGGAGGGGGCTGTGGCTCACATCGCCGCCCACTCCACCGGCCACTCCGAGTGCATCGTCACCGGCGACGAGAAGGCTGCCCATGCCTTCCAGCGGCAGGTGGACTCCGCCGCCGTGTACTGGAACGCCTCCACCCGCTTTACCGACGGCGGGGAGTTCGGCCTGGGCTGTGAAATGGGCATCTCCACCCAGAAGCTCCACGCCCGGGGCCCGTTGGGCCTGGCGGAGCTGTGTACCTTTAAGTTTATCGCCCGGGGGAGCGGTCAGATCCGGTAAACATTTCTCTGGTTTCCTCCCGTTCCCTGGTGACAACGGGCCTGGACGGGGCTATTATGATGTTGGAGGGATCGGCTGTTCTGGGGACCATAGCTGTAAAAAACGGCCTTTGGGGTGGAATGGCCTGAAAACCTTGCACCTGAACAGGGCCAATTTGCCTTGTAAGTTTTGGATTTCCATGCTTGTGTCTTTGTTCAGCACGCATTATAATAGAGACAGGGCCAGACCGGCCGATGTTCTTTTGGATGCCGGCTCCCCGCGGCTGGTCCGCGGAGCTGTGTATCATATCCCAACAACTGCCGTTTGACAGAAAGGACTGATTCCATTGAACCATTATCTTGAGGAGTTCTGCCGGACTACGGAGGAGCTTTTGGGTTCTGACGCCGTACGCATGATGGGACGGTGGAAGCACCACGGCCATATCAGCACGCTGGACCACTCCCTGTTTGTCGCCTACTGCTCGTACCGGGCCGCCCGCGCCCTGCGCAAGAGCGGCCTGATTGATCATTATTTCAGCGAGCCGGCCTGCTGCACGACCTGTACCTCTACGACTCCCGGGACACGTCGGCACACCCCGGCTGGCAGTGCTTCGACCACCCACGCGCGGCCGCCCGAAACGCGGCGGAGCTCACCGCGCTCTCTGAAAAGGAGCGCAACATCATCCTGTCCCACATGTGGCCCTTAGGCGGCCAGCTTCCCCGCTCCTGGGAGGCCTGGCTGGTGGACCTGGTGGACACCCTGTGCGCCGGCCTGGAGCTGGCCCACATCTATCACCCCGGACGCCTGCGGGAGCGGCTGGGGGTCCAGCCCCTCCTGGAGGAGGAGCTGGCTGCTGCCCCCTGCTGACAGCTGGACGGCCGCCGTCCCGGGTCATCCCCGGGGCGGCGGCCGCACTGCGTTTTGAGGTATCTTGCCCAAAAACAAGAGAATCCTGACTTTTTAAAAATTTTTTGCGGATTGTGGCAAAAAGTCAGAAGGATATGCTATAATGGGGACGGAAGAGAGAAAAACGACTTTGGAAAGAGAACATTTTCCCCTCTTTTTTTGATCTTTCTCAGGAGGTAACCAGTTTATGGATGATTTTGCCGCAAAACGCCAGGCCCTGCTGGAGTCCGGCGTGCGGATGATGGACCCGGACACCGTCTATGTAGAGGCGGGCGTCACGGTGGGAGCGGGGACCCTACTGCTCCCAGGGACCATTCTGCGGGGGAACACGGTGGTGGGAGCAAACTGCGAGATCGGCCCCAACACCATGCTCACCGACTGCACTGTGGGGGATGGCGCTGTGATCAACTCCTCCCAGTGCAATGAGAGCACCATCGAGGCCGGCGCCCATGTGGGTCCCTTCGCCTATATCCGCCCCAACTGCCATGTGGGCCGGGATGTGAAGGTGGGGGACTTTGTGGAGCTGAAAAATTCCACCATCGGGGACGGGACCAAGATCGCCCACCTCACCTATGTGGGGGACGCCGACGTGGGACGCCGGGTGAACTTTGGCTGCGGCACGGTGCTGGTCAACTATGACGGCAACCGGAAGTACCGTACCACCATTGGGGATGACTGCTTCATTGGCTGCAACACCAACCTGGTCTCCCCGGTCCATGTGGGGGACGGGGCCTATACCGCCGCCGGCTCCACGATTACGGAGGATGTGCCCGCCGACGCCCTGGCCATCGCCCGGGCCCGTCAGGTGGAGAAGCCTGGCTGGGCGGCAGCCCACCGGGCCAAGAAGGCGCGGAAGTGAACCAAGCCTGCGGCGCGGGGCCGCAGGACCGGAATGCTGTGAGGACCGCAGGAAGCGATAACAGGGGCTGCGCTCCCGTCTGGGGCGGGCTCCGCAATAAATGGAAGGAAGTTGAGTATGATCACACACGGGAAGAGCATCAAGATTTTTACCGGAAACTCCAATCCCAACCTGGCGAAGGCCATCTGTCAGGAGCTGGGGGTCCCCCTGGGCAATTCTGAGGTCGGGTCCTTTGCCGATGGCGAGAACTTTGCCTCCATCTACGAGACCGTCCGCGGCGCGGATGTGTTCGTGGTCCAGTCCACCTGCCCCTTTGAGAAGGACGGCCGCCTCCACACGGTGAATGACTCCCTGATGGAGCTGCTCATTATGATCGACGCCCTGCGCCGGGCCTCCGCCGGCCGGATCACCGCCGTGGTCCCCTACTTCGGCTATGCCCGCCAGGACCGCAAGACCAAGCCCCGTGATCCCATCTCCGCCAAGCTGGTGGCCAATATCCTCACCCGCGCCGGTGCGGACCGGGTGCTGACCATGGACCTGCACGCTGCACAGATCCAGGGCTTCTTTGACATTCCGGTGGATAATATGCTCGGCTCGTCCGTGCTCATCCCGTACATCGCCGGCAAGTTCGGCGTCGGCACCGAGGACACCGTTATCGTATCTCCCGATCTGGGTTCTGTTACCCGTGCGCGCAAGTTCACCCAGAAGCTTGATATGCCGCTCGCGATCATCGACAAGCGCCGCCCGAAGGCGAACGTTTCCGAGGTCATGAACATCATCGGCAACGTCAAGGGCAAGAAGTGCATTCTGGTCGACGACCTGATCGACACCGCAGGCACGCTCGTACACGCAGCGGACGCTCTGGTAGAGCGCGGCGGCGCGACCGAGGTCTATGCGTGCGCAAGCCACGGCGTTCTGTCCGGCCCGGCGATCGAGCGCATCAAGGAGAGCCCGATCAAGGAGCTGACCATCCTCGACACCATTCCGCTGACGAGCGAGAAGAAGCTCGACAACATCAACGTGCTGTCCGTTGCGCCGGTATTCACCGAAGCCATCGCGCGCATCTACGAGGAGACCTCTGTATCTACACTCTTCGACTAAAAAACAGCCGAAAACCGAACATCAACCGGGAGCTGCTGCCTTGTGCAGCGGCTCCTTTTGCATTTATGAAGGGAAAGCCTATGAAAATTTTAACCATCGGCGATGTCGTCGGCGAAGCCGGACTTGACGCGCTGCATGCGCTGCTGCGCAGGATAAAGCGCGACACCGGCGCGGATTTTGTCATCGTCAACGGCGAGAACGCCGCCGGGAACGGCGTGCTGCCGCGGCAGGCAGAGGACATCTTTGACGCCGGAGCGGATGTGGTGACGCTCGGCAATCATGCCTTCGGCAAGCAGCAGATCGTTCCGTATCTCGACGAGCACAGCGACATCCTGCGTCCGGCCAACCTCGCGCCGCAGAGCCCGGGGCAGGGCTGGGGCATTTTTGACGGCCCGCAGGGCAGCCGCCTGCTCGTCATCGATCTGATCGGCCGCTGCGATATGAAATACGGCCCGGACAACCCGTTCCTGTGCGTCGACCGCATCCTC
>ERZ839947.2996-NODE-2996-length-10865-cov-6.864200_pt1 | contig 10865 bp, 9 predicted proteins | sample MGYA00519908_ERZ839947 | MGnify/ENA primary metagenome ERZ839947 (study PRJEB31850, sample SAMEA3708857) | human gut metagenome | biome: human gut; feature: human-associated habitat; material: faeces | place: China | collected 2014 ... | reverse complement strand
TACTGAAGTATTATCTCCACCTATAAAAAATAATGGTGACAATAAATCTGATTGATCATAAAAAAGTGCATTGGGATATACAAGTATTGAACTAATTGTATTTAAAAGTGTAATAATCATTAAATAATTCGCAAACACTTTAACATATTGCTTTACATTATAGGTAATTCCAAATTTAGCTGTATAGAATAATGCTAATAATTTTATTGTACTTATCAATAATGAAATATTTATTTGATGATTTATCGAAGAACTATAAAATTCAAAAAAAATAAAAATAAATACAAATATATCAAAATAATTAATCTTTTTTAATTTAAAATAAAAAAAACACATAATTGAAAATACTATACAAACTTGTAAAAAAATGTACATAAATTTGAATATTTTACTAAAATGATATAAATATTCTATTTCAAAACATGAAAAACAAAAAATAATATTTAAAATTGTTATTATAATATTTGATTTTCTATCATTTATGCTAGTCAATATATTCATTCCTTTTCAATAATTTTTTCATTGTATTTAGGTTATTTGTTTTTGAAAAAAAATTATATGCATTTTTTGAATAATATTCGTACTTTTCATCAATTTCATTTATTGCTTTTATTATATTTTCTTCTGTTAAATCTATACATTTTCCTGCATTATTTAAACCTATTGTATTTTTTAAACCTGGTATATCATTTCCAATTATTGGTATACCAAATCCGGAAAATTCATAAATTTTATTTGGTGCACAAAATGCTTTATTTAAACAATTTGGTCTATAAAAATTAATCCCTATTCTTGCATAACTTGTTATTTCCAAATGAAAAGGTGATGGAATATAAGGAATATAATATATATCATTATAGTATTCTTTTAATTTTTCTACACAATTATATTTATCAATTCCCATTAATACAAATTTGTACTTATTCTTTGTTTTATTAAGCGCTTTTGCAAATTCTATTAATTCTTCTGGAGTTTGTAACACGCCTTGTGATAATAAGATGTTACTGTTTTTTATATCATTAATAATTTTTTTCGTTTCATCTATTGTTGGATTGCATCTTTTTTTTGTTAATTGATCAAATGGTTTATTAGGAAAAACAAAAGGTAATTCTTTTAACTCATACCAATACTTCATCAACCATGCTCTTGTTTCTTCGCAACAACATACAACTTTTGCATTTTTAAGCATTTTTTTTAATAGTTTTCTTTTTAAATCATCATCATCTAACAACTCTAAAATTGTTGCATTATAATTATATTTATGAAGCAATCCTTTCATAGGCATAAGCGATTCAGCTGTTCCAAACCAAAAAACAGTATCCTCTTTCTCATATTGTTTCATTTTTTTTAATAATGAATTTCTATAATTTAACCAACTTAATCCTTTTTCAATAATTTTTGGATTCTCGTCTTTTAAATTTCCAACTTTGATACAGTTAATATTTTCTTTTTCTAAAAGTTGTCGTGTTTTTTCATCACATGTTCCATAAATAACTTCAATATCTCCACCTAATTTCTTAATCATCCTAATTTGAGATATACATGGTGGATAATAATGTAATTTTGTTTTAACAATATATACAATTTTCATATTTACTCCTTATTCATCGCATTTTTTATATAAGTTACAGATTGCATCTTATTATCTTCTAATAGTTTATATACTTCATCGTAATCAATTTTAGTCTGTAGTATTTCTTCTATACTATTGTTACTTTGAACAATTCTATTTTCTAAATGATAGTCAGAAAGCAAATCTAAAATTTTATTACCATTATTCAAATACACAACAAAGTTTTTTTTCATCAATATTGAAAATACTGATCCATGGAAAGTTCCAGTTATTACGTATTTTGCATTTTTTACATATCCTAAAAATTCTCCTGGGGATGCTACTATATTTTTATCACACCAAGAAAAATATTTTGTTACTGATACAGTTTTTAAACGATTTACTTTTGAAAAATTGACTATATTTCTAATTTGTTCATCAGTAAATTCATGTCCATACACAAGGATATAATTATTAAGATTATTATTTACAATTATTTCAGAAAAATCGCAAACCAACATAGTTGGATCAACTACTTTAGTTATTTGTTCTTTTTTATATGCTTGTAATAAGTGCATAGTCTTTTTGTCTCTACATGAAAGCTTATAAAAATTATCAAAATTAATTGAACTATCATATTTTTTTAAATCATTCGCAGTAACATCATTTGCACTAGGTGCATATGCTATTATCTTTTTATTTTTAAAATTATATCCAAAAAACTCTTTATAATGATGAAATGAATCATTTTTTATATTCCATAATTCATCACTACCTACAAATACATATTTCATTGCATTGTCATTATTTAAATCATCCAAACTTATTAGTTTAAATTCACTTTTTAACTTTTTAAATTTAATTTGTAATTTTATTTTCCTTATTAATTTTATAATAATTTCCTTAATAGTCACTTTTGATACTTTATTTTTTTTTGATATTGACGAATTATTATTCTTCAATTCAACAAAAAAAACATCACAATCCATTCTCTCTAAATTTTTTTTTAATGACCATGCCTGTAAAAATGTTCCACAATTAATTGAATCATACAAAGTACATATAGCTACTTTTTCTTTCATATATTTTATTCCTTTCCTAAATATATTTTTTCTAATTTATCCGCCTCTATTTCTATATTAATTCCATTAATATCAAATAGAGCTGTATCTTGTTCTCTGTTAATATTCTTTTTTGAATTTATTATAAAGTTTATAACTTCAACCCATTTATCTATATTATCAATATTTAAAAAATCAACTTTGTTTATAATATTTACATTTTTATCAATATTATTTGACATAACAGAATAAAGTCCATTAGCCTGTGCTTCTAATCCAACAACAGGAAGTCCTTCCCATCTACTTGGTAATACAAACAAATCAAAAGAACTATAAAATTCATTTGTATTATTTACAATTCCTGTAAGCATCACTCGATCCTTTAAATTTCTATCTATTATCATTTTATTAATATTTTCAAAATTTTCTCCATCTCCAACCATCATTAATTTATATTTTGATGGTAGTTTATTAATAAGATCTAATAAAAATTCTTGATTCTTTTGATATGTAAACCTACCTATATGGCCTAATAATATCTCATTGTCTTTAATCATATATTTAGTTCTTATTTCATTTCTAAAATTTATATTGTACTTATATTTTTCTAAATCTAATGCATTATTTAAAATATAATATTTATTATCTAGAAACATATATTCACCTGCATCTTTTCCACAAGCTATATTAATTGTAGAATATCTATTACATATCACTTTTAATATATGTTCAAATAACTTTATTAAAATATTTTTATCTTGAACATCTGAATTGTGAGAGTGACTAATCCTTATTTTGATATTGCATTTTTTAGCTGCTATTAATGGAAAAATATTCATTAATGTCATATGACAATGAACAACTTCAATATTATTTTCTTTTAAATATTTATATGTAGCTTTATAATTTTTTATAGGATGCTTAATTTTAGAAGGAATTCTTTTTAAATTGAATCCCAACTTTGCAAATTCATCTATATTTTTTTTAGAAGGTTGATGCTGATACAAAACATGCCATTCAAAATCTTTTTTCATATGACTCGTATAGTTATATATCATCGATTCCACTCCACCTGATCTTAATCCACTAACAACGTGACACACCTTTATCATTTTATTCCTCCATTTCATCTAACAAAGAAATATAGATATTTTCTAAATATCTACAAGCTTTATCGATATCATAACTTTCAAAATTAATATTATTTTTAATTGTATTTCGATTGTATACTCTTATGTCAATATCTTTATTTTTTAAATCAAAAAAACTATAATTTTTAGAAATTATAGCTTCTTTAGGAACCATATTTGATAAATAACAATACAAACCATTTATTTGTGCTTCAATCGCAACCATTCCTAATCCTTCATATCTACTAGGAAGTATAAATACATCCATTGCACTATAATAATCTTGTATATTATTTTTAGATTCCAATAAAATCACATCACTTTTTAAATCATAATCACTTATTAAACTTTTAAAGTTTGTCTTATCTCCATCACCTATTAACATTAATTTTGAATTATTGTTTTTAATTTTATAATTTTTAAATATTTCTAAGAGATTTTCTTGATTTTTTTGATAACAAAATCTACCTATATGACCTATAACAATCGTATCATTACCAATTTTCAATTGGTCTCTTATCTTATTTCTATGGCTTTCATTAAATAAAAATTTTTTAATATCTATTGCATTTTTTATAATATATACTTCTCCCCTATCTACAGTTCTTTCACCATACATCCATTTTGCCGCATGTAAACTGCACGCAAATAAATGAGTGGGAAATACTTTTGAAAAGGGCTTTAAAATATATTTAAAAATATTCTTTTTATACTCACCTTTACCTATCGTTGAATGATTATGACAAATTCTAATAGGAACTTTAGCTAGCCAAGATGAAAATAATGGAATTACATTTAACGTATTCATATTCGCATGAACAATTTGATATTTATTTTTTTTTATTAAATACATCATTTCTTTTGTATATCTAAATAAATGCATACATGATGGCAGTCTGTATATTTTACCACCCAATTTTTTTATTTCGTTTTCATATGGTATAGTTGAATTTTCATCACATACAAAATCAAACTGAAATTTATTTTTATCTAATGACCTATAATAATTCATTATAAACGATTCAATTCCACCATTATCAAATTTAGATAATATTTGAAGTATTCTTATCTGTGTGTGTTCTTTCTCCACTACTTCGCACCTTCCTTTTTTAAAACAGATAAAATTGTTTTAAAGAAGATTTGAATATCTAATAATAAAGAACAATGATCAACATAATATAGCTCCATATTAATTCTATCTTCATATGTAGTAGCACTTCTTCCATTAGCAGCCCAATATCCTGTAAGTCCTGGTTTAACAGCTAAAAACTTAGCTTTATCTTTTCCATATTTTTCTATTTCATCATCAACAACAGGTCTAGGACCAATAATAGACATATCACCTTTTAAAATATTAATGATTTGAGGTAATTCATCTAAAGAAGTCTTTCTTAAGAAATTACCAATTTTAGTAATTCTAGGATCATTTTCTAACTTAAAGTTTTCATCCCATTCTTCTTTTTGTTCAATCGATAATGTTTGATAAAATTCATCAAAAGTTTTATATTTACTTGTCATACTTCTAAACTTATATAAATAAATATCTTGATTCATATGACCTATTCTTTTATGTTTATAAAAAACATCTCCACCATCATCCTTTTTTATTAAAATTGCGATTAATAAAAAAACAGGTGATAAAATAATCAACCCGCATAACGATAAAACAATATCAATGACTCTTTTAACAAAAAAATAAACTGGTTTTTCTTTTTCAAGATTGACCCATTCATCCTGATACTCTTCTTGTACAATTTCCATATTTCCCAACTCCCTTATTGATCTTTATATATTTCTTTAAAACACTTTTGACATAATTGACCTGCACCAATTACATAAAACTGTCTATTTTGTATTGGTTCATCTTTTTTAACTTCTGTTTCTTGATGACATACAACACATTTTTCATATTCTATTTTTTTCATCTATATCCTCTCCCTTCATTTTTAGATAAAAAAAAGAATATAGTTTACCTATCTAATAAGTATTTATATTAGACTAAATAAACTATATTCAAATAATCAATATAGGCGGCTACCCCTACTCTATATATTCCTATTTTGCATTTCTAAACCTGCTTTTATTTTCCTATTCAAAAACTTAATATTTAAGATTGCTAAATGATCTTTAGGAATGATAGCAGTAATATGATCTTGAAGGTTCATTAATGGACCTTCAGTAAGTATTAATCTTCCATCTTTTTTATATCCTTTAGATATCTTTAATATATAATGTTTATTAAGTAATAAATGTAGGAGATGTATTTCATCTTTTGTAAGTGCAGATACCTCATCTTTTTTTAATTCTTTAATGACACCATCTTTTTGTCCATACATTAAAGTAAGCATTGTATCAAATTCTATTTGATCTTTACTTGTTTTAATAAAGAGATATCCAGGAAACATAGGGTTAATGATGACTTTATCTTTTGATCTGATATATTTTTCATATCTTGGGATGAAAGCCTCTACATCTTTTTGATTGTTAAATACATAATAAAGCTTCTCTATTTTCAAACTCTGACAATATAAAACATAATAATGAATATCTAAATCCTCTTCTACTTCCATAAATCTTCCTTTTTATCCTACATATACAAAAAAGCAAAAAGCTAAGCTTCTTTATAACCATAGATTATACTAATCCACGACATCACTATAGCATAATCATTTTTCAAAAGAAACATTTTTCTCCTTTTTTTGACATAAAAAAATAAAGTAATGTCGTTGAGTAAAAAATACTGCAGTTCAGTAAAAATATGAGTTAAAAAATAAAATTCATTTCTTATTGTCGATAATCGATATATTTAGCTATATAAAAAGTTTTTGTACCGTAATACAAAAACTTTTAAATTCATCCACTTTATTGCACTATAATACAATAAATTTTATCTATATACATTTTTACAATTAATCTATTTCATTAGCAGCATGATAAGCTGTTCTAATAGCACTTGCAATATCAGCAGTTCTTTCACCAGAACAATCACCTACACATACATGAGGAATTGTAATAGATGAATCATCAAAGATATTTTTCTTTGATCCTAAAGCATTAATAATTGTATCTGCTTTGATTTGATCATTTGCTGTATAAACAATATTATTTTCAATATGATCTACTTTTGTATTCACTAATTGTTTTACATTATGATCAGCAAAGTCTTTCATCATTAATGGTAAAACAGTTGTAGATTCACCAGCAGCAATTTTATCCATCATTTCAACAATTGTCACTTGATGACCTTTATTTGCTAGATATTCAGCAGTTTCAGCACCTACTAAACCTCCACCAATAACCACACAATCACCAGTAACTTCTTGTCCGTTTAAAACATCCCAGCTAGAAACAATATTGCTGTTATCATGAGGAATTGGCATTTCCATATTATGTGCTCCTACAGCAATAATAGCATAATCATAACTATTGATATCTTTTGCTTCTTCATTTAAATGAATATCTACATTTAATGTAGGTAATACTTTTTGATAATATTCAACACTTCTTAAGATTTCATTTTTTCTTGGTGGAACAGAGGCAATATTGATTTGTCCTCCTAAATGATCTGATTTTTCAAATAAAGTCACTGTATGTCCTTTAACAGCAGCAACTCTTGCTGCTTCTAAACCAGCAATACCTCCACCAATAACAACTACTTTTTGAGGATTATTTGTTGGTTTAATTGAAACAGTAGCTTCATTTCCATTTTCAGCATTTAAAACGCATGAAATGTATTGTCTATTTTGAATTGCATCAACGCATCCTTTATTACAGTTTAAACATTCTCGAATACATTCACCTTTTTTCACTTTTAAAGCAATATCAGGATCAGTTAATAAAGAACGTCCATAACCAATCATATCAGCATCACCATCATTTAAGATCTTTTCACCAGCTTCTACACTTACTACTCTACCTACTGTTGCTACTGGAATAGAAACAACTTCTTTAACTTTTCTAGCAACTGGTAATGTCCAATTATAAGGAACATCTCCCATTGGCGGAATCGTATCACCCATATTTCCTGTATGGTTGGCTTGAGCTACTTGAATCATGTCAACGCCTACTTCTTCTAGTTTTTTCGCAAAAGCAATTCCTTCAGCTTCTTTTAAACCACCTTTACCTCTCAAACTTCCATCTTTATTTAAAGTAATAATTGGAAGTTTATATTCAATTGTCAAATCAGGTGCAGCTTCTTTAATTGCTTTAACAACTTCTAAAGCATAACGAATTCTATTTTCAAAAGAACCACCATATACATCACTTCGATGATTTAATACTTCGGAACATAAAGAACCTAACAAACGATCGCCATGAACTTCAATCGCATCAATACCAGCAAGCATTGCTTTATGCGCACAACTCGCAATACTTTCTTTAATTTGATTTAATTGTTCAACTGTTGCTTCATTTACAAAATGTTGCATATCATGATGTAATTTAGCATAAGCATCTTTTGTAAGCTTTTGTGCTAATTCTGTTTGTTTTAAAGCTTCTTCTTCATTTCCTTCTGCCTTTGCTTTAGCCGCATTTTGACGAGCTATTCCTGCTTCCATAATCATTTTTCCAACACCAGGAACATCATATTCTGGATGGAAGATTTGTAAAGCCACTTTACAATCATATTGATGTAATGTATCCGCAAGTTTTTTAAAGGCTGGTATTTGTTCTTCACTATAAAGTTTTGGTGTTGGTGATGCTGTACGTACAGGAGCTACGTCACCAATAACAACATAAGAAGCTCCACCTTTCGCTAATCTTTCATAAAAACTTAAACTTCTTTGTCCAATAGATCCATCTCTTTCTTCATACCCTGTTGTAAGAGGTGGAAACATAATTCTGTTTTTGAGGGTCATTTTCCCTACTTGGATTGGTTCTAATAGTTTCATATTATATCTCCTTTGTTATTTGATATGCATTTGTTATAGCATCTTTTAATGTTCCAATTTTTTGACAATCACCAATTAAATGCGCATTTTCAATTGGTGAAGAAATTGGATTATAACCTACTGCAAATACTAAAGTATCCACATCATCTAATACATATTCTTGATTATTCTTTGTATATTTAATTGTTGTTTCATCAACATATGTAATCTTAGAATTTAATTCAATCTTCACACCTTTTTCCATCATACGTCTTGTAAGCAATGATTTAGTAGCTCCTGATTCACCTGTCATTAATCCATTCGTCATTTCAATTAATGTAATATCTCTATTTGTAGGGAATAAATCATTAATCAATGGTGCTAAATAATCTGCTGTTTCACAACCAACAGAACCACCACCAATAATTACGATCTTTCTACCTGGAAATTTTTTACCAGATAAAATATCATCAGCCGTCATTGTTTGTTTAAAGACTTTATAAGGTTCGATTTCTTTAGGTGTTGCGCCTACAGTTGTAATCACTTCATAATCTTTAAATTCATTTTCAATCATTTCTTTAGTCACTGTTGTATTTAAACGAACATCAACACCTGTTAATTGGCTCTTCATATATTTAACTACTTTAGTAATTTCTTGTTTACCAATAGGCACACAAGCAATATTTAATTGACCACCTAAACGATCACTTTGTTCGCATAAAACAACTTCATGTCCACGTTTTTTAGCGACATAAGCAGCTTCCATTCCTGCTGGTCCACCACCAACAACAAGTACTTTTTTCTTAACAGGAGCTTCATCAATTTCTTCTTTTTCAACAGCTGGATTGACTGTACAACTAATTGGTTTACCAAACATAATTCCTGTTAAACATCTTCCACAACCAATACATGGTCTAATTTCATCTGTTTTTCCTGCTTTTGCTTTGTTCGCAAATTCACTATCACATAAATTAGGACGACCAATCATACACGCATCACAAACACCATTAGCGATTAACTCATCTGCTACCCAAGGTTCGTTGATACGCGAAACTGTTGCCACTGGAATAGATACATGTTTTTTAATTTCTTCACTTGCATGTTTATGTGGTGCCGGAGCTGTTCCACTTGCTGGCATTGAACTTCCTTTTTTAATGGTATTTCCTCCAGAAACATGAATAAAGTCAACGGTTGCTTTTTCTAATTGTTTAGAGACATAGATCATATCATTAAGTGTTAAACCACCATCACTGTATTCATCTCCTGAAATACGCACATCAATGATAAAATCTCTACCACATTGTTTTCTTACTTCTTCAATAACTTCTAAAGTTAAACGTAATCTTCCATGAATATCTCCACCATATTCATCTGTTCTTTTATTATATAAAGGCGTTAAAAATCCTCCTAATAAACCATGTGCATGGGCTGCTTGGATTTCAACTCCATCTCCCCCTGCTTTTTTAAAACGTAAAGCAGCTTCACCAAATTGTTTAACAATCACTTTTAATTCTTCTTTTGTTACTTCTCGAGGGGCACTTTTGGCATAATATGGTCCTACATTAGAAGGAGCTATCAATTGTGGTGTCCCAGGAATTGGAAAAGCCATATAAGCTGGATGAAAGAGTTGTGATAAGATTTTAGTATCATATTGATGTACTGCATCTACAAGTTTTTTCCATCCAGGAATATAAGAATCATCATAGATTGACATATCTCCTGGTAAATATGTATATGTAGGTTCTACAGTTGTAACTTCAGTTACAATAAGTCCTACTCCACCTTTTGCTCTAGCTGCATAGTGCTTTACTAAGGCATCTGTTACATAACCTTTATCTGCAAGATTAGTTGATAAAGGTGGCATAAAAATACGATTTTTTACTGTTGTATTTCCTATTTTAATAGGTGTAAATAAATGTTCATAAGTATTCATAATACATCTCCTTTTTCCTCATGTTTATTTTATCACAAGCATTTCCCAAAATCGTTATCATTTCTAGCTATTTACATCTATTTTTTGTCATCAAAAATAAAAGCAAGGACAAAATATCGTCCTTGCCAGCAAATACCATTAAGCTTCAAAATATTTTTTTATTTCTAAAACTTCATCTTCAGAAACTTTTAACAATTCAACTGCTTTTGAAAACGAAATACTTAAGCTATTCATCAAATTTGTTATTAATTCAATATTTTTCTTTCTTCTTTCCAATTTTTGTCCTTGTTCAAGCCCCATAGAATGTCCTTTTTCTATATT
>ERZ839947.2995-NODE-2995-length-10866-cov-3.893442_pt1 | contig 10866 bp, 9 predicted proteins | sample MGYA00519908_ERZ839947 | MGnify/ENA primary metagenome ERZ839947 (study PRJEB31850, sample SAMEA3708857) | human gut metagenome | biome: human gut; feature: human-associated habitat; material: faeces | place: China | collected 2014 ... | reverse complement strand
CGTTCGGAAAATACCCGCATCTTTGTACCGAACAAATAATTCAGCCATTCGCGTTGTTTGTATTGTTAATGTTTGTGTGTGCGAAACCTCCCGGCTTTTCCAAGGCCGGGAGGTTTTTTTGGGGGGGGGTAAGGGTGTTTCGGACGGGGAGCGGAAAATGCGCGGTCCGGAGGGCCTGAGGGCGGTTGTTATTCGCTGCGCCGCAGGTCCCATTTGTTGTTGACGCCGATGACGGCCTTCACCAGATCGTCGCCGTATACCCGCATGTTCGAGTAGGTCTGTCCGTAGGTCATCGTGGCGTTTTCGGCTCCGGCGAAGTCCATCAGGACGATACCGGCGTTTCCGCGGAAGTCCTTCCGGTTCAGTTTGTCCGCCGTGTATCTGTTATACAGGTTGGCGCAGTAGTCGTAATCCCCCACGGCTCCGAATATACTGATGCCCGATACGCTGCAGTGCGCCGTGTCGTAACAGCTCACGTAGTTCATGCACCAGCGCGTGACGTCCGTCGCGCCGTACGTGTAGGCGATGCACTCGTCGATCGCGGCGTACTTGCTCACGCCGTCCGACGAGCCGTTCTTGATGTTGTACAGATCATTGACCTTGATCGGCGCCGTTTCGCCCGTATTGCCGTGGAGCGTGGTCTCGAACACGACCTTGTCGTGCGTCCAGTTCAGGTAGGCGCCCAGATACCGGCCGCCGTTGGCGGACTTGTAGTCTTCGCGGATCATGAACAGGATCTTGCCGCGGGCGTCGGCCAGCGTCATCCGGGGATGGAAATCGGCGATATGTCCGCTGCAGTGCGACTTTATCAGGTCTACGACGCTCTTGTCCCAGCCCGTTTTTCCGGTGCCGCTGGTGTTCTCGTATTTCATATGTATCAGCACCGTCTCGTCGGGATGCTCGTTCAGGAAGTTCACGAAGCGGTCGAGCAGGTGCGAGAGCATGAAGGGCGACAGCTCCTGCCGCCCGGAACCGCCCGGCGTGTAGCCGCCGCGGGTCGGGTCGCCCAGCGCGGCGATGCCGTGATGAATCGGAAGGTCCTGCAGCGAACTGCCCGACGCCGACGGACGCAGGTCGAACATGCGGACACCGGCCGCCAGCTGTTCCTCGATCGAAAGTTCCTGCGCCTTGATGATCTTGGTTACGTTCATGTAGCCGAATACGACGTTTTGCAGCCATTTGAAATGATACCTTTCGCCGGGCATGCCGCTCTTGTATTCATAATGCGAACCGTACATCGTGCATGCGTCGTGCGATCCGGGCATGGATACCTGCGACAGGTATACGTTGTCGGGCAGGTATTTCATCCAGTCGGACCGGTCCGAGGCAATGTGCTGGGCTTGGGCCGGCATGTCGCCGACCGAGAACGAATAGCGGTGTCCGGCCCGGAGCGTCGCCGGGGTGGTGTAGCTGTAAGTCCGCCCTTGGGTCGTAACGGCCGTCAGCGTCAGGCCGCGGATGTCCTGCGGCAGCATAAAGGCCGTCACCACGATTTTCGAGCCGGCATTGATCCGGATATAGGGCGCATCGCCCGTCGTCAGATGGAGCGCCAGCACGTTGGAACGCCTGTCGGGATCGACCGTACTGACGTTGGCGACGATGTCGTGGGTAAACTGTCCGGCCACGGCGTCATTCGCGCTCGAAAGGACGAGTTTCTGCACCTCGACCGTCTCGGAAAATCCCACCGACACGACCACCGTGGTCATCAGCGGACGGAATGCAAACGAAACCACCTCGCCTTGGGCCACATCCTCGGCGCAGGCCGACATGCAGGCATACTGCATGTTGCACTCCCCGTTGTTGCAGGTCTGGACGGCAGGGACCGCCGCCACGACGATCGAACCGGCATTGGCCCGGATCGCCCCGGAGGGATAGAAGGCGTAAAAGTCGTGCAGCCCTTCGCCCCAGACCATCCCGGTATCGCTCAAATCGGCCTCGCTTTCGGTCGCCCCGGAGACGCGGACCTCGACCGTCGCCCGCTGCGGAGTCGTCTGCGGAGAGAAGACCTCCACCCGATCGCCGCTGCGCCAGTAGATCGGCCAGGAGCCGTTCGTCAGCGGGCCGTATGCCGTACGGGTTTCAGCCTCCGGCGACTCGTCGCCGTCGTCGATCGAAAGGCGGCAAACGACGGGATTTCCCGCCGCTGCCGGTTCTTCGGGGCGGGTCCATGCCGTCGTTCCGGCATCGTCCTCCCCGCATCCCGCCAGCAGAAGCGCCAGCAGCGACAAGCGGAAAACAGAACTGTATTTCATATTTTTTGATTTTCAATAGGTTAAATCCCCGTTATCCGAATAGTCCTCCGAAGTCGGACCCAACTCACCCCCGTCGGGGTGCGAGATTGCAAACCCGGCTTCCACCGCAACTGCGAAGACCTCCAGTTCCGGTTTTGTATAAACTGCTTTCATACTGGATATGGTTATATATAAATCGGGACGGCTGTTGCATCCGTCCCGATCGTATGTATTTTGCCGTGCCGAGATCTATTCGACCGTATAGGTAAAGTCGGCGAGTTCCAAATGACAAGGGGTACCGCCGCCGCTGGAGTAAACCTTCATCATAATCCGCTGACCGTTGGTGACCGTAAAGGTATGGGTCCGGGATACGGAACCGCTGTGTTTCCACGGGCACTCTCCCTCCAGGCTCGACTGAATATTGTCAAAACTCCGGAGGAAGTCCTCCGAAATATCAGCGCCATTGTTTGTCACGCCGATTCGGTATTGAACCGAGCCAACAGTTAACTTATTGGTGGCCGCCGTAAAAGACACCGTCACGGTCTTGGTTCCGTCGCACTGAATCGGAGGCGTTACAAACGCACCGTTCTGCGCCCTGTTGGGGCCGAGGCTGACAGCCTGCAACTGGATACGATTTCTGTTCTTGAGTACGTCACCGTCGGCAGCGTCCTTGTCGCTCTTGATCTCGGAGCGGAGGAAATGCCAGCCATCAAAAATACTTTCCGGATCATACTGCGGTTCTACCTGGAAGAATCCGTTATCCCCATAGGTGCCCGTACCGTACTTCGAGTTTACGCCATCGGGAACCGTAAGCATAAAGCGTTTCGTTCGGCAGGGAACATTCATCGTATAGTGGGTATTGCGCTTCAGACCGGCCAGCTGGAACGATTTGTCCGAATAGGTCATGCCGTCGGTGGTCGTAACATGTACGCTCATTTTCGAAGCGACGCCGACGGGCAGCAGGCCCACGGTGAACTCCTTCCGGTCGGTCTCCACGGTGAGCGAGTTGGTCAGGGCCGAAGCGGAGAAAGTTCCGTCGGCATTGACCGTACCGGCCGTCGGCAGCACGTTGTCGTCGGTGGTGAAGGTGACGTATTTCGGGGTCTCGTTGGCGCCCAGAGCGAGCTTCATCCCGATACGGGCCATCAGCGGTCTGAAAGTCAGCGCAATGGGCAGGACAGTCGTTGTCTCGTCGACCACGAACGGGGTCTTGTACACGGTCGAGAACATAAAGTCGTAGGCGGCCAGATCCGTCGAGCAGTAAGCATCGCCCCACGTATGCGTGAAGGTCTTGTTTACAGCGTCGAACGTGGCGGCGCAGAAGGGATAGTGGGCTGCGGCGCACGTGTAGCTGCCGACGGGCACGCTGCCCGAGAAGGTCGTGGTCGCGCCCGTCCTGTCGACCGTGAATTCGCAGACCTCCGTCGTGGAACCGTTGTAGAGAGATACGGCGACCTTGTCGCCTGCGACCCAGGAGGTCGTCGTGCCGTCAACCGATGTGCGGGTTTCGCCGGAAGCCGCGTTCTCGGGGATGGTCACCTGAACATATTTCCGCAAGTCCTCCGGAGCGGAAACGCCGTCGTCCTTGCTGCATGCACCCATGCCGACTGCGGCAAGAGTCGCTATAATCAATAATTTTTTCATCGTGCATTCTCTGTTTTGAATGTTGGTTTTCGGGTATCCGATCTCATCAGTAGGTTTCGTCGTATCCCAGCTCACCGCCGCCTTCTCCCGGCTCGATGTCGCTGCTTACAGCAAACCCCTTTTCGACGCGGACGGAGATCAGAAACAGCTCCGGTGCCTCATAAGGCATTAACAATTTATTCATGGCTTCTTTTTCGTTGAATGTGACGTTTGTATATGATTCGGCTGAATTATTCCACAATGACGGCGCGATTCAGTTCCGGCTCGGCGAACCGGTTGTTCGTATCGCCCTCGGCCTTCCTGACCAGACGCTCCGGAGCGACGCCGTACTTGTTTTTCAACAGGTCGTAGACATACTCCATCCGCTGCTCGCTCAGACGCTGGTTCAGCTCCCGGTTGCCGGTATCCTTGTCGGCCGAGCCGATCAGCGTGAAGGTCTTGTCGCTGTCGAGCTTCATGGCATTCCTGACATAGAATTCGAGGTTCGTCAGCTCCTTGCTGTCGAGCGTGGCCTTGCCGATCCTGAAGAAGAGCACCACGGGCGATGCGGAGACCTTCTGCTCGACGACGACCTTGGCGGGCGCGTTGCGCAGTTTCTCGTTCTCGTCGTTCAGGACGGAGTTTTTCGAGGCGAGGTCGGTGTTGTTCTCCTCAAGATTCCGAATCCGGTCGAGATAGGGCGTAACGTCCACCGGCTGCACGTTCGAGGCGCGCACGAAGCCGCGGCGGTTGAACTTGTAAGCCAGGCCGGCCGTCACCGAAAGCATTCCCTCGCCGGTGCGGCCGCCGGTCACACCGTCGAAACGCTGGTTGACGAGCAGGCAGCGGGCTTCGAGCGTCAGGTCGAGCGAGCTGCACAGGCGCACCACGTTCAGCAGGCCGGCATCGAAGCCGATCTCGTTGTCGTGGGCGTCGTTGCCGTAGGAGCGCGCCCAGCCGACACCGACAAAAGGCACGAAATTCCACGTACGGCTCTCCTTGTAGCCGCTCACGGCGTTCGAGAAGTTCCACATGGCGTCGGCGTGCAGGTACATCACGCCGAATTTTTCCCGGAACAGGCCGCCGTCTGCGCTCTTGGCGTAGAGCGTTCCGGCAGAGGTCCAGCCTTTGGCCTGCAAGCCCGCGTAGCCGACGCGCGCACCGATCGAAGGCGTGAACCATTTGCCGACATGGATGTCCATCGCCGGAGCCAGGCGCTTCCCGAATTTTCCTTCGGAGTCGTTCTCACCGAAATAAAGGTTCACACCTCCGGCCACTCCGACGAAAATATTATCGAAAAAGCGATTGGTTTCATAAGGCCCCCGTACGATGCGGTTCTGCGCATCCCGGTTCCCGTTTTCCTGGGCAGAAGCAAATCCGCTCGCGAAAACGAACAATGCAATAATGTAGAGACGTTTCATTTTTCGGGTTATTAATTAAGTGTGTTGTTCCGCATGTTCTGTCGTTTGTAAATTCATATGGGGCAATTTGGCCCTGCTCCGTTCGGACAGCGCCGGGGAGTCGAGTTCGTCGACGTAGATGCTCGAGAGATATTCGCGCGTCAGCGCGTCGTACCGTTTGTTCACCTTGTGCAAAGGCTGCATCGTGTAGGTGTTCTCGTACGACCAGAAAGCATTCGATGTCTCGTGGATGCCGCCCTCCAGCCGGATGACCAGATCGTACAGGCTCGGGCGGACATCGGGATTCCACTCGTAGGTGGTCCGGCTCGACTGGATGTCGCAGGTCACAAAGTCGGTCTTGGCAACCAACTCCCGCAGGGCGCGGCGATACATATAGGTATCCGCATGCGGAGCCACGCAAGCCGCCAGCAATTCGGGGCTTTTCATGGAAGGAACCCCGGCTTCCGCCGCCTTGCGCAATGTGAGCAGAATCTTCACCGCCCACAAAATCTTAAGAGAGAGTGTCAACTTGTAATCTGTTTTAATACAACCGGTACACCATTCTCCCGAGTCCCATTACTGTAAATAATGGGTCTTGTTTACATAAAGCAATGACAGTCAGCTAAAAAAGACATATTTGGACACGATGCAGAGCCAAAAAACGGATTTTATGTCCGCAACCCGGTCCGAAAAATGAGATGGATATGCAAAACACGAATAATCAGATTATTATCGGATTATTTGCATTTTTTTAATGTAAAATATTTGGTTATAATCAGAAATAACCTTACCTTCGCAGACGATGGGAATTGTTTAAATAGCAATCATTTATGTCCCGAAGACACATTATTTACAGTAATGGGCCTTGTTTCCGTCATCCGCACCGTTTTTTCCTTGTATTCATTTGATCCGAATATCGCCTGAATCGGTCCGATCTTCACAGATTGATGATTTTCCGATTGGCTTTGTCGATGACGCTGCGGTCGAGCTGCGCAAGATAGACGCGCGTCGTCCGCTCGGAGGTATGCCCCATGCCGGCGCTGATCACCGTCAGCGGCGTGCCGCAGTCGCGGGCCAGCGTCGCCCACGAGTGCCGGGCCACGTAAAAGGTCAGCGGCTCGGAGATTCCCAGCAGCTCGCCGATTTTACGGATGAATTTGTTCAGCTCGCGCTGCTGCTGACGATAGGCGCGGTAGCTGTCGTCGGCGGTCAGGACGGGCAGCACGTAGGGAGAATCGCTGTCGTAACGGTCGATGATTTTTTGCAGGGGCGCTTCGACGCGCAGGGAGAGCGTCTGGCCTGTTTTTTTGCGCCGGTAGGTCAGCACTCCGTCACGGACATCGCTTTTGCGCAGGTAGATCATGTCGACGAACGACATGCCCCGGGTGTAGAAACTGAACATGAAAAGATCGCGCGCCAGCGCATATTTGGGATGCAAGGCCGAAAGGTCGGCACCGCCGATCCGCCGGAGCGTCTCGCGCGGCAGGGCGCGCTTGCGGGTCGCCACCTGTTTGATGAGCCTGCGGCGAAAAGGATTGCTGCCCGCAGCGGGGAAAAGCCCCTGTTCGACGGCCCGGTTGTAAACGGCCCGCAGGGAGCGCATGTGGAATACGACGGAATTGGTCCCGAGACCCCGCGTCAGGAGCCACCGCTCGTAACGTTCGAGCCATTCGGCGGTGAACTGTTCCGGAGGCAGCTTGCCTCCGCCCACATACCGGACGAGCATACGGTAGGCCATCCGGTAGTTTGCAGTCGAACCGTTCCGCCCCGTCCGTTCGCACTCCCCGACGTGGCGTGCGAAACAGGAGATAAAATCAGGGAGGGTTTTGTTGCGGGTCGCGCCCGCAAATACGGCCTGCCCCATGTAAGCAAGGCAGGACATGCCGGTTAAATCTGGTAAGTGCATCATAGAATAAAATTTAGTGAAACTGCGTTGCAAGATAGGAAGCCGCAAATCAAAGACCGCCTGAAGTCACCTAAAGATTCGCAGAAACGGCGGAAGCCCCGACCACCGGGCACAGTTTCGAGAGCCGAAAGGAGCATAGGAGGGTCCGGCCATGCGCTTGCGGAGGAAGCATGACGCACAAAACAGAGGAAAACGGGAACAGCGCACGACGCGGAACAAGAATACGGTTATTCACGGAGTCAGGATCGCCGCCATCCGGAACCGAAGGGCGACATGGCGGGGCACATGCCGCTCACCAACGGCGCAACAGCCGCGAAGGAAGCCGGATACCGTACCGGGAAGAGCAAGAAAAACCCGGAAATGGCGATGGATGCAGCCGACACGTCTGCCGGGCGATCGCCGAAGCGGCGGGCGGCGAAGTCGGATTCCCGTCCGAACCGGATGCGGCCGGCAGGAAAACGAAAGTCCCCATCCGCAATGCCATCCGGCATTTTTCACGCCTCATGCACACCCCGGCAAAAGCAAAACGTCGCCTGATCAATTGACCAAGCGACGTTTTCAGTACCCGGAGCCGCATTTGAATATACTAAATTCTATTAAACCTAAATAGAAGTCAAAATAGATGACTTTGCATTTATTTCATTTATAATCAATAATATATAAATATTCAATCATTTTACCAGATAAATTCAGATTGAACATATTTTAGCAGATGTGGGGAAAATGTGGGGAATTTTTCGTATTTTTGCTCTGTCAATCCGGAATCTGGGTACTATGAAAATAACTCTCATCATCAAAAAGAGCGTAAAACGCTATGATACAGAATCGAAGGCGACCATTTACGCACGTCTGCGGGATGGCAGACAGGTAGATATGGTCGCACCGACCCGGCTCACCATCAATCCCAATCTTTGGGATGACAAGGCCGAACAGGTCAAAAGCAAAATCGTTTGCGACGACGAAATGCGTTCCTATTACAACGATGAAGCCCGCAAACTCAAGTCCTACCTCGAAAAAGCCTATCAGTCCCGACAGACGGCAGAACCGCAGAAAGAGTGGCTGAAAGAGACTTTGGAACAATATTACAATCCGCAAAAGTACAATATCGAAACGGCCACGGAAGAAACGGCCAAACCGACATTGATCGCATTGTTCGACGAATTTCTCGAAAAGCACCGTCTTTCCGATGTCCGCAAAAAGAATTACCGGGTCATCAAACGAGGATTACAGCGGTATGAACTTTATATCCGGACAACCAAGAGGGGGCAAAAAGCATTCGTATTGGACATCGATCAAGTAACGGCCGACACCTTGCGGGATATTTGGGAATTTTTGGAAAATGAATACCGCTACTGCGCTCTTTACCCGGAAATCTACGAAGCTATACCCGAAGCACGCACGCCGCAACCCAGAGGAAAGAATACGTTATTGGATTGTTTCTCGCGCATCCGAACTTTCTTCTACTGGTGCAACAGCAACAAAAAGACCCGTAACCGACCGTTCGACGATTTCCCGTTGGAGGAATGCACATACGGAACGCCTTATTATATCACGGTCGAGGAGTTGCACAAGATTTACGGCACGAATCTGATGCGGCATCCGCAACTGGCCGTTCAGCGCGACATCTTCGTTTTTCAATGTCTGATCGGCTTCCGGGTGGGTGATCTGCTGAAAATGACGAAATCGAATCTGATCGACGGAGCCATCGAGTACATACCGCGCAAGACCAAGGAAGGGCGACCGCTGACCGTGCGGGTTCCGCTGAATCAGACAGCCAAAGAGATCGCAGCCCGTTACAAAGGTCTGGACGGCGACAAACTGCTGCCGTTCATCTCCGAGCAGAAATACAATATGGCGATCAAGCGGATTTTCAAAGCCGCCGGATTGAAGCGGTTGGTTACGGTCATAAACCCCACCACCCGCGAAGAAGAAAAAAGGGTACTTTACGAGATCGCCTCGTCGCATCTGGCCCGCCGGACATTCGTCGGAAATCTGTATAAGCAGGTCAAAGACCCCAATTTGGTCGGAGCTTTGAGCGGACATAAGGAAGGCAGCAAGGCTTTCGCGCGTTATCGTACCATTGACGATGAAATGAAGCAACAGTTGGTCGATTTGCTGAAATAATATATTGCTTTTTAGAATTTACTGAAAAGAATCCATATTTTTGTCCTAACAAATTGAGAGCCGCATTATGTTAACACAGAAACAACTGGTACAAATACTTGGCAATCCGGAAAGCTACAACATCGAGATAACGTCCTCGACAACCAATATGGACAAATTTTGCCAGGCGATTTGTGCTTTTTCCAATGATTTACCCGGCGATGACAAAAGCGGCTATCTGATTATAGGAGCCGAAGACAACGGGAAGTTATCCGGCCTGCGTGTCGATGATGGTCTACTACTCAAAATGACCAATATCCGCACCGACGGCAATATTCTCCCGCAACCGGTAATGACTGTCGAGCGCTTTGTTTTGGAAGGTGGCGATTTACTCGTGGTCGAGGTCAAACCGTCCGAATTTCCTCCGGTCAGATACCGGGGACGTATTTGGGTACGGATAGGTCCGCGCAAAAGCATCGCATCGGAAGCCGAAGAAAAAATATTGATGGAGCGAAGAATCTCTAATATTCGAACGTTCGATGCCATGCCGTGTATCGGAACGACGCTTGCCGACATTGATATAAACCTTGTTCGGTCAGAATTTTTACCAAAAGCCGTAGCCAGTGAAATTCTTGCAGACGATAAGCGCCCTCTTGAAGAACAGTTGGCATCACTCGGATTTTTCGACTTGCGATATAACTGTCCGACGAACGGATGCATTATTCTGTTCGGGGGAAATCCGGGGTGCTATTTTCCGGGAGCTTATGTCCAATATGTCCGTTTCAAAGGTGTGGATCGTGCAGGGGAAATCATCAATGAACACAAGTTCGGGAATAACCTTTGCCATGACCTCATTAAAATAGACGCATTCGTCGAAACGAGTGTGTCGCAAAAACGCCCGATTCCGATTAGTGTTCTCCGGGAAGAAACCGTTGCGAATTACCCATACTGGGCAACGCGGGAACTTCTGATGAATGCGATCATGCACCGGGATTATGAAACGAATGCCCCGATACAATTCTATGAATACGATGATCGTATTGAAATACAAAATCCCGGCGGTTTATATGGAAAAGTCAGTCCGGAGAATTTTCCGAATGTAAGCGATTACCGCAATCCGTTCATTGCCGAAGCGATGAAAATTCTCGGTTATGTCAATCGTTTCAGCCGAGGTGTTTATAGGGTTCAAAAAGAGCTGACGGAAAACGGCAATGAAAAAGCCGAATTCGACTTTTCATTTGTCACGGCATTTCGGGTAATTGAAAAAGCATCGAAACGATATTACGATGCAGGCTTCGGTGCTGAGAGAAACCCACAAGAAACCCACAAGAAACCCACAAGAAACCCACAAGAAACACCCCAAAATATTCGGGAAAGGATCATCTACGAAATCCAAAAGAATCCGGCAATCTCCGGCAGGGAATTGGAAGCGTTATTAGGACGTACCTCGAATAGCATTAAGCATTATCTACTGCAAATGAACAAAGAGGGGATTATCAGTCATGAAGGGCCGACAAAAGGCGGCAGATGGGTTGTCTTAAAAAAGTAGTACAATACTATGGGCCAGCAGGAATACGAGGCTTTCAAAGCGAAGTTACGGGAA
>ERZ839947.2993-NODE-2993-length-10867-cov-5.757307_pt1 | contig 10867 bp, 5 predicted proteins | sample MGYA00519908_ERZ839947 | MGnify/ENA primary metagenome ERZ839947 (study PRJEB31850, sample SAMEA3708857) | human gut metagenome | biome: human gut; feature: human-associated habitat; material: faeces | place: China | collected 2014 ... | reverse complement strand
AACGGGGATCAACAACTCCATATACTTGTTGTTTTCCATATCGGTACACAGGATTTTCTTTAATGGCATCAGTGATCCATTTGCCTGTTATAACTGCTTCTTCGTCTGCAGTATTAACATTGAATACTGGAGTATATGTCCATTTAATCAGGTATTTGTCGTATTCACCAAAGCGGGGAGGAGTCAATTTTACACCACGTTCTTTATCGCCGGGTTGTGCTACATAGTTGAAGCGGGCATAATCCATAATGGAAGGAGTAGTACCATACTTCTGCGTGAATTCCGGTGAACGTAAAGAATCTACCGGGAAAGTGGAAGAAGCTCCCATATTATGCATAAACCCTAAACAGTGACCGATTTCGTGTGAAAGTACATAGCGTAATGCGTCTCCAACCATTTCATCCGGAATATTGACAGTACGTACATCCTTATCGGTTTGTGCTGTTTGCACGAACAACCAGTTACTGATAAGCTTGATAACATTATGATATAAATATACGGAGGCATTCAAGATTTCTCCGCTTCGTGGGTCTACCCATGATGGTCCCATAGCATTCTCAATGCTTGATGGAGCATAGCGAACACATGAATATTTGATATTGTCCGGATCGAATTCCGGATCATCAGTCGGGAAATCTTTGGCTGCTACAACATCTTTGAATCCAATCTGCTCGAATAATTCATTCCATTGGGTGACTCCTTCCCGCAGATATGGTTTCCATTTTTCCGGAAAAGTGTTATCGATGTAGAAAACAATCTGTTTAGTGGGTTTCACTTTCTCACCACGTAGGTAGGCAGCAGTGTCAGACGGTTGTATATCCCATCGATTGGCATAGTAAACGGGTGCGGTCGTTTTAGCTCCTTCGCCTAGTTGTTCGCGTCCGGTAAAGAATACACCGATACGGTAATCTGCTATACGTGGACGGTAAGGCTTTTCTTTCAACAGCATGATAGAACGTGTCATTTCTGCGGTGAATGGACGGTCTTTTATGAGTGATGCCCCTTGTGAATTGCTGACAGAGAATGTATATGACAAACAGCTTTTAATAGAAACATTATCTTTGAAAGCCTTGATTTGTGAAATGTAAGAGCAGTCGGATTGATAATTCTCTGTACGATTGTACATTCCATAGATTGAATTACGATCGAATGGACTCATTTTTTTGTTGTCGCTTAAGAAAACTCCGGTCATATCGAATACGATAGCAGTTGAGTCATTATTATATGCCTGAATTTTCTGGTTACTAATAATTGCTCCTAGTGTACTTTTGCGTAAAGCTTCATCAATTTGTGTGCTACCAGTAATATAATCAGTATTTACCTGACGTAACTGTACATGTGTTTTATTTCGTGTAAACATGACATGGAGTAGATCGGTTGGTTTGGAACCGACCACGGCATTACCATTATCAGAGATGCTGGTAACAGTGGAGCCAATAAGCATATCTTTATTGATTAAATCCACAGGAAGTTCAAAATATACTTTTCCATCCAGCAGATGGAGAGTAATCAGCCCCTTAGCTGTTTCATGCTTCTTCTTAAATAGTTTATCATATTCGCTTTCCTTTTTAGTAGGAGTTGTTTGTTCCGTTTTTGCCTTCTTTTTTTTCCAGAAGAATGGAAATTTACGCTGTGCGTCAATGGTGGTAGACGAAGCTACCACCATTGCTGCAAGTAAGAGGATTTTTTTTCTCATATCAGTTCTTTAATGTATTTTTATGAAATTAGATTAATATCCTGTTGTCGTTACATCTAGAATTTTGCCAAAACCATCATAGATTTTGGCTTTGGAAGGGTCGAGTGTGCCACTAGCAACTTGTGTAATTGGGATAATGTGTACCTTTCCTTCATATTCGCTTGATTGTGTAGTAACAATGATAGCTTTATTATTCCATTCGGTTTGAGGGACAGTAGGATTATCTCCGACAATTAAATCACAATTGTAATTATATAACCCTTGTTGATACATTTTAGCTTTCGTAATAATTTCTCCGGATTGTGGAGTATATTTGGCTGTTGTCGAAACAGTGGCAGTACTACCAGCCCCGTAATTTATGGTGTAGATGCCATCAGTAGTAGTTACATATAATAATAGATTTCTGTTTGAAAAGAATATAGATATTGCTTTATCTAGCAATGCGGTTCCTTCCGATGGAATCGTATATTTATTTCTGGCAGATGCAGGTTGACTGGGTGAAGTGACTATCCAGTTATCTCCATCATAATGGCCTTCTTCTCCAATGTATCTACTAAAAGTGTAAATAGAATATGTTCCGTTCGTATCATCTTTCATGAGAAATACAATTTGGCTCATATCTTCAAATACAACAGCGGAAATTGCTGTTTGATTGGGTAATTTGTTCGGATCAAAATTATTATTAGCATCAAAGCTTTTTACTTGCATAAATTGTCCGGAACCATTACAAGTAATGAATGCTGCACGTTCTTTATCATAAAATGTTAGATGTTGCTGGTCAGCTCCAGATAAAGAATTGGATACATGTCCGGTATTAGGACTATATGCTATTACGTTATTGTTTGCTTTATATGAACTTAATGCCCCAGCAGGACTACTAAATCTGTTTACTGTTGATGGAGTTAGAGTATACAAATTGTTGGAAGTATTAATATAAAAATTGCTGTGGCTTTGAAAAGCCGATAATACTTGCAATCCGTTGGGTTTGTCAATGATGAGAGACTGATCCTCGAATTGACCATTTTGTGTATAATCAAGACAATTAAAACGCGCTAATGTTGCATCACCTAAAATAGTCCAGACCTGATTTGTTTGAATAGATGAACCATATCCCATCACTTCATAAACAAGTGTTTGCATTAGACCATTAAAAGGCTGTCCATTAAGCGATGTTAATATCTTTCGAAAAATTTGTTCGTCCTTATTATAATTCACGGTAAATGCTTGATTGTTTATAAGAGTTAGATCTGATGTTGTACCATTTTGTGTATCACTGATTAATAATCCATCAAGAAAAGTGCTTTGTACATATATTTTCCAGTATTTAGTATATTGCAGATTATCATGAACAGTATCTGTTATAGTTAATAATAGAGTGTATGGTGAGGTAGACACCGGACGTTCTACGATATAATTTAATTGAGGATCTGTACTGATAATTTCATATTCAAAATTATAGGAAGAAGAGGATGTGACAGGAGTTTCTGTTAAAGCCCATTCATAAGTTAATGCATTTGTATTGGTACCTTCGGCAATTTGAATGTCAGGTGTCAATGTTAATTCTTCCATGCTTCCTACATAAAGTTCACTCTGTTTCTCTGTAAAAGTAATATTGCCTATATTGTTAGTTGCTAATGTACTACTATCGTCATAGCAAGAATATAAACTGAGTAGACATAGCAATAGAGGACTAATAAATATATATTTTTTCATACTTCTTTATTTTATGTTAATATTTACGAGCTTCAATTGGTTGACCCAATAAGGTACCTGCATCATGTAATAGTGGTGTACCATGTGTGCTATTATATTCTTCTATGTATTTTCCTAGTTGAGTTGCAAAACTAGAATAGCTTTGTTCAACATTTAATAGAATATAGTGAGGTAGATACTTATAATTGGCCTGCGTGAAATATCTTTTATATGCAGCCGGATATTCGGGATGTGCATCCGGATTATCCCAATCATTCCAGTTAAAAGCAGCTATTATGGTTTTAAGTGCATTAGGGCTGTAATAGCTAATACTAGAAGACGAAAAAGATAATGGGCTTTGTATTAACATATTATATGTTATTCTAGTATATGTGTTAGGAGGAGTGGGTATTGAATTACTCCATGACAAAGCTGCTTTTAAATATAGTGAGGGGCCTTTTTCTAATTCGTCAGAAGATTGAATAGATATTCGTAGTTCATACGTCTTATCTCCAGTTACATTATATAATTTAATCCTTATATATCCTTCGTTGTGATTGGCAGGGATTATTCCTTCCATTAGTTCATAGGATCCTTCTGTTGCTGTACTCTTTTCTGTATCTATTGTATAGTTGACAGTTCTGTCTTTATCACTAGTATTACCAATTAGTATTACAGGTATATCATATATCACATATTCATCCAAAGGATTGGAGACGAATGAATAACTTTGATATACTATTCCATCGCCACCATATCCATCATTGATTTTATTGCTGAAACGTACAGCGTCATTTTCGCTGTTATAATAGGGAATGGTTTCGTTTTCACAACTGAAAAAGATGCCAATTACTATTATTCCGATTATATAATTTATTTTTTTCATCATATTCTGTAGTTTGTTTAACTTATTGAACTCGTCCGGATTGGATTTCAAACTCTGGATAAGGAAGTACATATTGTGCGTCCCCCATGTCTTCTGTATAGTTAGGAATGGTTTTAGTTCCAGTTCTTTTATAGTAGTAAAACATAACTCCTTCTGACAGGAATTCCTTATGATATTCTTTTTGAATTTCTACTAAAATTTGTTCGGCATCTAAATCCTCCAAAGGTGTGTATAATCCTCTTTTTTCACGCACAGTGTTCAAACAGTTAAGAGCGAGTGACAGATTGGGATTATTTTGTTTGACATAACATTCTGCCGCGATATAGTAGATTTCAGGAATACGAATCATGGATATTTTGTTCTTGTAATCATTAGCAAGATCAGATTGATAAACTTTCAATGGTGTATATCCTGTGTTTTGGGCGTTAGTGTTTGGCTCCATTAATGTTGTTAAGCGTATATCCGTTGCAGAATTTTCGTATAAACTCATAGCATCTGTTGTGAGTAAATACATAGGTGTGTTTTCACTGTCGAGATAATATGGCTTGATATAATTAACAATTCGTGAAGCAACGTCAGACACATTTAATCCAAAAATATTCTCACGACTCATAGAAGTACAAGATTTGTTGACTGTTTCTGGAGTCAGGAAATTGCAATAAGTATACATTTCATTGATTGCAATATTATTTTCTAATGCTGTGATGATTTCATTAGCTGCTGATAACGCATTGACGATATCTTCATTTTTTCCTCTCCATAAATATACTCGTGCCTGTAATGCCTTTACAGCATAGTAGTTCATACGGAGAGTACGCTCATTAAAAAAGCCTTCTTCGTTATATTCTTGGTAGAAAGAAGCAGCTTTGGTTTTAGTAATAGGATCGTAGTCTTTCAGTAAAGCAGCTGCTTCATTTAAATCGTTTAGTAGTAATTTGATTGTTTCTGCACCACTATATTGGGGAGCTGGGTCCTTGGAAACTTCGGTAGCATAAGGTATGGTTCGTTTCTCATCAAGCTCTGTATCTCGTTGACTCCAGTTACCATAACCATAAAGTCGTAATAGATCAAAATGTATATAAGCTCGAATGGCTAATAATTCTCCTTTAATAATATGGTAGTTGAGGTCGTCAAGTATTTCTTTCTTTTCTTCTATATTGGCTAGTTCGTCATTAACATTGACTATCACATTATACGCTTTCTCCCAGATCTCTTCAACTGTCGGAGTTGTGTAAGTATTTGTATAATTGAAAGATTGTAGCCAATACGCTAAACCTATATTTGTTGAATTTACATAAGGATTGAATTGGTGTGCCATAATTTCTGTTGCAAACCAAGAAAGGTTTGTACCATAGAGTGCATCATCAGTCATTCCGATATAACAACCTATTAGAGATTGTTGAAAGCCGGTAACAGAACTAAAATGATCATCTTTGCGTATTTCTGATGGTGCGGTTACATCAAACCAGTCACTACAAGAGCTAGTGATAAGGCTTGTCATATAAATGAGGATAATATATATATACTTTTTCATATTGAATAATTTAGAATGTTGCAGTTAATGAGAATGACATTGTTCGTGCAAATGGATAGTTTAATCCTCGTTCTACTTTTATTGATGAAAATGTTGCGATGTCGTTCATATTGAATGCTAGCCGTAGACGTTGCATATATAATTTTTGGTAGATAGAACGTGGAAATTCATAATAAGCACTAATGGCCGAGATAGATAACTCACGGCGGTCTTGTACAAAACGAGTTGTTGCACGAGTTGTTGTTGCAGAATCAAACTTCTTATATTGTGTTTGTTGACCGTATGTAGTCCATCGCCCTTCCAATAGACGTCTGTCTACATTATAGTCAATATCTGCGTTTTCTACTCGGTCTACTAATGTGGAATTATAAAATTGACAACCTGCTAAGTAGCTGAGTGTTGCGCTAATTCCGATTCCTTTATATTCAGCTGTAAATCCTCCTGTGCCGCGGTATTTAGGACTGGAATCACCGGCTGGAACCATATCATTTGAAGAGTAAACATAAGTATAGCTTCCATCTTTTTTAATATATACTTCTTGTCCTGTTTGAGGATCAATTCCAGCAGAGGGCACTGCCCATATTGTATTCATTGACATTCCGTCTTGATACATCAATACAGGGGCAGACTGATTTGCTTCTTCTGCCATTTTCTGCATTTTTTCATTATATGCGCGCATGCTGTCGGATAAACGAATAATTTTGTTTTTGTTATAAACAAAAGTACCATATAGATTGACGAAACCTTCTGGTCCTTGCCATATAGTATAATTTGCATTGAGCTCAATACCCGAATTACGTACTAATCCTAGATTGTCTTTTATACTGCTGAACCCAGTGGAAGTAGGGATGCTTACATCGGTTAGCATATTTTTTGTATCAGCAGAATAGTAATCAAATTTTAGTGTAAGCCCGGCAACTCTTATATCTGCGCCCACATTATAATCTTTTTTTTGTTCCCATTTTAATTTTGAGTTAGGAAGGTTATTCAAGTAGGCTCCTGTCATAGGATTTGTTGTTCCTCCATAGGTGATTCCTGAATAATATTGATAAGTAGCTATGGCTGCACTAGTATTGAAATTTTGGTTTCCTGTCAATCCGACAGAGGCACGTAATTTCAGTTGTTTGATCCAAGATATATCTTTCATAAATACTTCGTTGTGTAAATTCCAGCCTAACCCGAATGACCAGCTATTAGCCCATCGGTTATCCGAACCATATAAGGAAGAGGCACTCTCACGTATGGTTGCATCTGCTAAGTATCTGTTGTCATAATCGTAAGATGCAGCTAATAAAAAGCTTGCTTCACGATTAATAGATGAGCTTCCTTTAGGGGTTGTTCCAGCCAAATATTGTTTGGCAAATGTTATGTCTGCATTACTGGAGTTTGAAAAACCTTCGGCCGTATGTTGGTAAGCTGAATATTGATCCTCTGATAAAAAGAAACCAGCATTGGCAAAGATTGTATGTTTCTTGATCATTTTGTTATAATTTATGTTGAAGTCTCCAGACAGCGAACTCGATTTCCCATTTTCCATTATATACTGCCCACGGCGTATTATTTCATCCTGTGAGGTGTAAGTAGCAAACATGGAATGTTGAGCTGGATAGAAATCATCCGAATTATTTCGTTTTTGTGAAACTCCCAAACGTATAGTTGCTTTCCAATCAGGGTGAAATAACCATTCTGTATAAAAGTTGTTGGTGAATTCTAGGTAACTACTGGTGAAACTGGTACCGATAGTGGCATCATATAATGGATTTGCCACTTTTAAATCATCATTGTACTCTGCCCAACGTAATACTTTCCCATCTTCATCAGTTGCTTGCCAATAAGGATTCATTTTACTATAATCGCTGAATGAACCATATGGAGAGTCATTACTGTTATTAGATATTATTGAGAATATATTTCTAAATATAATATTGTTACGACGATAAGAAATATTGGCATTACCTGAAATATTACGTCGGTCGGAGCCCTTCATGACACCTGCAATCTGATTGTATGTGAAATCAAGTACGGCACGCAAACTTTGTGAATCTCCGACTTCGATATTGAGATTATGTTTATGTCCAATTCCTGTATGGAGTGGCTTGGCTAACCAGTATGTATCTAATCCTTGTAAGGCCATTTGTTTGCGTGTGTTGTATAACTGATTAAGTTTGATTTGAGTATCTAAATTTGCATTTCTATATACTCCATCTAAACGTTCTGCTTCAAGTTTTTCCAGTGCATTACATAAATTATAGCTTGTCAAATCGGGCATTTCAAACGAAAGACTTCCATTATAAGTGATACGTTGTTCATTTCCTGCCAACCGTTTGGTTTCAATAACAATAACACCATTGGCAGCTTTTGAACCATATAATGCTTTAGCAGAGGCATCTTTTAAGATTGTGATACTTTCAATGCGATTCATATCCATATCCATCACAGTTTCGGCAGTTGTTTCAAAACCATCAAGAATGAATAAGGGTTGATTAGGTTGATTTTGATAGTTGCTTTTTAATGAATTTGTCTCTGTTGTTGGAAAGCTGGAGGTACCACGCATGGACATTGTTGGAGTTGTATTAGGATCGGACCCCATGCTGAAATTATCTGAGATGTATAACGTAGGGTCTAAGTTCTTCAAACTTTGAAAAACATTCTGATTTCCGACACGCATCAGATCTTTGCTTGAAATAGTAGTTGCTGCCCCAGTAAAACTTTCCGCTTTACGAGTATAAATACCAGTAACGATAACTTCATCTAATTTAGTATCACTCTTTAGAGTAATATTTTTCCGTACATCATTCCGACCACTATTAATCATCACTTGTTGAGTAGACATTCCGATATATGAAAAGGTGATAGTACATGTTGTATTAGTTGGAATCTCTATACTGTATTTACCATTATTGTCAGTTATAGCAAATCGTTGAAGATCACTAATTACAACATTAACACCGGGTAAGGGGTATCCTTCTTCATCTGATACAATACCGGTTGCGGAGCGTTTATCTCCTTGTTGTTCTGCTTTAGAGATGGTAACAATATCTCTTTCCATGCTATAGGTGAGTCCTGTGCTATTAAGAACAGTGCGTAGTACGCTATCCACAGTTTCATCTTTTACATGGATGGTGATGGGTTTCAGTGACTTTGTCTGCTCTGTGTTGTAGACAAAGCTTAATCCGGTTTGTTGTCTTAAAGCATCGAAAAAATCTTTGACAGTGACAGATTCCAGATTTAAAGTTACTTTTTTGCCACTTTTAGGAATGGCAAACATCATTGTGGGTAATAGTAATAATACTATTACTAGAGAAAGTATTCGGACTCTTTCTCTACTTTTTGTCTTTCTCATTCTTTCTTCTTGTTTAATTAGTAATTAATTGTCTGTGATTAAAATCTCTCTTCCTTTTATCTTTATTTGTAAATTCGTAGTACGTGCTATTGCTTTTAATATGGGGCTGATTGTGGCATATCGGTCCATGTTTCCTGTAAATCGAAGTTGTTTAAGTTCGGAAGTGCCAAAGGAAATGTCTACATTATACCAATGTTCTAAGATCTCGACAATATTTTCCAAAGTGCGATTTTCAAAGATGAGTCGTCCTTCATTCCACGCTATATAGGGAGTTAGATCTACATTATGTATAGATATATTATTGCTCTTTTGTTCAATATGGGCTAATTGTCCAGGTTTAATGAATTGTTCTTGGCTGCTTTTTGTGGGTATAATACTAATGCTTCCTTTTACTAGTGCAACTTCTGTACGTTCGGGGCTAAAAGTGTTAACGTTAAATTCTGTGCCATACTGTCTTATTGTTCCATGGTCGGTGATAACATAGAAAGGACGAGTATCTTGGGCAACTTTAAAATAGGCTTCTCCTTTAAGATAAACCATACGTTTCGTCTGACTGAATTTTATTGGATATCGTAATTCTGTATTATAGTTAAGATGTACGGTTGTTCCATCTTCAAAGGTTACTCTGAACTCATTACCTTGTTCTGTGGTTAACGTATTATTTTCTATAACTTCGCTCCGTTGTTTCAGAATACTATCTATATTTGTATTAGGTGTTGTCGGATAGATAAGAGCACCGTTCTGTGCTATAGCAGTTGTGGAATGATTAACTTTAACTGGTGTTGGATATGTTGGGGTAAGTGATTGCTTGTTGTTGCCAGCTAAAATCAAAGTAGCTTTAGGAATTCCTGGCTGAATTGCATCACCCAAAGTTAGATTGTCTGATACTTGTATTTCGGAAGAAGTGTAAAAATACCATCCCCCTGCTGCTATTATTATAGGTAATATAAAGATAGCTGCATATTTCAGAAAAATTGATGTGATTGATACTTGGCAATATTTTTTCTTAAAACGTTTCCATGCCTGATGTGAATTTATTTGTGTATATGCTTCGTAGCGTTTACGAAAAGACATATTTGTGCATAAACGGTTGAAAAACTCTTCATGTTGTGGAGAGTTTTTGATCCAATTGTCAAGCTGTTCCTTTTCGGGATCAGTAAGATCACCGAGTAGATATTTGGCTATTAATTTTTCTGTATCTACCTTTATCTTCATATATCTGTTGTCTTATCATTTGTTAATAAGACAACATGAAGATTAAAAAGAGGTACAAACTTTCTAAAAAAGATTATTTTGATTATGAAAAAAACTTGGAACTATACAAAATGTCACATAAAGGGAGTAAGAAGTAGCATGTACCCATCTGTTCTTTGATAGATTGTATAGCCCTTTTCTTTTGTGTCTTTACAGTTTCGATCGAAATTCCTAGTGCGGTAGCTATTTCTTCATTTTTTTTCCCATCCATGTGCAATAGGAATATTTCCCGGCAGCGTGTTGGTAAATTATCGATAGCGCGAAAAAGTAACCGGTATATTTCTTCTTCATTGGTATCTTCTTCTTCTGTGATTTCTCGATAAGTGCTTGCCAAACGTTCAAGATAAAGAGATTCTACATTTTGATGTTTTAGATAATTGAGAGAAGCATTCCGTATAGAGTTATAGAGATAAGTCCGGAAAGAAGGTAATGATAAGAATCTCATTTTCTTTTCCCACATAG
>ERZ839947.2981-NODE-2981-length-10906-cov-4.029583_pt1 | contig 10906 bp, 9 predicted proteins | sample MGYA00519908_ERZ839947 | MGnify/ENA primary metagenome ERZ839947 (study PRJEB31850, sample SAMEA3708857) | human gut metagenome | biome: human gut; feature: human-associated habitat; material: faeces | place: China | collected 2014 ... | reverse complement strand
AAGGGCGGCGTGATGGCCTCCAACCATGTGGGCGGCCTGTCCGGTGCCTTTATCCCGGTCAGTGAGGATGCCGGCATGATCCACGCCGCCGAGATCGGCTGCCTGACCATTGAAAAGCTGGAAGCCATGACCGCCGTCTGCTCGGTGGGCATCGACATGGTCATCATCCCCGGCGACACCACCCCCGCCGTGATCAGTGCCCTGATCGCCGACGAAGCCGCCATCGGCATGGTGAACAGCAAGACCACCGCTGTGCGCGTGATCCCCGCCATCGGCCGCAAAGCCGGTGAGGTGCTGGACTTCGGCGGCCTGCTGGGCTACGGCCCCATCATGCCGGTCAACAGCCACGACCCCTCGGTGTTCATCAACCGCGGCGGCCGCCTGCCGGCTCCCATGCAGTCGCTGAAGAACTAAGGACCCTCTCAGTCATCTCGCATTCGCTCGGAGCAGCTGTATAAATCACCTTTTACAGGCCCATCCTCTGGATATCATTTCCAGAAGAAGGGTCTGTTTTTTTATGGGTAAGATGCTTTCCCGGCGGCAGATGCAGCACCTGTGCATCTGCCTTGCGCTCGGACTTTTGCTGTGCAGCCTGTGGCAGGCGGCGGTCTGGAGCCGCACCCAACTGCACACCGGCGATGCGGTATGTGCCGATACCCTGCGGCTGCACATCCGCGCTGCCAGCGATGCCTTGGCCGACCAGAGCGCCAAGCTCCGGGTGCGGGACGCCGTGCTGGCCTGTCTGGACGCTGCCTGTCCCGCCGGGAACCAGACCGACGCCCGCAGCTGGGCGGCCCGGAACCTGTTCACTTTGCAGCTCGCCGCCCGGCACGCGCTGGCCCGGTGCGGGGTGAATGCCCCGGTGCAGGTGCAGCTGGTCAACATGTACTTCCCGGCCCGGCAGTATACCGGCGGCTGCCTGCCCGCCGGGCGGTACGATGCGGTGCGCATCACCATCGGCTCCGGCAGCGGGCAGAACTGGTGGTGCGTGCTGTACCCCGGGCTGTGCCGTGCCGCCTGCGGCGGCTATGCCCTGCCGGAAGAAAACGATCTGGTGTGCGGGGACTACATCCTGCGCCTGCGCTTCGTAGACTGGTGGAACCGGCACACTGCTTCCCGCACCACCCGGGTGCTGGCCGGGTGACGCTGCCCTCCCCTGCCGCATAGCATGGAGGGAAAGGAGCGTGTGATCATTATGGCGATCCCTGCTTATTATTCCCTGCTCCATCGGGGCTCCTCCGGCCCGGATGTAGCCCTGGTGCAGACCTGGCTCAACGGTGTCCGTGATGCCTGCACCTGGCATGACCCCCTGAAGGCGGACGGAAGGTTCGGTCTTTCCACCGAGAACGCCGTGAAGGAGTTCCAGCTGAAAAACAAAATGAACGTGGACGGCAAGGTGGGTGCCAACACCTGGAACGTGCTGTACACCCAGTACACCGCCAAGCACGGCCTCCATGTGCCCTACCCCGGCATCGTGCTGCGCAGCGGCGCATCCGGCGGGACGGTGCGGCTGGTGCAGCAGAAGCTCAACTCTCTGGGTGAGCGTCTGAACGCAGACGGCCGGTACGGAGCCGCCACCGCAGCCGCCGTGCAGCGGTTCCAGCGCCGCAACGGCCTTGCCGCCGACGGCAGCGTCGGTCAGGCCACCTGGGAAAAGCTGTTCTGACCGGTAAGAGAACGATTGGAAATGCCCTCCGCTTTGCTCTGGGCAAATTCAGAGGAAAAAATAGTTTTTATTCTGGGCTTCCGGAAAATCTGCGGATTTTCCGGAAGCCCTTTTTCACGGGGAGAGGCCGTGACTGAGAGGGTTGCGGCCAGTGCCCGCCCTGCTATATAATAAGAGCAACAGTTTTTTGAAAGGCGGTGTTCGCTTTTGCGTTTTGCGCATCTTTCCGACCTGCATCTGGGCAAGCGGGTGTGCGAGTTTTCCATGCTGGAGGACCAGAAATACATCCTGGAGCAGATTCTTGCCCTGCTGGATGCCCACCCTGTGGACGGGGTACTGCTGGCAGGCGACCTGTACGACAAGCCCGTTCCCCCGGCCGAGGCCGTGCGCCTGCTGGACTGGTTCCTCACCCAGCTGGCAGCCCGGGGCCTGCCGGTGTTTGCCATCAGCGGCAACCACGATTCCGCCGACCGTGTGGCCTTCGGCGCGGCTCTGCTGGAAACCAGCCGGGTATACGTCAGCCCGGTGTTCTCCGGTGCGCCGCAGCCCATCTGCCTTGCGGACGAGCATGGCCCGGTGGATGTGTACTTACTGCCCTTTCTGAAGCCCGCTTCCGTGCGGCATGTCTGGCCGGACGAGCCCATTGAGAGCTACAACGACGCCCTTGCCTGCGTGCTGCGGCACTGCACCCCGGACCCTGGCCACCGCAGCCTGCTGGTAGCCCACCAGTTCGTGGCCGGTGCCGCCGCCTGCGAGAGTGAAGAGCCTTCCGTAGGCGGGCTGGACTGCGTGGACGCGGCCCTGTTCGATGCCTTTGACTATGTGGCGCTGGGCCACCTGCACAGCCCCCAGAAGGTGGGCCGCGACACCCTGCGTTACTGCGGCACCCCGCTGAAGTATTCCTTCTCGGAAGCGCACCAGCATAAAAGCATCACCTTTGTGGACCTGGGCGAAAAAGGCTGCGTGGACATTTCCACCGCGCCCCTGACCCCGCTGCACGACCTGCGGGAGGTCCGGGGCAGCTATCTGGAACTGACCGACCGCCGCACCTACGAGGGCACCGCCACCGACGATTATCTGCACATCACCCTGACCGATGAGCAGGACGTGCCGGACGCACTGGCCAAGCTGCGGCTGATCTACCCCAACCTGATGCGGCTGGACTACGACAACCGCCGCACCCGCGAAGATCAGCAGATCACCGCGCCGGAGCGGGTGGAGAACATTACACCCTTGCAGCATCTTGCTGCCTTTTACGAACTGCAGAACAACCAGCCCCTGACCGATGAGCAGGCCGCGTTCTGCCAGCAGCTCATTGAGGACATCTGGAAGGAGGGGGAGGACGCATGAGACCGCTCCGCCTGACCCTGTCGGCTTTTGGCCCCTATGCCGCCGAGACCACCCTGGAACTGGAAAAGCTGGGCAAAGGCGGCCTGTACCTTGTCACCGGCGATACCGGTGCCGGCAAGACCACCCTGTTCGACGCCATCACCTATGCCTTATACGATCATTCCAGCGGCGGTGTGCGCGAGGGGGCCATGCTGCGCAGCCAATATGCCGACCCCAAAACGCCCACCTTTGTGGAGCTGGAATTTGAGGTAAAGGATGCCCGCTACACGGTGCGCCGCAATCCGGAATACCCCCGCCCCAAGGCGCGGGGCGAGGGCTTTACCACCGAAAAAGCAGACGCCACCCTCACCTATGCCGACGGCCGCCCGCCGGTGACCAAGGCACGGGATGTGAACGCCGCCGTGCTGGACATTCTGGGGCTGGACTACAACCAGTTCTGCCAGATCGCCATGATCGCGCAGGGGCAGTTCACCAAGCTGCTGAATGCCTCCACCGAGGAGCGCAGCCGCATTTTCCGCAAGCTGTTCCGCACCCAGCGGTACGCCAAATTGCAGGACCGTCTGCAGGAAGAAGCTTCCCGCCTGAACCAGCAGCGTCTGGCCCAGAACACCCAGCTGGACAGCCTGCTGGCCGGGCTGCAGGTCGCACCCGACGACCCGGACGCCGACGCGCTGGCCGCCCTCTGTGCCCAGACCGAGCCTGCCACCGCGCTGACCTTATTGGAGGAGCTGCTGCAGCGCCAGCAGACCGCACAGGAGGCCGCCGCCGCATCCCTTGCCGACACCGAAGCCCGGCTGGATGCCATACAGCAGCAGCTGGGAGCCGCCCGGCAGGCCGCGCAATTGGCCCGGCAGCTGGCCGAACAACAGGCCGCGCTGGACGCCGCCCGGCCCGCACTGGATGCCGCCAAAGCTGAGAGCGCCCGCCACGCCGATGACGCCGCCCGGCTGGATGCCCTGACCGGACAGGTGACCCAGGCCCGCACCGCCCTGACCGCCTACGACGAGCTGGACGCGCTGTGCCGGGAGCAGAAGCAGACACAGGATGCCGCGCAGCTGGCCGGGGCACTGGCCGCGAAGCGCCGCACCCAGCTGGAAGCGCTGGACGCCAGCCTTGCTGCAGCCGACACCGCCCTTGCCGTGCTGGTGGATGCCCCCACCCGGCAGCTGGCTTTGCAGAATCAGGCTGCGCAGCTGGAAGCCCGCAGCACCGCGCTGGACGCCCTTGCCCAGCGGCTGGCCGACAGCCAGAAACAGGCCCGGCAGGCCCGCCGGGCACAGGACGCCTACCGCGCCGCCGCTGCCCGGCAGGATGAAGCCCGCGCCCGGCGGGATGCACTGGACCGGGCCTTTCTGGACGCGCAGGCCGGTCTGCTGGCACAGGAGCTGACCGAGGGTGCCCCCTGCCCGGTGTGCGGCAGCACCCATCACCCGGCCCGGGCCGTCCTGCCCCGCACCGCACCCACGCAGGTACAGGTGGAGCAGGCCCGGCAGGCCGCCGAGGAAGCCGACCGTGCCGCGCAAACGGCCAGCGCCGCCGCCCAGAGCGCCCTTGCCGCTGCAGACGAAGCCCGCCGCAGCCTGCGCCGGGACGCCGAGGCCCTGCTGCCGGAGCGCTTTGCCGCGCCGGAAGGCCAACCTCCGGTGCAGCTGACCTTCGCCCTGATGAATACCGTCCTGTCCGAGGAAACTGCCGCCCTGCAGGCCGCCCGCACCGACTGCACGGCCAGCCTGCGGCAGGCCGGAGCCGACTGTCAGCGCAAGGCGCAGCTGGAAGCCGACCGGCAGGCCCACACCCGCCAGCGCCCGGCGCTGGAACAGCAGGTGCAGGAGGCTGACCGCACCGCTGCCGCTCAGTCTGCCCGTGTGCAGGCACTGGAACAGCAGGTGCTTGCCAAACAGAAAGCCCTGCCCTACCCCCAGCGGGCGCAGGCGCAGGCCGCGCTGGACCTGCTGGAAGCCGACCGCACCGCCCTGCGCGCCGGGATGGAACAGGCCGAAGCCGCCCTGCGCACGGCACAGCAGAACTACGCGGCCGCCAAAGCCGCTGTGGATGCCCTGCGCAGCCAGCAGGCAGCGGCCCAGAGTTCCGCCCCGGCTCAGCCGCTGGAAACCTTACGGGAAGCGGCTGCTGAACTGACTGCCGCACGGGATGCCGCCCGCGGGCAGGAAAAGCAGCTGGCCGCCCGCCTGCTGCCCAACCGCCGCATCATGGAACAGTACCGCACCGCTGCTGCGCAGCACGCTGCATTGGAGCAGCGCGCCCAGTGGGTGGGAGCGCTGGCCGCCACCGCCGGCGGCACCCTGACCAGCAAACAGAAGATCAAACTGGAAGCCTACATCCAGATGGACTACCTCGACCGCATCCTGCGCCACGCCAACCTCCGCCTGATGCAGATGACCGATGCCCAGTACGAGCTGGAGCGCATCGGGGCCGAGAACCAGCGCAGCCAGTCCGGCCTGGACCTTGGCGTCATCGACCACTACAACGGAACCCGCCGCAGTGTCAAGACCCTGTCCGGTGGTGAGAGCTTCAAGGCCTCGCTGGCGCTGGCACTGGGCCTTTCGGATGAAGTGCAGAGCGCCGCCGGCGGCATCCGGCTGGACACCCTGTTCCTGGACGAGGGCTTCGGCAGCCTGGACGAAGAATCGCTGGAACAGGCCATCCGGGTGCTGGCCGGACTGACCGAGGGCGACCGGCTGGTGGGCATCATCTCCCATGTGGGGGCCCTGAAGGACCGCATCGACCGGCAGGTGGTGGTGCACAAAAACCGCACCGGCGGCTCCACCGTGGAGCTGGTGGTGTAAAACGCCCCGCCGCCGGGCATCCTAACGGCAGGAGGTGACTGCTTTTATGAATTCCCTCACGCCGTTCATCCATCATGCCCTTCCGGACCGGCCCGGGCCTTCTTCCGCGCCGGAAGCCAACTGCAGCCGGTGCAGCCCGCCGCTGGGCAAACAGCCGGACCCGACCCAGCCGCCCGGAGACCCCTCGGCACCCGGCACCCAGCTGCCCCCGCCGGAAGTGCCCGGCAATCCTCCGCACCCGGAACCGGGCAGCGCTCCGCAGGCCGGTGTGCCCATGACCGACGGCACCCCCGCCGCCTGCCGCCAGAAAAACGCGCAGGAATTTCTGGCCGGGAAGGTGCCCGGTGTGATGGCGCAATATGCCCCGGGGCTGTTCAGCACCCTGCAGCACACTCACTCGGCCCACCCCGCCCCGGATGAGGACACCGACGCGGTGCAGCAGCTTGTGGAGTGGCGCGAAAACGCCCCTTACGGCTGAGCCGCACAAAAAAATTTTCCGTTAATTTTTGCTTTACCTGTTGAAATCTTGCCGCACTTCCCTTATTATGGTAGCAAACAAAGATAAAGGCAGGTTTTGCATTATGGCAGAGATCAAATACGAAGTCGTCGAGCGCATCGCGGTGCTCTCGCAGCGTCCCCGCGGCTGGGAGCGTCAGCTCAACCTGATCAGCTGGAACGACGGCGAGCCCAAGTACGACATCCGCGACTGGTCCCCGGACGGCACCCGCATGGGCAAGGGCATCTCCCTGAGCCACGACGAGCTGGCCATCCTCAAGGGCATCCTGGAAGATATGGAGCTGTGAGCATGACCGACCGCGAGGAGTTTTTGCAGATTTTCCGGCAGCATGTCACCCGCCCCGGCAGCGAAAAGCTGCTGGACTGGCTGGACCACAAGACCGATTTCTTTTCGGCTCCGGCGTCCACCCGGTTCCACGGTGCCTGCACCGGCGGGCTGTGCATGCACAGCCTGAACGTCTACCACGCCCTGCACGACACCTTTTTTACCGAGGGCGAGAGTGAGGAGAGCTTTGCCATCTGCGCATTGCTGCACGATCTGTGCAAGGCCAACTACTACAAGGCCGGCACCCGCAACGTGAAGAACGAGACCACCGGTCAGTGGGAAAAGGTGCCCAGCTACAGCGTGGAGGACCTGTTTCCCTACGGCCACGGTGAAAAAAGCGTGTTCCTCATTGAGCGCTTCATGAAGCTCAAGGTGGAAGAGGCCGTGGCCATCCGCTGGCACATGGGCGGCTTTGACGATGCGGCCCGGGGCGGCTGCTTTGCCATCTCGGAAGCCTACGACAAGTACCCCCTTGCCGTCAAACTGCACATCGCGGATCTGGAAGCCACCTATCTTATGGAGCACCGCACCAGCGCCGTGCACTGAGCATATTTTATCCCGATACCAAAAAAGACCCGGATACCGGCAGCACCTTTTTGTGCCTGCCCCGTGTCCGGGTCCTGTTTTTTATTCCTTGTTGCGGGCCTTGTTCTGGTACATCCGGTCATCTGCCTGCCGGATGGCCTCCCGCAGCGGGTGCACGCCGCACACACCGCCCACGCTGATGGACAGGCGGATCTCCGGGTGGCTCTCCACCCGGGCCTGCCGCACCGCTTCCTGGATGCGGTCCATCACCAGCGGCAGCCCCTCCGGCCGCAGCTGCGGCATCAGCAGCAGGAATTCGTCGCCGCCGTAGCGCACCAGAATGTCGCTCTCCCGCAGGCAGGCCTGCACCGCCGCAGAGACGCTCTCCAGCGCCTTGTCGCCCACCAGATGGCCGTAGCTATCGTTCACGGCCTTGAAGCGGTCCACGTCAATGACCACCACACCGTTGATCTGCTCACTGTCGGCCAGGAACTTTTCAAAGTACCGGCGGGAGTAGGCCCCGGTGAGCGGATCCATGAATGCACTGTTGTCAAAGTCCTCGCTGCGGTCCAGCAGCATGCGGCGGCCGCCCATGTCCAGCCAGCGTCCGTTGGACAGCTTGGAAACCATTTCCAGCACGCAGCCGCGGCCGTTGATCTCCACATAGCGCGACAGCACAAAATAGGCGTCCTCGCCATTGAATTCGATCTTGTTCAGGGTCTTTTTGGTGGTGAACACCTTGGCCGAGATGCAGTTCTCGCACCGGCCGGCCTTGTTCCACACCACATGGCAGTGACCGGCCTGCTCTTCCAGCGTGCCGTCCGGGTGCAGGGTGAGCACCTTGGCGCGCTCCGGGTCCACCAGACGCACCAGGTCAAACACGCCCTGCAGCTGCTGCAGGACAGCCGCCATCGAGCCTCCGGAGCTGTGCAGCAGCACATCCGGCTGCGCCTTTGCATCCTCGGTCTGCTCCGGCAGCAGCTGGCCCACCACGCTCACACAGCGGCGTTGCCCGCCGCGGCTCCACTGGGTGCGCAGCACCAGCCGGTGCGGCTGATATCCGCCGCCGGTCTGCACCTCCACGGGGAAGCTGGCCTGCGGGATCTCCGGGGTTGCCTTTTCCAGCGCTTCCAACAGGCGGCGGCGGTCCTTCAGGGAAAGGAAGTTCAGCCCTTCGCCATGGTCAAAGTCCAGCACCTGGGTGCGCTCGGCGGCGCTGGCGTAGTGGTTGGTCACCGTCACCCGGCCGCTGAGCAGGTCGTAGTCGAACTGGATGCCGCCGCACTGGTCCGCATAGAACTGGGTGCGCTCGCGTTCCAGGTTGAGCAGCCGCTGGCTGCGGTCCTCCCGCGGGAGGGCTTCCCGGTGCAGGATCTCCTCCGACAAGCGGTGGGTGTCCTGGTGGAAGCTGCGGTCCCACTCGTTGCGCTGCAGCTCCTGCCGCAGCAGCTCCGACGACTCATTCAGGCATTCCAGCAGCAGCGGGTTGAAGGCCCCGCACTCGCCGTTCAGGATCATGCGCAGGGCCGTGTCGTGGTCGTAGGCCGGTTTATAGCAGCGGTCGCTGGTCAGGGCGTCGTACACATCTGCCAGTGCCACCACCTGTGCTGCGATGGGGATCGCATCGCCCTTCAGCTTGTCCGGGTAGCCGCCGCCGTCCCAGCGCTCATGGTGCCAGCGGCAGATGGCATAGGCCACCTGCAGCAGGGGCTCGTTTTCCTCGCCGATGGTGTTGCTCAGGTCCCGCAGGATGCGGGCACCCTTCACCGTGTGGGTCTTGATCATCGCGTATTCTTCGGCGGTCAGGCGGCCGGGCTTGTTGAGGATCTCGGTGGGGATCACGATCTTGCCCAGGTCGTGCAGGGCCGATGCCGTGCTGATGAGCGAAATGTCGCTCTCGTCCAGCTGATACCGGTCGGTCTTGCCCGCCAGCTGGTGCAGCAGCAGGTCGGTCAGGGTGCGGATGTGCAGCACATGCAGGCCGCTCTCGCTGTTGCGGAACTCCACCACATGGCTCAGGATGCTGATCATCAGCACGCTGTTGTGCTCTTTTTCGTACACCTGATCGGTCACCAGCCGGGTCAGGCGCTTCTGCTTGGCATACAGCATGAGCACGTTCTGCACCTGGCGCAGCACCATGACCCGCTCAAAGGGGCGGCGCATGTAGTCGGCCACACCCAGGTCGTAGGCACGCTCGATGTTGGCCGTGTCCTTTGCCGCCGAGATCATGATCACCGGGATCTCGTCCAGCCAGGAATAGCAGCGCATGACCTTCAGCACGTCAAAGCCGTCCATCTGCGGCATCATGATGTCCAGCAGCACCAGTGCGATGTCCGTGTGCTCGCGCAAAAGCTCCACCGCCCGGACACCGTTTTCCGCTTCCAGATACTCATACCCGTCGCCCAGGATCTCCATCAGCAGCGCGCGGTTGATCTCAGAATCGTCTGCGATCAGGATCTTCTGTTTCACATTCATGTGCCTTGCTCCTCGCCATCCCCATCTGGCAATGTGCTGCCTTGCCGCAGCAAAAATCCCCTGTTCACACAAAAAGCTGCTGCACCAGTCCATGCCGGCGCAGCAGCTTGTCGAATCATTCTTGCATCATTTCATCAAACCGGCGCAGCAGCTCCACCGAGAGCTTCTCCAGTTCCGTTTCCGGCTGCCACACGGGTTCCGGCTGCGCCGCAGGCTGTGCGGCCGGTCTTGCACAGCAGGCCACAGCTTCTTCGGGCGGTTCCGGCGTCGGGGCCTGCACCGGCACTTCCGGACAGGCAGGCCTCTGGGCAGCCTGCTGCTCTGCCTTTTCGGCACGGGCCACGGCCATCTGCAGCTCCTCCCGGGCCTGCTCACAGGCCGCTTCGAGGTCGGCATTTTCCCGCCGCAGAGCGATCATCTGGCGCTCGCAGGCAAACAGCCGGGTCTGGTAGCGGCGGATCTCGGCGTGGGCCGCTTCCAGCTTGCGGGTCAGCTGCTGCAGCTTGTCGCTGCCCTCTGCCCGCACCGATGCTGCGGCCTGCGCCGCCGCCTGCTGGGCAAAGCGCTGCCGCAGAGCTTTGTTCTCCTGCCTGAGTTGCGCCATGGTCTCCTCCATTCCCTGCTGCGTCTGCCGGGCAAGGCGGAGTTCTGCCGCATACGCTGCGCGGATGTGCGCAATACAATTTTCAACATCCAGTTTCCGGTACCCGAACCATCCGGTCCGCAGCGGAACGTCCTGTTTCAGCATTGCATTGCCTCCCTCCGCTTGCGCGCAAGAGACCCGCCCTCCTCACGGGCGCTGTGCCACGATGCGTTTATTATTTGCCAGCCTTACTTCCGCTTGTTCAGGATGGCCAGCAGCTCGTCGTAGTAACGGTTGTCGCTGCTTTCCTCTTCCACAGGCTTTGCGGCAGCGGCCGGAGCGGCCGGGGCTGCTGCCGGAGCAGCAGGAGCAGCAGCAGTGGCTGCGCTGCCGGTGTCGCTGCTGAACACTGCCGACGGCACCGACTGGGCACCGCCCATAGCGTTGTTGATGCTGTTGCGCAGGTCGCTGGCACTCTTGTTGTCGAAGCCGGTAGCAACGACGGTCACGCGCATCTCGTCGGACAGGTTCTCGTCAAACGCAGTACCCCAGATGATGTTCGCATCCGGATGAGCGCTCTGGGTGATGAGGCCGGCTGCGGTCTCCACGTCCTCCAGGCCGATGTCGGGGCTGGAAGTGATGTTGATGATAACGCCGTG
>ERZ839947.2968-NODE-2968-length-10947-cov-4.714286_pt1 | contig 10947 bp, 8 predicted proteins | sample MGYA00519908_ERZ839947 | MGnify/ENA primary metagenome ERZ839947 (study PRJEB31850, sample SAMEA3708857) | human gut metagenome | biome: human gut; feature: human-associated habitat; material: faeces | place: China | collected 2014 ... | reverse complement strand
ACAGCGACGGGAAGCATCAGAGCTTTGCCCAGTTTCTGGAGATACTTCATCATAAAGCACATTCCTCCTTAAGAAGTGTTTGTGTTTACAGACGCTTCTGGTTGTAAGCCGTCCATAATTCCGTAATAGAATATTAACATACTTTTGCAAAAAAGGAAAGTCCTTTCCGCGATAAATCTATCAAATTGCGTCAAAAGTCCTTATTTGCGTATTTTTGCGTGAACATTTTTTGGTTTTCGTGTACAATCCTCGGCTTTATGTTGAAAAATCTTTTCTTTTCTCCGGCATTTTGCCCAAAGGCTTGCATCCCAGACGGGAATCGGGTACTATACTAGTATAAGGAAACACAGAATTTTGAAGGAGGTTTTCCCCATGGAATGGACCGACATCCGCCTGACCGTGGCCAAGTCCGACGCCGACAACGCCGAAGCCGTTGCCACCATGATCGCCGAGGGCGGCATCTATATCGAAGATTACAGCGACATCGAGCAGCAGGTGGCCGAGATCGCCCATGTGGACCTGATCGAGCAGGAGCTGCTGGACAAGCCCCGCGACCGGGTCATCATCCACATGTATCTGGAGCCGGGCGCTTCCCCCGTGGAGACCCTGGCCCTGATCTCTGCCCGCATGGAGGCTGCCGGCATCGCCTACACCGTGGAGACCGAGGGTGTGGAGCAGGAGGACTGGCAGAACGGCTGGCGCAAGTATTACCACCCGCTGGAGATCGGCAAGCGGCTGGCCGTGGTGCCCTCCTGGCAGGAGTACGACACCGACCGCGTCAAGCTGGTGCTGGACCCCGGCCTTGCCTTCGGCACCGGCGGCCACGAGACCACCAGCCTGTGCATGGAAGCGCTGGACGAGCGGGTCCAGGGCGGTGAACGGGTGCTGGACATCGGCACCGGCAGCGGCATCCTGGCCATTGCAGCCCTGAAGCTGGGTGCCGCCGTGGCCGAGGGCGTGGACATCGACCCCGTAGCCGTGCGCACCGCCGGGGAGAACGCTGCCCTGAACGGCGTGCAGGATCAGCTGACCGTGCTGGTGGGCGACCTGTCCGACAAGGCCAGCGGCCAATACAACATCATCACCGCCAACATCGTGGCCAACGCCATCCTCAGCCTGGCCCCCGCCGTGCCCGGCCTGATGGCCGACGGTGCCACCTTCATTGCCAGCGGCATCATCGACACCCGCAAGGACGAGGTGATCGCCGGGCTGGAGCAGGCCGGCCTTGCCGTTGTGGAAGTGAAGGAGAAGCGCGGCTGGGAGTGCATCGTCTGCAAGAAGGCGTGAAATTATAGAGCTGGCTTGCCCTCTCCGTCACCTTCGGTGCCACCTCCCCCAAAGGGGGAGGCCTTGGCAAAGAGATGAAGTTTGCGTGGACTGCCAAGGGCTCTCCCCTTGGGAGAGCTGGCGCGTTAGCGACTGAGAGGGCGAGGATGTTTCAGGAGGAACTATGCCGCACCGTTATTTTACCACTGAGATCGCCGACGGCACGGCTGTGCTGCGCGGCACCGATGCCCATCATCTGGCCCGCGTGATGCGTGCCCGCATGGGCGATACTGTCATTCTATGCGACGGCAGCGCCGTGGAATACACCGCCACCATCACCGGCTTCGGGGATGACTGCGTGGAATTCTCGGTAGAGCCGGGCTACCCCAGCGCCGCCGAGCCCAGCGTGGAGGTCACCCTGCTGGCCGGTTACCCCAAACAGGACAAGCTGGAGCAGATCATCAAGCACGGGGTAGAGCTGGGGGCCGCCCATGTGGTGCCCTTCTTCAGCCGGTATTGCGTGGCCGCTCCCAAAAAAGAGGAGCAGAAGAACGAGCGCTACAACCGCATCGCGCTGGAAGCCGCCAAGCAGTGCGGCCGGGGCGTGCTGCCGGACGTGGCCCTGCCGCTGCCCAACTTCGGGGCCGTGTGCCGCACCTTTGACCAGTACGACCTGGTGCTGTTCTGCTACGAGTGCGGCGGCGCGCCGGTGCGTCAGCTGCTGGCCGAGGCCGCACCCGCCGACGGCCAAAAGCGGAAGATCGCCATCGTGACCGGTGCAGAGGGCGGCTTTGCCGCCGAGGAGGCCGAAATGGCCGCCAAAGCCGGAGCCAAAACGGTTGGCCTTGGCCCCCGCATCCTGCGGTGCGAGACCGCCCCGCTGGCCGTGCTTGCCGCCGTGATGACCCTGACCGGCAATCTGGAATAACCGGGGCTCCGGGCGGCGCACCTTCCATAAACGAAAAATTCCGACCCACGGGTTCGGGAAAGTCTGGGGGCTTTCCCGGGCCCATTTTTTATTTTTTGCCCCGTATAAAGATCTCCCGGATTTTTGTGCAGGTTTGTCCTGTTATTCTGTCGCAAATTTTCGGCTTATTTTGTGCTCATTTTACAAAATTGCTTCCCCCCCCCCCGAAAATTCAGCATTTTGTCTTGACATTCTCCACGGCACCGTACTATACTTGCGCCACAAAGAGACGCCGGGCATGAAAATGCACAGCCATGTGATTTTCTGCCCCGAAGTTCCGGGTTTTGCCGGTTTTCGGCATCGTTCCCGGTAACGTTTACGTCTCTGTAAGTTTTTTTGTTTGGAGGGTTTTGTAATGCGAAAAAGCGTGAAACAACAGCTTGCCTTGCGGGTGCTGTCCACAGCGGCTCTGGTGGCCATGGTCTCGTCCATCGCCACAGCAGCCTTTGCGGACACTTACGATCTGAACAAGGGCAGTGTGACGGTAGAGACCAAAGAGGATGGCGCCACCTATGTGACCCAGCTGGACAATACGCAGAAGGACGGCTACGCCCGGAACGACAAGGATGTTGTCCTGCGCGACTATAAGGACACGACCGGCGTCACCATCACCAGCAACGGCAAACAGACCGAAAATACCATCACAGTGGATACGGCGAAAGATCAGACCACCGATGTGACCTTGCAGGATGTGAATATCCAAAAAGACCAGTGGGACAGCAGATCTGCCGCAATGACCATCAAAGGAGAGGGCGATACCGAAATCGAACTGAACGGGGATAATACTCTTATCAGCGGAAACCGGCATGCGGGTCTGGAAAAAGCCGATGATGTAAGTAAGGGTTCCCTGACCATCAAGGATGATCTGAACAACGACAACCGCACCGAAAAAGAAAAAGACGAGTCCGGCTATTCCACCGGCGGCGATACCGGAACCTTAAAAGCTGCCGGTGGCTTTGCCGGTGCTGGCATTGGCGGTCGCAAAAAGGAGGAGGGAGATGAATCAGATACCTGTGCCGGTGCTTCCAACATCACCATCACGGGCGGTACGATCAAGGCAGGGTCCACCGATGAAATGGTGAAAGAATATCCGCAGACGGAACTAGGCGGTGCCGGCATCGGCGGCGCTTCCGATTACGGCAATGCCACCAATATCACCATCACCGGCAATGCTGATGTATCTGCTGCGGGCGGCTACTATGCAGCCGGGATCGGCGGCGGCGAATACGGCAATGCCACCAATATCACCATTTCCGGCAACGCCAAGGTCACTGCAGCCGGTTCAAACTCCGGCGGTGCTGGAATTGGCGGCGGTGACTACGGCGTAGGCGAAAACATCCGCATTACCGACCATGCCGATGTGACCGCCTACGGCGGAAATCAGGGTGCCGGAATCGGCGGCGGTGGTTACCGCGGCGGCTCTGTGGAAATTTCCGGCAACGCGAAGGTCTTCGCCAAGGGCGCTAACGGCAGTGCCGGGATCGGTTCCGGCGAGGATTGCTCGTACTGGGGCAACCATCCGGAATTAGTGGATACCAGCGTCACCATCTCCGAAAACGCTGAGGTGATGGCTGTCGGCTCCTACGGAGCAGCAGCGATCGGAAACGGAGTTTCTTCCCAGCAGGCGAAAACAACGGTCACCATTACCGGTGGTACGGTAACTGCTATTGGCGGAAAATCCAGCATTCACTACTGGAATGGAGACTGCTACAAAAATCTTGCATCTGCCATCGGCGGCGGTGACTCCGACGAAGTGCAGGATGTCACCGTTACCATCAACGGCACCACGGGCAACACCACCGTCAATGCGTCCTGCTGGCTGGATCAGGAAAGCGCCATCAGTACCGGTAATGGTGCTGCCGATATCATCGGCTATGACAAAGACGGAAAATCTCCCTTCGGCGAAGACGGCAGCGTCATTGTCCGGATGTATAACCACGGTTCGTATACTACGGGAAATGGTCCTTTCAGCAAAATTGAGGGGGATTTGACCGGTTACACCCTCGGCACCCTTTACCAGACCGTCCACAACCGCACATACATGGACGAGAACCCCAACATTGACACCAGCAAGCTGAAGGACGAGGACCTGCACGACTGGAAGCTGGTGGGCAAAGTCGTAGAGCCTACTACCGAAAAGGAAGGCTATGCAGACTACATCTGCTCCATCGACAAGTGCGGGCAGACCAAGCATGTGGTGCTGCCCAAAATCGTGCCGGACACGCCCAGCACCCCGGAAACTCCGGACACGCCGGACACGCCGGACACGCCCAGCACGCCCGACACCCCGGACGTCCCGTCCACCCCGGAGGTGACCCCGGCAGACCCCGCCGTGACCCCGGACGTCCCGGTGCAGGATGCTGTGCCGGACACTGCCCCGGCAGATGCCGCTGTGACCCCTGCGGCTGCCCAGAACGTCGTGCAGGACGCAAAGCCGGAAGCCGCTGCCACAGCTGCCGTTTCTGCCGCCGCCCTGCCCCAGACCGGTGCAAACTGGCTGGCAGTGGTGGGCAGTGCCCTGAGCGGCATGTTCCTGCTGGCAGCGGGCTTTGTGCTGAACCGCAAAGGCCGCCGCATGAACTGAGAAACCATTTTTATAAAAGCCATCTCCCCCTGCCGTGCGGTTCCGCAAGCAGCACGGCAGGTTCCCCAAACAAAGGGGGCTGCTGCACAGCGTGCAGCAGCCCCTTTCTTTTATCGCTTTATTCCAGCTCGGTGTCGTCCGGGTGGGCGTCGGCTTCCAGCAGAGCCTTTTTGGTACTCAGCAGGTTCTGCGGGCTCACCGAGAAGCTGCGCAGGCCCATTTGCAGATACTGCACCGTATTCACCGGATTGCCCACGGCAAGGCCGCAGATGGTCACCGGCACGCTGCCGGCCTTTGCCGTCTCCATGACCATGGCGATGAGCTTTTTCATAGCCGGGCTGGCGGGGCGGTAATACCGCTCCGCGCTGGCCAGCTCCCGGTCGGCGGCGTGGGTGTACTGGGTCAGGTCGTTGGTGCCGATGACCAGAAAATCGCACCCGTGGGCCACGAATTCCTCCGCGGTCAGGCAGGCCGACGGCACGCTGAGCATGACGCCGAAGGGGGTCTTTTCGTTGAAGGGCACGCCCCGCTCCCGCAGGCTCTGGCGGCAGTGCTCCACGATGTGCATGGCGGCGTCCCAGTCCTCCACATCGGTCACCATGGGGAACATCACCCGCAGCGGGCCGCGGGCGGCGGCCCGCAGCAGGGCACAGATCTGGGTCTCGAACTGGCGGGGCTGGCGCAGGCTGTTGCGGATGCCCCGCAGCCCCAGCTTGGAGGACTGCACCCCCTGATAGGCGTCCGCCATGGTGCGGTCGGCGCCAAAATCGAAGGTGCGCACGGTCACAGGGCAGCCCTGTGCTGCGGCCAGACAGGAGGAATAGAAATAGAACTGTTCCTGCTCGTCCAGAATGCGGCCGGGCAGCATCATGTAGCTGCTGCGCAGCAGGCCCACGCCCCGGGCACCGGACTGCATGGCGGTGTCGATGTCCTCCGGGCCAAAGCAGTTGGCCAGCAGCTCAAAGGCTGCGCCGTCCCGGGTGTAGCCGGGCTGGCGGCCCAGCACCCGCATTTCTTCGTTTTCACGCTGCAGTTCGCAGATGCGGGCCTCTGCCTGCTGGCGGGCCACCGCGTCCGGGTCCAGGATGCACTCGCCCTTGGTGGCATCCAGAATCACCGTGCGGCCGTCGCAATCCTCCAGAAAATCCGCTCCCACCTGCACGATGCCGGGGATGTTCATGGCCCGCGCGATGATGGCGGCATGGCTCTGGCCGCTGCCCTCGGTGGTGACGACGCCCAGGATCATGCCGGAGGGCACACTGAACAGGTCGGTGGGCATCAGCCGGTCGGCGGCCAGGATCACCGGGTGGTCCAGTGCCAGCCACATGCGGGGCCGGTTGCCCAGAATGTTGATCACCCGGCTGGTGGCGTCCAGAATGTCCACGCTGCGCAGCTGCATGTAGGGGTTGTCCTTCATGTTGGCCAGCTGGTCGGCGTAACGCTGGCCCACCTTGTCCATGGCGGCGGCGGCGCTGATGCCTGCCTTGATGCAGAACCGCACCTCGTTCATCATGCCTTCGTCGTCCAGCATCATGCTCTGGAACTGCAGGATGGCCTGCTCGGTGGAAGCGGCCCGCTCTGCCATGGAGTCCAGCTCGCTCTGGGCGGTGCGCACCGCATCTTCCAGCTGGCGCAGCTCCCGTTCCGGGTCAAAGGGCCCGGTGCTGAACGTTTCCACATGGCGTTCCAACCGGCTCACCTGCCCCAGCACAAGGCCCGGGGACGCAGAAACACCTTTACAGATCTTCATGTTCGGTCACCTCCGGCAGTTCCGGCGCGGTCAGGGCCTGCCAGACCAGCGCCTGCAAGAATGTATTGGGCAGCAGGGCTGCCAGCGCCGCCCGGCCCGCGTCCGCGCTGCCTGCAAACAACGGGGCGAACCCGGCCATGCGCGCACGGTCGCATTTGTCCAGAAACGCCTGCCCCAGCGTCCGGGTGGTGTAGTACACCGTGGGGTCTACCCCCACGTCCTCGGCCACGGCTTCCAGCGGGGCAAGCTCGGCGTCCTTCATCCGGGCCAGCAGCAGGGCCGCGTCTGCGGTAAGGGTCACGGGGTATTTCTCCCGCACGGCCTTCTGCACCGCGTCGAACCGTGCCCGGAATGCGGCAGCATCGGCGCTGCTGTCCGGGCCGTTGTCCACGGCATAGGCGCAGCCCCGCACCCGGCCAAAGGCCCGCAGGGTGTCGTAATAACCCAGCTCCACATTGCGGCGGGCGGTATCGGGGTCAAAGTGCAGGATGTCGCCCAGCTCCCAGTAGCTGCGCACCATGGTGGTGGGCAGACCGGTGAGGTTGGGGCGGGTGATGCCCACTCCCTCCAGGTCCACGCACACCAGCTCGTCAGCCCCCATCTTTTTCGCAAGGCCGGTGGGCATGTTGTCGCTGTAGCCGCCGTCCAGGAACTTGACCCCGTCGATCTCCCGCGCCCGCAGGGCAGGGAAGCAGGCCGCCGAGGCCATGAGGTAATCCTTCACGCGGCCCTGCGGGATCTCGTCCAGCGTCAGCTCCCGGGGCTTCAGGCCCCGCTGCTCCACCGTGACAAGGCCAAAGCGGATGTTGGCGCGGCGCAGCGCGTCCTCGTCCAGCACCCGTTCCACGATCTCTTCCAGCGGCGAGACGTCCATACCGCCGGCCTTCACCACGCTGCGCAGAAAACTGTGCAGGGCCGACAGGTCGGCGTTTTCTTCGGGCAGCTCCATCACATCCTTGCTGCGGATGGTCAGCCACATATCCCGCGCCACCTCGTACAGGTCCAGCACGAACATGGCACCGTTCAGGCTGCCCACACTGGTGCCGGTGATGATCTGCGGGTGCCAGTCCAGCTCCATCAGAGCCTTCCACACGCCCACCTGATAGCTGCCGCGTGCTCCGCCGCCGGCCAGCACCAGCGCTTTGCACGGAATGGTTTGGTTTTCCATACTGCCTGCCTCCCTGTCTGTCTTTGCTGAAATTATACCATATTTTCCGGAAAATTTCTCCCCGTTTTTTGGTTCCTCACGGCTTTTATACGGCTAAGATCCGTGGTATACTGGGCAGGAATCATCTTGAAGGAGGAACTTTGCCCCATGCGCTGCAAGCAATGGATCTTTGATATGGACGGCACCCTCACCGACAGCATGACCGTGGTGTGGCGGGGTGCCCCGCTGGCGCTGCTGCAGCGCTATGGCCGCACGCCCAAAGCAGACCTGAACGACGTGCTGCTGACCATGGGCATGGCCGACGGTGCCCGCTACCTCATCCGAGAATACGGCCTGCCCCTGACCGAGGCGGAATATTACGACGTGATGCGGGACGTGATCGCCCAGCTGTACGAAACGGTGGACCTGAAGCCCGGTGTGCGCACCCTGCTGGCAAAGCTGCAGGCCGAGGGGGCCCGGCTGTGCCTGTGCTCCAACACCTGGTCCGACCAGTGCCGCACCGTGCTCACCCGGCTGGGCATCGCGGACTATTTTTCCTTCATCGTGGAGGCGCAGGGCGTGCTGCACAAGAGCCGCCCGGAGGTGTTCTTCGAGTGCATGCACCGGCTGGGCGGGGCCGACCCCGCCGCCTGCGCCGTGTGCGAGGACGCCATTTACGCCGCTTCCACTGCCCACAAGGCCGGGTTCACCGTGCTGGGCGTGCAGGACGCCGCCAGTGCCGCCGATGCCCCTGCCATGGCGCAGGTGTGCGACCAGTTCCTGCCGGACTGGACCGCACTGGACTGGACAAAGATCTGAGAAATTTTTCCGCAAAAAACACGCCGGTGTTCCCGCTGTGGGAGCACCGGCGTGCTGTTATTTCAGGCTGTATTTCTGCTGCTGCACCCATTGCTGGAAGGCGTCCCGCACGGCACCCTCCCGCCCGCGGGGGATGGAGATGCGGGCCCCGCTGCGCATGCGCAGCTCCCCGGCAGAAAGCAGGTCCGCCTCGGCCAGATTGACCACATAGGAGCGGTGGGGCTGCAAAAAGCGCCCATCCGCCAGCAGAGGCTGTGCCACCGCAGAAAACGGCACCCGCAGCGACAGGGTGGGCACATCCTCCCCGCTGGTGAGGTGGAAGTGCACGATGTGGTGGGTGCACTCCAGATATTCGATGCCCGCATAGGGCAGCGCCCGCAGGCCCTCGGCGGTGTTCACCGTGACGGACGGGCCGTATTCCGGCTCGGTGGCGCGGGCCAGCAGGGCCGAAAGCTCCCGCTGGCGCACCGGCAGCAGCAGATATTGCAGCGCATCCACCTTGTAGGCGCTGTAAGCGTGGGCCGTGGTGCGGGCCACAAAGGCCAGCGGGGCCCGGCGGCCCCGGCGGCGCAGCTCCCCGGCAGCCGCCAGCCCCACCGGCGTAGCCGAGCCGGAAAGCTCCAGCAGGTACAGGTCGTACCGCACGCCCTCCCCGTCCTTCCGCAGCAGGGCGTCGGTGTCCGGCAGGTGTTCCACGATGCAGGCGTCCGCTCGCCGGGCAAAAAATTCCATGCACTGGCGTTCCAGCCCGCTGCGCAGGCCCGCGTCCGGGCTGCACACCGCAATGTGAAAGATCACAGGATCCCTCCTCTTCAAACCCGCCCTTGCATTTTGCGCGGTGCGGGGGTATAGTAATCAAAAAACAACAAAGGAGACGCCGCCATGTCAAAGCCCCTTGTCAGCATCATTCTGCCCGTGTACAACGCCCAGAACCACATCGCCCGCTGTCTGGAGAGCATCTGCGCCCAGAGCTGGCAGAACATCGAGGTCATCGTGCTGAACGATGGCTCCAAGGATCAGAGCCTGCCCGTGTGCGAAGCGTTCCGCGCAAAGGACGAGCGCATCGTGCTGGTGGACAAGGCCAACTCCGGCGTGTCCGACACCCGCAACCTGGGCCTGAAGCTGGCCAACGGCAAGTATGTGCAGTTCGTGGACAGCGACGACTATATCGACCCGGACTTCACCGAGCATCTGGTCACCGCTGCCGAACAGAACAACGCCGACCTGGTCATCGCACCTTACAAGATGGTGATCCCCGCCGGGGCCACCAAGCCCGAACAGGTGCTGGAAAAGCTGCAGGACGACCTTGGCGTGATGCATGTTGCCCGCCCGCCGGAGGTGCGGGTGTACGGTTTTCTGCCCGAGGGCGTGTACGACAAGGACACCTTTGCCCGCCGCCTGATGGACAAGCCCGCCTCCTATTTCTACAGCGTGCTGTGGAACAAGCTCTACCGCCGCGAGATGCTGCTTGCGCACGACATCCGGTTCACCAGCGAGATGCGCTGGGCCGAAGATCTGGTGTTCAACATGCAGTACATCCAGTACGCCGGGGTGTTTGCTTCCATTGCACAGCCGGGCTACTACTATGTGCAGAATCCCCAGAGCATCTGCCACACCCAGATCAACCCCGCCACCCTCGTGCAGAACAAGATCCAGGTGTTCCGCTATTACAAGGACCTGTACACCCGTCTGGGCATGTACGAGCAGGTGCGTCCGCAGCTGTACAAATTCCTGGTGGATATTGCGGAGAGCACTTACCCTTCCGGTCCCTTCAAGGAGGTCATCGACGAGGCCAAGGCCTACTGGAAGGATGCCCGCGAGGACGTGCAGACCCGCACCGCCGAAGCCCGCGAGCGCTGGAACGGCATGCGGGAGGAGCTGCGGGAAACGGCGCAGGAACGCAGTGCCGAGTGGAAGGCCCGGCACGACAGCGGCCCCAAAGAATAAGCAAAAACAACAAACGGGAAGCCGCAGGAGCTTGCACGCTCCGGCACGGCTTCCCGCTTTTTTGTGCGATGTTCAGCGGCCGGGTGCTCAGCAGCCGATGGCGGCGCACTTCTTGGCCAGCCACTCGCGCTCCTCGTCGTTCAGGCGGGGTGCCAGCTTCTCGAACACCTGACGGTGGTAGTTGTTCAGCCAGTCCAGCTCGTCCTTGGTCAGCACACCGGGCACGATGGGAGAAGTGGCGATGGGCACGAACATGATCGGCTCAAAGCCCAGGAAGGTGCCGTACTGGTTGTCGGCCTTGTGCACGCACACCAGCTCGTTCTCGATGCGGATGCCCACCAGATCGGTCTCGTACACGCCGGGCTCGTCGGTCACGATCATACCCGGGCGCATCAGGGTGGTGTTGCGGCCGTTCAGGGCGTGGGGGCCTTCGTGGACGTTGCCCACAAAGCTGACGCTGTGGCCGG
>ERZ839947.2967-NODE-2967-length-10951-cov-5.024780_pt1 | contig 10951 bp, 7 predicted proteins | sample MGYA00519908_ERZ839947 | MGnify/ENA primary metagenome ERZ839947 (study PRJEB31850, sample SAMEA3708857) | human gut metagenome | biome: human gut; feature: human-associated habitat; material: faeces | place: China | collected 2014 ... | reverse complement strand
GAGAGTTGCTCGCTCCATGTCGGAGGGTAGACCGCTAAAGTGTCGTGGTGACACGCCACTCAGATAAATGACAGGCACCTGATATAATTAAAGATTAATAATCGGAAATTATATGGGTACAGAACTCGGCTTATAGGCTGACTGCTTTTTCTTTTAATTATCCATTTAATTACAAATGACTAATGGATGAGGATCGACTGTTCGAGCAAGTCTGTTGTAATCAGTAATTAGTTGCTTGCAATTAGTAATTAGCGAAGAACTATGAAGAAGAAAATCACCGATATATGGAAGTTTCTTACGTATGACATCTGGCGCATTACGGAAGACGAAGTGACCCGAACCAAGTTCTCACTCTACAATATTATAAAGACCGTCTATCTTTGTATCAACCGGTTTACCAAAGACCGGATGGCCAATAAAGCTTCTGCACTAACTTATAGCACATTGCTTGCCATTGTACCCATACTTGCCATCCTGTTTGCCGTAGCGCGTGGTTTCGGGTTCGACAACCTGATGGAACATCAGTTCCGCAACGGTTTTGGAGGAAATACAGAAACAACAGAGGCCATTCTCTCATTTGTCAATTCCTATCTTTCACAGACCAAAGGAGGTATTTTCATTGGAGTTGGTTTGGTAATGTTGTTATGGACGGTTATCAATCTGGTCAGTAATATTGAAATCACCTTCAACCGTATCTGGGAAGTGAAAAAAGCACGATCCATGTATCGCAAGATTACGGACTATTTCTCCATGTTCTTGCTGATGCCGATTCTGATCGTGGTATCCGGAGGACTTTCTCTGTTTATGAGCACTATTCTCAAGCAGATGGATGATTTCGTCCTACTCGCTCCTGTTATGAAATTCATGATACGGCTTATTCCTTTTGTCCTGACATGGCTGATGTTCACCGGGCTGTACATCTTCATGCCGAACACGAAAGTGAAATTCAAACACGCTCTCATTGCAGGTATTCTGGCAGGGTCTGCTTATCAGGCTTTTCAGTTCCTGTACATCAATAGCCAGTTGTGGGTGTCAAAGTACAATGCCATTTATGGTAGTTTTGCCGCACTTCCCTTATTTCTGCTTTGGTTGCAGATATCCTGGACAATCTGTTTGTTTGGAGCCGAACTGACGTATGCCGGACAGAATATCCGCAGCTTTAGCTTTGACCAGGACACCCGAAACATCAGCAGACGATACCGGGATTTTATATCCATCCTGATTATGTCACTCATAGCCAAACGATTCGAAAAGAACGAACCGCCCTATACGGCTGCAGAAATATCGGAGGAGCATCAGATCCCCATCCGACTGACAAACCAGGTACTTTATCAGTTGCAGGAAATAGAATTGATTCACGAAGTTGTTACCGACGAAAAAAGCGAAGAAATCGGTTACCAGCCTTCAATGGATATCAATCAACTGAATGTTGCTGTCCTGCTGGACCGTTTGGACACATACGGCTCCGAGAATTTCAAAATAGACAAAGACGAAGAATTCAACGACGAATGGAAGGTGCTGACCGAATCCAGAGAAGAATACTATAAAAAAGCAAGTAAAGTATTACTGAAGGATTTGTAAGAAAGTCAAACCTTAAATCGCGAAAATGAACTTAACACAATATTAGAAAAAATGAAAAAGCTACTGCTAAGTGCATTTGTCATCTGTCTAGCAGGGACAAGCATTGCACAAGAATCTCCTTTATGGATGCGCCACTGCGCTCTTTCTCCAGACGGAACCACCATTGCATTTACCTACAAAGGAGACATCTACACGGTACCGTCAACCGGCGGACGTGCCACACAAATCACCACCAATCCGGCTTTTGATACGGAACCGGTATGGAGTCCCGACAGTAAACAAATTGCCTTTGCATCGGATCGCATGGGAAGTCTCGACGTTTTCGTCGTATCCAGTGAAGGAGGAGCACCCCAGCGACTGACCACTCATTCAGGCAGTGAGAAACCTGTTGCCTACAAAGACAACAAACACATTTTATTCACAGCCAACATTGCTCCCTCTGCCGAAGATGCCGGATTTCCTTCCGGTCAGTTCCAGCAAGTGTACGAGGTAGCCGTGACGGGAGGACGCCCCGCTATGTTCTCATCCATGCCAATGGAGTGCATCTCTATCAATAAGGAGGGAGTGATGCTCTATCAGGACAAAAAAGGATACGAAGACTATTGGCGCAAGTATCAGGTATCCCCTATTGCCCGTGACATCTGGACATACACTCCCGGAAAAAACCCTGTTTATCAAAAACAAACTACTTTCGGAGGTGAAGACCGCGAACCGGTATGGAGTCCTGATGGTAAATCATTCTATTATCTAAGTGAAGAGAAAGGTTCCTTCAATATATTCCAACGTACTCCCGGAGCCACCACTTCCCAACAAATCACTTTCCATACAAAGCATCCCGTACGCTTTCTAAGCATTTCAACCACCGGCACACTCTGTTATGGCTATGACGGCGAGATTTATACACTTGTTCCGGGCAAACAACCCCAAAAGGTAAACATAAGTATCCTGGCAGACAAGAATGACAAAGATATTATCCGCCAAATCAAATCCAACGGAGCTACCGACATCGCTGTATCTCCCAAAGGAAAAGAAGTCGCATTCATTATGCGCGGTGATGTTTACGTAACCTCTATTGACTACAAAACAACCAAACAAATCACCAACACACCCGATCAGGAACGCAACATCAGTTTTGCTCCCGACGGACGCACACTCGTCTATTCTTCAGAACGCGATGGATTGTGGCAGCTTTACACTTCCACCATCGTACGCAAAGAGGAGAAACAATTCACCTATGCCACAGAATTGAAAGAAGAACGTTTGACAAACTCCAAAGTCGCTTCTTTTCAACCACAATTCAGTCCTGACGGTAAAGAGGTTGCTTTCCTCGAAAACCGTACCGCTATCCGCGTCATCAATCTGAAAAGCAAAGCTGTACGCACAGTGATGGATGCCAAATATCAATATTCTTATGCCGACGGTGACCAATGGTTCCAATGGAGCCCCGACAGCCAATGGATTCTATCAGACTTCATTGGCATAGGAGGCTGGAACAATAAAGACGTCGTTTTGCTGAAAGCCGACGGAAAAGGCGAAATGGTCAATCTTACCGAAAGCGGATACAGCGACAGCAACGCCAAATGGGTGTTAGGTGGAAAAGCAATGATATGGAACAGTGACCGTGCCGGATACCGTAGCCATGGTAGCTGGGGAAGTGAAGACGACACCTATATTATGTTTTTCGACGTCGATGCCTACAACCGCTTCCTGATGAGCAAAGAAGATATTGCCTTACTTGAAGAAGCGGAAAAGGCAGAGAAAGCAGAAAAAGAAAAAGCCAAGAAAGAAAAGGCAGAGAAGAAAGAAGACACTAAAGACAGTAAGAAGAAAACGAACCAGAATGAGAATGCGAAAAAAGACAGTACGGAGGTAAAACCTCTTACATTCGATTTGGAGAATCGTTTTGACCGCATCGTCCGTCTAACTGTAAATTCTTCCCGCCTGGGTGACGCTGTCATGAGTCCGAAGGGTGATATTCTTTATTACCTGGCTGCTTTTGAAGGAGACTATGACCTTTGGGAGCATAAACTGAAAGAAAATACGACTAAAATATTATTGAAAGGAGTTGGCGGCGGCTCACTCATACCGGATAAAGAAGGAAAGAATATCTTTATGTGCACAGGCGGCCGATTGAAGAAAATAGAGATTGCCGGTAGCAAAATTACACCGATAGAATTTGAAGCATTCTTCGATTACCGTCCTTATGATGAACGCGCATACATCTTCGACCACGTTTGCCAGCAAGTAAATGACAAATTCTATATTGCCGACTTGCATGGAGTGGACTGGAAAGGATATAAAAAAGCATACGAACGCTTCTTGCCCCACATCAGCAACAATTATGACTTCACGGAAATGTTGAGTGAATTGCTTGGCGAATTGAATGGTTCCCATACCGGAGCCCGGTTTGCAGCAGGAGGCAGCGCAATGCCTACCGCTACTCTGGGAGTCTTTTACGATGAGTCATACGACGGTGCCGGGTTAAAGATCAAGGAAATCATGAAGCAAAGTCCTTTCACCCAGAAAAAGACAGAAGTGAAGGCAGGTTGCATCATTGAAAAAGTAGACGGCACAGCGATTGAAGCCGGTGCTGATTACTTCCCGTTATTTGAAGGCAAAGTCGGACGCAAAGTAGTACTTACCGTATACGATCCTTCTACTAAAAAACGTTTTGAAGAAACAGTAAAAGCAATCAGCTATGGAACCCAAAGCGACCTGCTTTACAAACGTTGGGTAGAGCGCTGCGCCAAGAAAGTGGAAGAGCTTTCCGGCGGACGCATTGCTTATGTACATATTAAAGGTATGGACAGCCCCAGCTTCCGCAAGATCTATTCCGAACTACTCGGCCGTTATCGTAATAAAGAAGCCGTAGTGGTAGATACCCGTCATAATGGCGGCGGATGGCTACACGATGATGTAGTCACCTTACTTAGTGGAAAAGAATATCAACGTTTCGTGCCACGCGGACAATATATCGGCAGCGATCCATTCAACAAATGGCTGAAAGCCTCATGCATGCTAACTTGCGAAGACAATTACAGCAATGCTCATGGCACTCCTTACGTATATAAGACTCTAGGCATTGGTAAACTGGTAGGCACCCCGGTGGCAGGCACAATGACCGCCGTGTGGTGGGAACGCCAGATAGATCCGTCTATTGTATTCGGTATCCCGCAGGTGGGTTGCATGGATATGCAAGGCAACTATCTCGAAAATCAGACCTTGCAACCTGATATTCTAGTTTATAACGAACCGGCAGCCAGCCTGAAAGGAGAAGATGCACAACTGAAAGCAGCAGTAGACTACCTATTGAAAGATTTGTCAAAAAAGAAATAAATATAGCATTATTGATGCCGCCGGAAAAGCGGCATCAATAACACGCTAACTATCAACACCTTAAAAAAGCCATTTATTGGTTTTAAAGAAACAGGCCGTTCCTTTAAAAGGAAAGCATCGTTGGTTTAAAAGGAACGTCCCCTTCCTTTAAAACCAACGATGCTTTCTGTTATATGCTTATCCTAAAGGGCTAAGAATATAATTATTTTTCAATCAATAACGATTGTATGAAATCACCTTTTCTTTCGGCTTCCTTATCTTCTTACGTTTTTCCTTTACCGGATAGCCAATGACAATATCCAGCAACAAACGTTTCGAAGCAGGAATACCGGCAAGCTGTTTCAGCTCTTTTTCATCGAACCAACCCAGAATACAAGAACCCAAACCTTCGGCTTCAGCTGCCAGAGAAATATGAGCAGCCGCTATTCCAATGTCGATCAACGGGAAATGCTTGCCTTTTACCTTTCCGCCAAGCAGGGAGGTTATATTAGCAGATTCTTCTACAACCAGAATATGCACGGGAGCATCTTTGGCAAACTTATTCATTCCCAAGCCAGCAGCAGCTTTCCCGGCTTTTTGAGCCAGTTCCTTGTCTGTGATGACCACAAACCTCCAAGGTTGTGCGTTGCAGGCTGAAGGCGCCAAACGTGCAGCTTCAAGTACCCGTTCCAACTTTTCCGGCTCCACCGGACGTTCCTTATCATACGAACGGTCACTTTGACGAGCCTGCACCAATTGAAGAAAATCAGTATATGCCATTTCCAATCCTCCGGTCACTTATTTATATTTTCTTATTTATATTGAATCATCCGGCTGATATACTTGCCGATAATATCGAATTCGATATTTACCACACTGCCAATCTCAAACGTATGGAAGTTCGTATGCTCGTATGTATAAGGAATGATAGCCACCTGGAAAGTATCATCCGTCGGATTACATACCGTCAAGCTAACACCGTTCACAGTCACCGAACCTTTATCCACAGTGATATATCCGCGTTTCGCCATCTCCTTGTCAAACGCATATCGGAATGTAAAATACCAACTGCCTTCCGCATCCTTAATATCGATACAAGTAGCAGTCTGATCCACATGTCCCTGAACGATATGTCCGTCCAACCGACCGTTCATCATCATGCTACGTTCAACGTTCACCTTATCTCCCACTTTCAAAGCAGGCATTTCACTCATCCGGTTTGCATAGTCTTCGCGGATGGTTTCTCCATCGCCTTGATCTACTTTCACATATAGCTTTTCTATCGTGATAACAGGGCTTTCTCCGCTATCCGAACAAGCACCCAGAAACAATGGCAGCAGAAACAATACTTTCTTTTTCATGCTATTGACTAGTTTTATCATGCTACAAAAATACATATTATCTTCTAAACGACAAATTATCATACGATTTATCATCCAAAACACAACCAGCAACTATCTCCTCCATTCTGTTATATCTCTCATTTTTTATGACTATCTTTGCTTCGTATATCTCTTTTTATCCCAAGAATAAATGAATTCTAAATAAAAGAACAATGGAAAAATTAGTAAGAAGACCGAATGCAGTGATATTGTTTATCAGCTTGTCACTACTGATGATGTTAACCACCGGTTGTCAGGAAATCAAACTCAAAGCAGGCATCGAGGCTGCCAACAAACAATGTCCGATAGACATGGGAGAGACCGGAAAAATCACCAGCATCGTCTATGATGGAGAGAACGTAGTGTATACCTTTTATCTGAACGAAGAGGCTGCCAACATCAAGACTCTGCAGAAAAATCCGGAAAGCATGAAGACTTCCCTGAAAATCATGTTCCAGAATCCGAATAAAGAAGTAAAGTCATTGCTGGACCTTGTTGTAAAATGTAAAGCGGGCCTGCAAATGATATATATAGGTAAAGATTCGGGAGAGCAGGTAGTCTGCGAACTGACAACAGATGAAATTAAGGAAATTCTCAATAAGGATGTCGACACCACCGAAAGCGACCTGGCTAAACTGGAAACGCAGGTACAGATGGCAAACTTACAGTTCCCGATACAGGCAAGTGAGGACGTTCTGATCGAGAAAATCGAACTCAGCGATGAAGCAGTGATTTATATCTGTCGTGTTGACGAAGATCTGTGTGATATGAACCAGATTAAAGCAAATGCCGCAGAGGTGAAACAAGGTATTATCGAAACATTAGGCAATCAGACCGATCTTGCTACCCAACTGTTTATCAAAAGTTGTGTGAATTGTGACAGAAATATAGTCTACAGATATATCGGCAAACAATCGGAAGCTCAGCATGATGTAGTGATCACCGTGCCTGAACTGAAAGATATGCTGAAAAAAGAATAAATATCAAACAGATTCCATCTAACCCAATTATGAGAAAGAAACTGAAAGCCGTCCTGTTCGATATGGACGGCGTGCTCTTTAACTCCATGCCCTACCACTCCGAAGCATGGCATCAAGTCATGAAAACTCACGGCCTTGATCTGAGCCGGGAAGAAGCATATATGCACGAAGGACGCACGGGGGCATCGACTATCAATATCGTATTTCAACGTGAATTAGGAAAAGAGGCCACACAAGAGGAAATAGAAAGTATATATCACGAAAAAAGTATCCTGTTCAATTCTTATCCGGAAGCAGAACGTATGCCCGGCGCATGGGAACTTTTGCAGAAAGTAAAGAGTGAAGGGCTGACTCCTATGGTAGTCACCGGTTCGGGACAGCTTTCTTTGTTGGAACGTCTGGAACACAATTTTCCGGGTATGTTTCATAAAGAGCTGATGGTGACCGCTTTTGACGTGAAATATGGCAAACCTAATCCAGAACCTTATCTGATGGCTCTTAAGAAAGGAGGCTTGAAAGCGGATGAAGCTGTTGTGATTGAAAACGCACCTTTGGGCGTGGAAGCAGGACATAAAGCCGGAATTTTCACAATCGCGGTCAATACCGGTCCGTTGGACGGACAGGTGTTGCTGGATGCCGGAGCCGATCTGCTGTTTCCTTCTATGCAGGCACTCTGCGATAGCTGGGATACAATCATGTTATAAACCTATAAATACCGATTCTACTATGCAAAAGTTATTATCCTTACCTCCCAACTTAATTGACAGTTTTCATCAACTGGAAGAAGTGAATCATACTGACTGGTTTTGTACATCAGACCCTGTAGGCAGCAAGTTAGGCTCCGGAGGAGGAACGACCTGGCTGTTGCAGGCCTGCCATCAGGCTTTTGCACCGGAAGAGACTTTCAGCAAATGGATTGGAAACGAAAAAAAGATTTTGCTGCATGCGGGAGGACAAAGCCGCCGCTTGCCCGGCTATGCTCCTTCGGGCAAAATACTGACTCCCATACCGGTTTTCAGTTGGGAGAGAGGACAAAAGCTGGGACAGAATCTGCTGTCGCTGCAACTTCCGCTATACGAAAGAATCATGAAGCAGGCTCCGAAAGGCTTGAACACGCTGATAGCCAGCGGAGACGTATATATCCGTTCGGAAAAACCGCTGCAAGACATCCCGGAAGTAGATGTCGTATGTTATGGTTTATGGGTGAATCCTTCATTGGCTACTCACCACGGAGTATTCGTATCGGACCGCAAGAAGCCGGAAGTGCTCGACTTCATGTTGCAGAAACCTTCTTTAGAGGAATTGGAAGGATTATCAAAGACCCATCTTTTCCTGATGGATATCGGTATATGGATATTAAGTGACCGTGCCGTTGAGGTATTGATGAAACGGTCATTGAAAGAAGGCACGAATGATATCAGCTACTACGATTTATATTCGGATTATGGCCTGGCACTGGGAGAGCATCCCCAAACGACAGACAACGAAGTAAACAAACTTTCGGTAGCAATCCTGCCTTTACCCGGCGGAGAGTTTTATCATTTCGGAACGAGTCGGGAACTGATTTCTTCCACACTCGCCATACAGGATAAAGTGCGTGACCAAAGGCGTATCATGCACCGGAAAGTAAAACCGAATCCTGCCATCTTTATACAAAACTCGTTTACCCAAGTGAAGTTATCTGCAGAGAACGCCAATTTATGGATTGAGAACAGCCACGTAGGAGAAGGATGGAAATTAGGTTCACGACAGATTATTACAGGAGTTCCCGAAAACCATTGGAATATAAACCTGCCGGACGGAGTCTGCATCGACATCGTTCCTATGGGAGACGCAGCCTTTGTCGCACGGCCTTATGGGCTGGATGATGTTTTCAAAGGTGATTTAAGTAATGACTCGACCACCTACTTGGGGAACTCTTTCACACAGTGGATGAAGGAAAGAGAGATTGGACTGGAAGACATAAAAGGACGTACAGATGATCTGCAAGCTGCTCCTGTTTTCCCCGTAACGACTTCCATCGAAGAACTGGGTATTTTAATACGCTGGATGACAGCTGAGCCACAACTAAAAGAAGGAAAAGAGCTATGGCTGAGAGCAGAAAAACTATCCGCTGACGAGATATCGGCACAAGCGAACCTGGAACGTCTTTACGCACAGCGCAGCGCTTTCCGCAGGGATAACTGGAAAGGATTGTCCGCCAATTATGAGAAGAGTGTATTCTATCAGCTTGACTTGCAAGACGCAGCCAATGAATTTGTCCGGCTCAATCTGGATGTTCCCGCTGTCTTGAAAGAGGATGCCGCACCCATGGTGCGTATACATAACCGTATGCTTCGGGCACGTATCCTGAAGCTGCAAGGCAATGAAGGCTGCAAAGGAGAAGAACAAGCTGCGTTCCAGCTACTCCGTGACGGATTACTGGAAGCCGTTGCCGGAAAAAAGAACTATCCGAAGCTCAATGTTTATTCGGATCAGATCGTATGGGGACGTAGTCCGGTGCGCATTGACGTTGCAGGAGGATGGACAGATACACCTCCTTACTCTCTCTATTCGGGAGGAAGTGTAGTCAATCTGGCGATTGAGTTGAATGGGCAGCCGCCGTTACAAGTATACGTCAAACCATGTCACGAGTTCCATATCGTACTTCGTTCCATTGATATGGGAGCTGTGGAGGTTATCCGAAGTTATGAGGAATTGCAGGATTACAAGAAAGTCGGTTCGCCTTTCTCCATACCGAAGGCAGCACTTACCTTGGCAGGATTTGCCCCATTATTTGCGGCGGAATCTCATGCGTCATTGGAAGAACATCTAAAAGCGTTCGGTTCAGGACTGGAAATCACTTTACTGGCTGCCATTCCGGCAGGTTCGGGACTAGGTACCAGTTCTATCCTTGCATCTACCGTACTCGGAGCTATCAATGATTTTTGCGGACTGGCATGGGATAGGAACGACATCTGCAATTATACACTGGTATTGGAACAATTACTTACCACCGGCGGCGGATGGCAGGATCAATACGGCGGCGTATTCCCCGGCGTAAAACTGTTGCAATCCGAATCCGGCTTCGAACAACATCCATTAGTACGGTGGTTACCCGACCAGCTCTTTGTGCAGCCGGAATATCGGGATTGCCATCTGCTTTATTATACCGGAATCACCCGTACAGCCAAAGGCATCTTAGCTGAAATTGTCAGTTCCATGTTCCTTAACTCCGGAAAGCATCTTAGTTTATTAGCAGAGATGAAAGCCCATGCGATGGATATGAGCGAAGCTATCCTGCGAGGTAATTTCGAAACTTTCGGCAATCTTGTCGGCAAAAGCTGGATACAAAACCAAGCATTGGACAGTGGCACGAATCCACCGGCAGTAGCAGCTATTATCGAACAGATTAAAGATTATACGCTAGGATATAAATTGCCCGGTGCAGGAGGTGGCGGTTACTTATATATGGTGGCTAAAGATCCGCAAGCGGCCGGATGCATCCGTCGGATATTGACCGAACAGGCTCCTAATCCGCGTGCACGCTTTGTTGAAATGACGCTTTCCGATAAAGGATTACAGGTATCGAGAAGCTAAGAAAAAAGTTATATAAGAACAAAAATCCCTTGATAACCACTGATTATCAAGGGATTTTTATGTGACCCCGGTGCGATTCAAACGCACGACCTTCAGAACCGGAATCTGACGCTC
>ERZ839947.2944-NODE-2944-length-11025-cov-5.751778_pt1 | contig 11025 bp, 6 predicted proteins | sample MGYA00519908_ERZ839947 | MGnify/ENA primary metagenome ERZ839947 (study PRJEB31850, sample SAMEA3708857) | human gut metagenome | biome: human gut; feature: human-associated habitat; material: faeces | place: China | collected 2014 ... | reverse complement strand
CAAAAGATTATAATAATTTAAGACAATTTTCAGAGGTTTGTGACTATATTGAAATGCCTGAAATTATTGAGATGTATAAACAAGAAAAGAAAAGTTGGAAATATACATCGGTTTTAATTAATCCAGGTGAAAAAGAATACATTGGTTCAACCGTTGATGGAAGTGGAGATGAAATAAAAGTTTATAGAAGAAAAAATCCCATTTATAAATCTATCAAACAAGTAATGACAGAAGAAAATATAGACGAACGAACTTTTTATAGAAAATATGGAACAAAAGTATTTAGAACAACAAATGCACAAACTTCCATTAGAACAAGAATAATGGACTATAGAACTGAAAACAATATTAGTGATGAATTACTTTCTATTGAATACATTCCAAAAACAGGGAAAAATAAAGGTACATTATATGAGCAATTTTATAAAGATGATGCTTGCAATCTTTTTGTATGGTTAAAAGATAGTAGTGATGAGGTAAATGGGATGGTCTTCAAAAAGGTAATTCAAGGTACTTTATGGGATTTTGTTGGTGAAACAAAAAATCTCACAAAAGAAGGGCAGGTACAACTTGCAAATGGAAAGAAACCAGAAAAATTGATTGGGAAAATTCTTGATTGTTGTATGAAACCCGGAGACATCGTTTTAGATGCTTATTTAGGTTCTGGAACAACTGCGGCCGTTGCTCATAAAAAAGGCCTTACCTATATTGGATTGGAGCAATTAGACAAGCATATTGAATTAGCAAAAACAAGATTATCTAATGTTATCAATGGTGATAAATCAGGAATTTCTTCAGATGAAAATTGGAATGGTGGTGGTTCATATATTTATTGTGAACTTGCAGAGAATAGTCAAACTTATATAGATAAAATTTATAAAGCAAACACCATTGAGGAATTGGTTGATATATTTAATTTCTTGAAGGAATCAGAATTTATTTCTTATAGAGTAGATATTAACAAGATGAAAGATGATGACTTTATTCAATTGTCAATTGATGATGCTAAAAAAGTGCTTATAAGTATTATTGATAAAAATACTTTATATATTAATTATTCGGATATAGACAATGAAGATTATGTTATTGATGATAATGATAAAGCATTTACAAAGAACTTTTATGAGGGGGTATAGTTATGCCTGATATTGATAAAAATAAGTTCAAATATTATCAAATAGAAAAACAATTTAAAGAAGGGTTTGTTGAAAGACCGGAAATACCAGAATATATTGTTAATAATTTGAACCATAAATTTGAATTAAGAGAATATCAAAAAGAGGCTTTTCAAAATTTCATTACATATTTTGAAGATGATAGGTTTAACCATAATAAGCAAATTTGGACTTTGTTCCATAGTGCAACAGGTAGTGGAAAAACCTTAATTATGGCTGGTTTAATTTTGTATCTTTATAAAAAAGGGTATAGAAATTTTATCTTTTTTGTAAATCAAAGTAATATTGTCGCAAAGACAAAAGAAAATTTTAAAAATGAATATTCAAGTAAATTTTTGTTTGAAAGAAAAATTGTAATCGATAGAAGGACTGTTGAAATCAATGAAGTAAAATCATTCCAAAATATTGATGATACAAGTGATGATATTAATATCCTTTTTACAACTATTCAAGATTTACATGGTAAGCTCAATAATATAACAGAGTATTCTGTTTCATATGAAGATTTTGATGATAAGAAAATAGTATTGATTGCAGATGAAGCTCATCATATTAATGCTGCGACCAAGAAAAAATTATCTACTGCTGAAAAAGAAGAGGACAGAAATTGGGAAGATACGATCAATAATATTTTTAGAGCAAATCGAGATAATGTTTTATTAGAATTTACTGCTACTTGTGATTTGAAAAATCCTAACATTTTAGAGAAATACTGTGGAAATCCTGCGGAAATCATTTTTAATTATACATTGTTAGAATTTAGGGCTAGTGGATATACAAAAGATTTATTTAATTTGAGAACTACTTTAGACCCAATAACAAGAACCATTCAAGCAATGCTTCTTAGTCAATATAGGTTGAAACTTTTCCAAGATAATCATATCCATGATATGAAACCTGTTATTCTTCTTAAAACAGATGGTACAACAGATAATTGTGATGCTATCTTTGAGAACTTTAAAGAATATATGAAAAATGAACTTGATGAAAGTGTAATTGATGTAATAAGAAGTCAAGCAAAAGATATAATCAAGGATATGTTTGATTATTTTGATTCTCATGGTCTGACTAATAGGTTATTGGTTGATGAATTAAAACAAGAATTTTCAGAAGAGCATTTAGTCAAAGTTCATAGCAAGGTAAAAAACATTAATGATTTGCAAGTAGAATTAAATGATTTGGAAAATCCAAAGGTGCCATATAGAATGGTATTTACTGTTGATATGTTGCATGAAGGATGGGATGTTTTAAATTTATTTGATATTGTAAGGCTTTATGATGAAAGAAAAGATGGAACAAATGTATCCCCTGTTACAACTCAAGAAGCTCAATTAATTGGTAGAGGTGCAAGATATTTTCCTTTTAAATTAAATGATGACATCATAGGTGCTGATAATGAGTTATATAAAAGAAAATTCGATGCTATCCCAGACAATCCTTTAAAGGTTTGTGAAACATTATATTATCATTGCATTGATAATTCAAAGTATATCTATGATTTACAGAGAGCATTAGAGGAAACTGGATTTAAGGAAACTAATGAGGGATTAAAATTTGAATACAAATTGAAAAAAGAATTTGTAGATAGTAAGTTCTACAAGTATGGCAAATTATTTGTAAATTCTTATGAAGAAAAACCAGTAGAAGAAATATCAAGAATCCCTGATACCTTTGCAATAATGACAAGCACAAATTTAGTTAAGAAGTCTTCTGTTTCAAAATTATATGAAAAAATAGAGGATGACAAAACAATAGATGATAATATTGTTGAAAGAACTCATAAGGTTGTTGAGGTTGATAAGAGAATTTTGCTAAAGGCATTAAGAAAATTTCCTGTTTATGAGTTTGCAAGATTGAAGTCATATTTTCCATTATTAAAATCTCATAGTGAGTTTCTAACTTCTAAGGATTATGCCGGCAGATATGAATTTGTAACAATTACATCTGGAGAACCTACTAATGAAGACATTTATCAAGGAGCATTGAGATTATTTGAAATACTATCGAATAAAATTCTTTCAATAAAAAAACCATTACGAGGAACTCATGAGTTTAGAGAAATTCAATTATCAGATTATATTGTTGATTCTCCAAGAAAAAAAAAATATGATAAGGATGAAATTGAACAAAAAGAAGGAGAAGGAATTTCTCAAAATTCTCCTAATGTTAATGAAGATTATCGTTATAATTTATCTAATAAACCTTGGTTTGTATATGATGATAATTATGGAACAACAGAAGAAAAGAGGTTTGTAAGATATTTTGCAACCCAAGTAGAAGAATTGAAGAAAGTTTATGAAACAGTTTACCTCATAAGAAATGAAAGAAAATATCATTTATATTCTTTTGATGATGGTAAGAGATTTGAACCTGATTATATTTTAATACTTGGTAATAAAACAACAGTGATTGAGCAACAACATATCTTTATTGAACCAAAAGGTCAACATTTAAGAGAAAATGATGATTGGAAAGAAAAGTTCCTCTTACAATTGGAAAATGATTCAAGATGTATAGCATATCCTGATTATGACAATTATTCCGTCAAGGGATTACCATTTTACACTCACAATGTAAAAGAACAACGATTCAAAGAATATTTTGAAAAGCTTTATAAACACAACTAATTTCAAAAAACTGCAAGCATTTTGCAAGCACGAAAAACGGGAAGCCTTGATTTATAAGGCTTCCCGCTGTTTTTAGGTTATTCAAACTCGGCTTGTACGGAGTTAAACTTAAACATATTTATTTAGGTTTCGTGTGCTTTTATCTGTTAATTTACCTATATTATATTATTTGTATTATTCTTCTGATTTCGTGTTGCCATAGTGTTGCCACGAAAGTATTATAACATAAGTCAGATTTTATTTCATTAAGCTATTTTAATACCTATAAAAAATACGTTTCAAATTTAATGAACTATCATTCTTCATAATGACATTTTATACACAATACTTTATTTTTTAGTGCTAGTGCATAAAATAATCTAATTGCACAATTGCAAGTCAATAATTTTCATTACACTATATATTATAATGTATATAGTACAATATATGACTATTTACGTCATATAAAAATACACTGTAATTATCATTATTTGACCCTGCTCTCAGGCTATAATAGTCTCCTTCATTTATATTATCTGTTTCAAAGTCATACTTATTGCTGTCCTCCATACTTTCATAAGGAAACTTATCAAAATAACTCTTTATATCATCTATATTTTCTTTTGTTACAATAGAATAACAACTGTTCTCCTCAAATTTTTTATCCTCGCTTTCCTTATAGAAATATTTGCAATAATCTATATAATCTTGAAATCCATCACTGTAATATTCTTCACAGTTACTATACCCTTCAATAATCTCATTACTTTTGGAACTGCATGCGCTCAGTAATATCATACACAATATAATACATAATATATTTCTCCTCATACATATCTCCTTTCCGCATTTTCTAACGTCTTGTATGCGGACCATGTTTTGTTATAATGTTTTTTTTGCATCAATTTTAACCCCATTTATGTATATTAATGTGATTAACCGCTCAAGTGATAGCCAATTGGTAGCCACCCAAGCTTTCTTTTGTTGTTACCTGTATCTATTTGTTAAGCACTTCGTACAATCCATTCTTTAGTACATCTGAAATTTTCAAAGAATGTTTTTTGGCATACATTGTAAGTCTTTGATGTTCTTCTTCTGTAAGCCTTACAGCAACAATTTTATCTTTGTTATTGTCTGATTTTGGTCTTCCCATCTTTGACATATGCATACCTCCTATGTTGTTTTTATAGTTTTTGTTTAACAAAAAGTCAAGTTTATATTATTTTTCGGTAGCGTAAATTTGCTGTCGGAAAATACATGATAGAGAATTCCTCATGTTTGTAACGAAGTACCTGAACACTCCAATGATAATCCAACTGGACATTATTGTCAAAATATCTTTTTGACCTGCTTGGCGATATTGTATCTGACTGCCTTAATAAACTTATTAGAGGCTACCTTTTCGCAGAATACAAGACATACATGACATGTCCAACTCTTGAAAAGCTAGCCTCTTTAATTACTTTTTAATTATTTAATTTTAAGTTTCTTCTTAAACAACTTAATGGCTTTCTTATTTCCTTTAAGTTTAGTCTTCTTAGACTTAATATTTTTCTTTGCTTTCTTGCTAAATGCATTCTTCTTTACAGTCTTAAGTTTGTCACCTTTGAATGTAATCTTCTTAATCTTGTTATCTCCTATAAATGCCTTAGAACTTATTGTCTTAACTGCTTTTCCAATTACTACTGTTTCAAGTTTTGAGCAGTTCTTAAATGCATTTTTTCCGATAACAGTTACCTTGTTACCTATTGTAAGCTTCTCAAGGGCCTTGCAGCCGGCAAACGCATTGTTACCAATTGTTGTTACATTTAATCTATATCCCTTACAATCTGCTCTGTCCGGAATTGTAACTTTCTTTATTTTATTCTTTTTAGCAGCTACTACACCAATAACCTTTGATTGTCCTACTGTTGCAGTATCAATTGATGTAATCTGGTATATTAAATTTCCTGCCGTATATGTCATTCCAACGTATACGCCGTAGCTATTGGTATGGCTGCTGCCTGTTGCGGGGATCGTTGCGGTTTCAAGAACCTTCTTGCAGACGGTGCATTCCTTATGCTTAGCGCCTTCTGCGGTTTCGGTAGCTGCCGTGTCAATGATCCACTCGCTGGTGCTGTGAGCCGCTTCGTCATTTTTGTCGTGGCAACGAGAACATTCATGCCAGTGGTTAGTATCATCAGACTTCCATTCTGTGCCTGCGGTATGTCCGGGAGCCGGAATCTTCACACTGGTTTTATCGGTAATTTCTACCGATCCTGTTGCATCTGCGAACCACTTGTCACAGCCATCGCAGGTGTAGTATGCGGAATTGCCCGCAGTAGTGCAGGTGGCAGCTTTCGCAGCAACCAAAGTCAGATTGTGAGTGTGTTCTTCGTTTTTATTTTTGTAATAATATGTAACAACCGTTCCGTCCGAAACAATAGGCTTATTCAAGCCGTCAACCTTTATAAATTCATAATCATAAAGTGTTTTTGCCGGTGTTAAATCAAGCTTTGTGCCGTATGGCACGGTAAATGTTCCGCCGGCAGTGTTTGGAATTTCAGAGCCGTCCTCAAATTTATACTGAATTGAAACGGTTGTGTAGCGCTGTGTTTCCGTATTGTCGTCTGCAAGCACATTTCCGTTTTCATCGAGCACCTGAAATGCCACGGTATCGCCGCTCTTAAGCTGTGCATCAGACGGAATTTGATAAATAAGCGAGCAACTCTTTAAGCCTGAATTAAAGTCGCTTTTGATGTGATCCAAAGCACCGAGCGGCCAGAAATTTGCCTTATCATTCCAAACAGGAATGTCAAAGGTTTGTACTGTTTGAAGCGGATTCCCCGATGAATCGGTCGCAACGCTTCCGTCGGAGTGCTTAATCCACATTTTGAATTTTAATTGTCGTGCATTTTTATCTGAAATGTTTTGAATAACAGTTCTAAGCTCGATTTTTTTACCGTTCATATTAGTATTAAATCTGCTTTTGCTGTTGCCGCTCAAAAGTCGGTCATTGCGATTATATGTGTAATTATAATATGAACTTGTTTCAAGGTCGGTAAAATCAGACGGCTTTGAATAAGCGCCCGTATATTCCTTAACCTCGGGAGTTGCAACATAAAGGTCTACATCCTTAACAAGCTGAGACATTCGCTTGAAGCCCTGCAAACGGCAAACCTCACAGAATTGATAGTTTGTGTCTCTCATTATGCACTCATAACTTGAAACAAGCATTTTTGAGCCGTAAGCATTGCGGCAGGTATATGTGTTTCTAAAACCTAAAAGCTGTCGCCATTTTATCTTTTCCGGGTCTTCAACCGAGGAAAGATTGAGTGATTTAAGTTCCTTATCGTCAAGCAAATATCCGTTACTGTATTCATCACCGAGACCGAGCAAACCGTGTCCAAACTCGTGTGCAAAAGTTTTTGACGCACGATAACTGTCTGATGGCGAAATGAAATAATGGAAGCCGTATTCACGGTTATTATAAGCACCGCCGAAATCTGATTTTGTGTTTACAACCATAGCGAACTGAGCAATATAATCGTGAACATAATAATAAGGCTCATATTCCGAACCGGACGGAATTGTGTTTGGATCACACTTTTTTTTGATATGAGCATCGTGAATTTTCTCGATAAATTCAGGACCGATACATCTCTCAAAAATATGATTTTTCCACTGACTTCCGTGGAGATTATTAGAAATAACAGGCGAATTATATTTGTCGACTATAACATCAAAGAAGGTGCTTCCACCATTGTCAAAAGTCGATTCGGAAGCTGTGCAAAGAGCGTAAACATTGAATCTGTCGGCATAACTGCGATACGGTTCATATTTCATAGCGTCCTGCCAAAGTCGTTTGACATCATTGATGAATTTGCCCTGCTGACTTTTTGTGTATCCCTCGCCGCAAACGACAACAACCATATTTTCCGTGTCGCTGCGTGTTTTTTGGATGGTATAAACAGGGATGGTAGGATTAGAATATTTTCCGTCATTTGAATACCACGGGCCGAGGGTGAGCTGAATGCTTTGCTCGGTGCTGACATTCCAATCGGGATTTGCGTCCTCGGCAGGTTCCGAAATTGTATAATCATCCTCTTGCTTATTTGGAGCAGAGCCGATATAAGGACTGCTTTGTGAGCCGCTGCCGGAAGTTGTAACAAAATATTCGGAATCGAGATAAAATGCAGGTCTTACGCCCAAATCGGAATACCACGGAGCATAACGACCGACCTGACCCGATGAACTGATATAACGCATATCGTGATTGCAATCGGTAACAGGAGTGCGAAGCCAATAAGGCCAAGCCATACCGTCATTATTATACGCAACATAATAACCTTTGAGATTTTTCCACACGGCATTAGCCTGCTTTACATCAAGAAGAAAAACCTTTTCGGTTGTAGTTTCAAAATATGAACTGTCGTAGTTTGCCACCGCTTCCGAAATATCGGTGTAGTATAACAAATCCGAATTTGCGTCTCCATCAACTATGCCCTTGTTGTATTCGGGATGAGAAACGAGAGAACGCTGGGTAACGGTTTTCATTGCCGCAATTTCAGATTTTGAAAAAGCGTTGAGAAAACCCGCTTTTTCGTTGTACGCTCCCACACCGCTTACATATCCGTCTTTCGGAGGGTTGCCACAAAGCCAATCGACTTTGCCTTCAGCTGCGGTCGAATTTAACCAAGAACGCATATTGCTGTCTTTCCAATAGTTAGAACCGTAATCATCACGCTTATAGCTTCTGCTGTGTGATTTTGAATTGCTGTTGTCATTTGTTTTGGCATCATATGCAAGGGTGTCAACAATTTTGTCTGCAAGCATAAGCGGTCCGTTATTGTCAATGCTTACACATCGCCAAAGAATTGAGGCATTGTTATACGCGCCCATTTTAACATAGTCGCCAACTTTAATATCGGGCTTTGATGCCGCCTGAATGGTCATCGGCAAAACGGGAATTGCCATGCACAATGCCAAGAATATTGCGGTTATTTTTTTCGTCATTAAGGACCCTCCTTTATAAGCTATATATTTGCTTTTATTATATTGTAAGGTGTTATATGGGTCAATGAAAATCCAATTAAATTTTTGTTAATTTTACAGCCGACACATTTAATATTACACGAAGAAGAAAATCTTATTAAATATGCAAAAAGGCTTCTGCCCAAAACAGGGCAAAAGCCTTAAAAATTATGCGATTTTTAGGTTTAGTGGCAAGCCAAGGGGGGGCTATTTCATCTGCCCGGAAACACATTTTTGAAAAAAGTGTAGCAAAAGCGGTTGTTCAAAAACTGCCAAGTCCCGAAAGGCGCATAAATACTGGGTTTTTCGGCACACCTAAACCAAAGGGAACTACTCCCACTCGCTCAATTCGACTCTTTACTAAACTTTTTTGTTTAGTAAATATTTTGTTTTTATACAGATAATCTAACCGTTTTTACTGAGTTTTTGTAACTCAAAGTTTACAGTATCAAAACAGTATCACCATCTGCCATATCGTTTGTATTGTATCATAGGTGCATACCGAAGTCAACACTTTAAAGTGATAAAGCTATCTTTTATATCTGTTTAATTGCCGTTTATATAATTATATCTATAATTGCATGGCTATTTTTCAAAAAATGTTGTATTTTATTAAAAATATTGCTATAATAAATTTGCGTACAAATTTTGATAACTGTACGCAGAAAGTTGGTGAACCATTGTCTAAAGAAAAAATTGCAAAAAATGTTTTTCAAAATGTTGGCGCAATCGCAAAAACTTCTGATTTTAAAAATGCGGGACTTACAAATTATGATATTGCAAAATTGTGCAAAGATGGTGTTATCGAGAGAATACGAAATGGCTTTTACCAACTTCCTAATAATTACAACATAAGTGAAGAACAGCTAATATCAAATTTATTACCTTATGGAACAGTTTGCGTTGAATCGGCTTTGTTCCATTATGGATACAGTGACTTTGCTCCAAGAGAATGGTCGATAGCAGTTCCTCGAACTTACAGAAACCAAATTTCAAATATCCAAGAAGTGCCTATCAAAGCGTATTATGTTCAAAAGAATATAATTGGACTCGGAAAAACAATAGGTGATTTTAATGGTGTAACACTCCCTGTTTACGACCGTGAAAGGACTATTTGCGACTGTTTTAAGTATCGCACAAAGCTTGATAGCGAAACATTTAATAAAGCACTTAATGCATATGTTTCAGATGACAAAAAGAATCTTTTAAATCTTTCAAAATATGCTAAAGAAATGCATGTATATACAAAAATGATGAGTGTTATGGAGGTGCTGCTGAATGGCTGATATTGCCGCATCTGTACTTACAAGATTAAAAAACAAAGCGAAAGAAACCGGTCGAAGCTATCAGCTGTGTATGCAGCTGTTTTGCCAAGAAGAATTTTTACGCCGGTTGCAAAATTCAAAATATGCAGATAATTTAGTACTTAAGGGTGGACTATTTATCTATTCAATAACTGACTTTGACAGCAGAGTTACAGTAGATGTAGATTTTCTTCTGAGAAAATTACCAAACACACCTGAACAACTTCGTGCAATCCTTGAAGAAATTATAGCTATAGACACCGGAAATAACTTTATAACATTTGAAATTAAAAGTGTTTCACCTATTTCAGTCGCAAAGAAGTATGCCGGAATCAGTGCCTCTATTATTGCACACATCAAAAACACACGAACTCATTTTAGTATTGATTTCGGTGTTGGTGATGTAATTGTACCAAATCAAGAAAAAAGGTCAATTCCTACACAGTTAAAAGATTTTCCTTCACCAATCATAAATACATACTCGCTTGAAACAACCATTGCGGAAAAGATCGATGCAATATTAGACCTTATGGAATTCTCAAGCAGAATGAAGGATTACTACGACATTTATTATCTTGCAAATAAATTTGATTTTAACGGTAAAACATTAACAGAAGCATTAAAAAGAACATTTGAAAATCGTGGTCATAGCTTTACTATTGAACAATTTGATCGGATAAATGCTTTTGCTGATGATGAAGAAATGCAAAAGAAATGGAAAGCATTTTGCAGGAAGATAGATACTAAAATCGATGATTTTAACGCAGTGCTGAAAACTATCAAAGAGTTTTTGATAGAGCCGTTTATAGCGGCGGTAGAAAATAAAGAATTTGAAGAAAAGTGGTCTGCTTTGGAGAGCAAGTGGAAATAAGAGGAGGAATAATAAAATGGCAAAAATTCAATCGGTAGAACCTAATATTGCTGATT
>ERZ839947.2942-NODE-2942-length-11030-cov-6.066879_pt1 | contig 11030 bp, 7 predicted proteins | sample MGYA00519908_ERZ839947 | MGnify/ENA primary metagenome ERZ839947 (study PRJEB31850, sample SAMEA3708857) | human gut metagenome | biome: human gut; feature: human-associated habitat; material: faeces | place: China | collected 2014 ... | reverse complement strand
ACCCGCGACCCCCGGCGTGACAGGCCGGTATTCTAACCAACTGAACTACCACTCCATTCGTCTCTCCGTTCGCTCGCGCTGTCGGAGAAGTCGAAATTCTACATAAATTTCGAAAAGGTGCAACTCAGAATCAATTTCACTTGTAAAAGTTTATTGCCAGGTATGCATTCCTATCGATTTAGTCCTTTGAAACAAGAGAGCAAAGACGAAAGAATGCTCAAAGAAAATTGTTGTAAAAGAGGTTCAGCGGTAAGTAAATAACCTTCCTTTTCGTTAGTGGTTTCACTTAGAGAAAAGGTTCTAAGGGAGAATTCTTAAAGGATAAAGCCTAGAATCAAGAGTGTTTCTAATTGTTAACTTAGGGTTAGAAACGCAATAAAAAGAAACTTCCAAAAGAAGTCACTAAAACAACCTCAGGGGAATTCTTATGAGTAAAAGTCTAAGGAACTGGATCATAGTTCTGGCGATAGGCTTTGTGATTTGGGTTTGCCCAACGCCGCAAGGTTTGACGCCTAATGCCTGGCACTTGTTTGCTGTCTTTGCTGCAGCCATCGCCGGCTTCATTCTTCAGCCGATTTCAATGGGTGCGGTTGCATTTATCGCACTCACATTCTGCGCCATCACCGGTGTTTTAAAGACCGGTCAGGCTCTGATGGGTTTCGGCAACGGCACGATCTGGCTGATCGTCTGCGCATTCTTTCTTTCCCGCGCATTTATCAAAACTGGTTTCGGCCGTCGTATTGCCTTCCTTATTATTAAATACATCGGTCGTTCTTCGCTGACCCTTGGTTATTCCATCGCGTTGTCCGAACTGATCGTTTCTCCGGCTATGCCTTCTGCCACTGCTCGAGGAGGCGGCGTTTTCTACCCGATCGTTCAGTCTTTGGCGAATGCCTTCGGTTCTCAGCCCGGGTCCACAGCCGGCAAAATCGGTAAGTACCTCATGCAGGTCGGTTATCACACTGACGCAGTGACCTGCACAATGTTCCTGACATCTATGGCCGGCAACCCGCTGTGCGTCGGCTTGGCTGCTACCGCTGTCGGTGTCGAAATTACATGGATGAACTGGGCAGTTGCCGCTATCGTTCCGGGTTTGATCAGCTTGTTCCTGGTTCCGGTTCTGATGCTCAAACTTTCTCCTCCTGAAATCAGAGACATTCCCGATGCTCGCGACTTAGCTATCAACGAGCTCGAAAAGATGGGTCCGATGAGCCTTCAGGAAAAAGTCCTCGCATTCGTATTCGTCATGTGCTTGGCTCTGTGGGCTACAGGCTCTTGGACAAAACTCGGCGCAACACCGGTTGCCATGCTCGCTGTGGCAATCATGCTGATTGCAAAAGTTTTGGACTGGAAAGACATCCTCTCCGAAAAAGGTGCTTGGGACGCAATGTTCTGGATGGGCGGCTTGGTTGCTTTGGCTACTGCACTTGCTAAGTCCGGCTTCATTGCATGGATCGCCAAACTTATCGGTACAGCAGTTGCTGCCGCTGATATGGGTTGGGTTGCATCCTTCGTGCTTATTTCGCTTATTTATATCTATTCGCACTACTGCTTCGCTTCCGTAACAGCACGTATTTCAGCGATGTACGCAGCATTCGTAGCAGTTGCCGCCGCCTGCGGTGTCCCGGCCATGCTGGTTGCCATCACATTCGGCTGCTTCGCTAACCTGCCGATTTCACTGACTCACTACGGCAACGGCTGCGGCCCGGTTTATTTCGGTGCCGGCTATGTTTCTCAAGGTGAATGGTGGCGCAACGGCTTCATCATCACAACAATTAATGTAGTGATTTGGCTCACCATCGGTATGACCTGGTGGAAGTTCATCGGCTTGTACTAATCAAAAGCAAGTATTTGAGTGCTAAAGGCTGAAACCGCGTAAATGGTTTTAGCCAAAAACCAAAAGTCCCGTGATTTCGCTCCGGGACTTTTCTTTACCCGGACGGTTGGATGACTGAGGTTTTGTACTATTACTTCAGTAGTCCTGTCGTTCTTGAGTTCGGGAAAATCCTCAGACCATAAAACGAAAAAACTTTTCTAAAGAACCGAATTTCACTTTTTTCTTGATAATATTTTTCTTACGGATATAACTTAGTTCATTTTGCAGCCATGTACTTCAGCGTTGCTTCTCACAGTTGGTGGTGGCCCATCGATTTCACTCGATGGTGCTGGAGTAATGCTTACTAAAATCTTCGGCCTAGAAGCTAAAGAACCAATCTAACCATCGAGCAAAAAACTCGGTGGTTTTTTTATTTTCCAGTTTTTTATTAAATAGGTACCTCAAATGAATCTCTATAAATCTATTCTTCCGGTTGATGAAAAGGGCTTTTACGGTGAATTCGGCGGCAGCTTTGTTCCTCCCGAGCTTCAGAAAAACATCGATGAGCTGCAGGAAGCTTATCTTCGTTATGTTGATGACCCCGAATTCCAGAAAGAATTCAATGACCTTCTAAGAGATTACGTCGGTCGTCCGTCCCCTCTTTACTTTGCTCCGCGCCTTTCCGAAAAATACGGCACCAATGTTTATCTCAAGAGAGAGGATCTGAATCACACCGGTGCACATAAAATCAACAACGCAATCGGTCAGGCACTCTTAGCCAAACGCATGGGCAAAAAGCGAATCATTGCCGAGACCGGCGCCGGCCAACATGGCGTTGCTACCGCTACCGTGTGTGCTCTTATGGGGCTTGAATGCTCTGTCTATATGGGAGAGCTCGACATTCAGCGTCAAAGACCGAACGTGGAAAGAATGAAGATGCTCGGCGCAAAGGTGATTCCGGCGACCAGCGGATCGAAAACACTCAACGACGCCGTCAACGAAGCCCTCGAAGCCTGGATGAAAGACCCCGAAAACTTCTATTTGATCGGTTCAGCTGTCGGTCCCCAGCCGTATCCGGAAATGGTGGCTCGGTTCCAGTCCGTAATCAGCGAAGAAATTAAAAAGCAGCTCAAAGAGAAGACCGGTAAAGAAAATCCTGATTACGTCGTCGCTTGTTTGGGCGGCGGAAGCAATGCGGCAGGCGCTTTCTACCACTTTATCAACGAGCCGTCAGTTCATCTCATTGCAGCCGAAGCAGCAGGCAAGGGCGTTGACAGCGGAGAAACTGCCGCCACTCTGACTATCGGCGAAAAAGGAATCCTCCATGGTTCTCAGACTATGTTGATGAAAGACGAACAGGGCAACGTTAAGGAGGCTTATTCTCTGTCTGCCGGCTTGGACTATCCCGGTATCGGACCGTTGCATGCTCATTTGGCAAAGACCGGAAGAATGGAAGTTGAAGCAGTGACAGATGATGAGGCGTTAAAGGCCGCATTCATGCTGACACGAGAAGAGGGCATTATTCCCGCTCTTGAATCGTCCCACGCGCTTGCTGTCTTGGAAAAGAGAAAGTTCGGAAAAGACGACGTCGTTGTGATCAATATTTCCGGAAGAGGCGACAAGGACCTGGATAACTATCTGAGCAGTTCTTTTGCTCAGGGAGCCCTGGAATAATTTTTTGGAGGTGGTCGAAAGGCCGCTGAAAATGAGAAAGCCTCGGAAATCAAACCGAGGCTTTTAGAATTTTGGCGGAGTGGACGGGACTCGAACCCGCGACCCCCGGCGTGACAGGCCGGTATTCTAACCAACTGAACTACCACTCCTTGGTGGATGCTGAGAGTCTCGAACTCCCGACCTACGCCTTGTAAGGGCGCCGCTCTACCAACTGAGCTAAGCATCCTTCGTTACTGAGATTTCGTTGTCTCAATCACGAAAGATTCTATCTTACTACATCTTTTAAATTTTTGCCAGCGACAAACTTCGGAACTTTTCTTGCGGGGATTTCAATCGATTTATTCGTACGAAGATTGCGGCCTTTACGAGCGGCGCGTTCAACGACAGAAAACGTGCCGAAACCCAGCAGCTGAACTTCTTTGCCGTTCTGCAATGAATTTGTAATTGTGTCGATCATTGCGTCAACAGCACGCTGAGCGGCGAGCTTGGAGATGTCACATTTAATTGCGACGGCTTCTATGAGATCTGCTTTATTCATCATTCCCTCCGAGAGAGTTAAAGGGGTAAATAAACTCTGATTCGTTAATAATAGCAGTATTTGTAGGCGAATTAAAGGTTTTCTAGGCAAATCTCCCTATTTGTGCGACAAATTTTCTTATACGACCTGAGGTTGATGGATAAGTATCATCTATTTTTATTGAAATTGCCCCATGTTTTTGAATCTTCTCAACCCATCCAAGTTGTCGTTAATGCCAACAAATAGATTTTTGATCAGTCTTCCAAAAAACAGCAAAATTGCTTCTTTTTGTTTCGTATATTCAACCGGTTTGCTACGAGACAAAAACAAAGGGGGCCGAAGCCCCCTCCTCTTAGACCGGATGGTCTTAATTAGGCGCGGTCGATCCCGCTGTCGAAGTTCCTACCTCAATCGACTGTTTTGCAGCCATCGGCTGTTCGATTGTCTGCGGTAAGGCTTCCGGCTGTTTGGATAAGCCGTACTGGAAAACTTCATCAATGGTACGAACGGGACGAATCACCAATCCTTCCTTGACGTTTGCCGGTACTTCTTCCAAATCCTTCACGTTTTCTTCAGGAATCAAGACTTCTTTGATTCCGCCGCGAAGCGCAGCTAAAAGTTTCTCTTTCAGTCCGCCGATCGGAAGGACTTCGCCTCTCAGCGTGATTTCGCCCGTCATTGCCACTTCGGCTTTAACCGGGATACCCGTCAGAGCGGAAACCAGGCCCAGCGTAATGGCAGAACCTGCACTTGGACCGTCCTTAGGCACAGCACCTTCCGGGAAGTGGACATGAATATCCGTTTCCGAAATCTGTTTGTAAGTAATGCCCAAGCGGGAGGCTCTGGAGCGAACCACCGTGCGGGCAGCCTCGACAGATTCCTTCATTACGTCGCCCAAAGAGCCCGTGCGGGTGATCTGACCTTTGCCCGGCATCGTCGCGACTTCGATCGTCAGAAGATCGCCGCCGACTTCTGTCCAGGCAAGACCAGTGACTTGGCCGACTTGATTGCCCTTGTGCATAACGCCGAAGTTGTAGCGGCGCACACCAAGGAAGTAATCCAGATTGTCGGAATTGGCAACAACCTTTCCTTTGGTCTTCTTCAGAAGGATGTCACGAACGGTCTTACGGCAGATCTTGTTGATCTCGCGCTCTAAGCTGCGGACACCGGCTTCGCGGGTGTAGTAGCGAACGATGTCAACAATGGCAGAGTCTTCGATCTCGAGTTCTCCCGGCTTAACGCCGTTCAGCTTCATCTGTTTCGGAATCAGATGTCTCTGAGCAATATGAAGCTTTTCATCTTCCGTGTAGCCGGAGAGCTGAATTACTTCCATACGGTCCAAGAGCGGCGCCGGAATGTTCATAGAGTTGCTGGTTGCAATGAACATGACGTGCGACAGATCGAAATCCACTTCGACATAGTGGTCCTGGAAGGTGTTGTTCTGTTCCGGATCAAGCACTTCCAAGAGCGCAGCCGCAGGGTCGCCTCTGTAGTCCATACCCATCTTATCGACTTCGTCGAGCAGGAAAAGCGGGTTGTTGGTTTCCGCCTTTGTCAGGCTCTGAAGAATTCGACCGGGCATGGAACCGATGTAGGTTCTTCTGTGACCGCGGATTTCGCTCTCATCTCTTACGCCGCCTAAAGCCAAACGCACGAACTTACGTCCGGTCGCACGGGCAATAGACTGGCCCAAAGATGTTTTACCGACTCCGGGAGGTCCGACTAAGCAGAGGATCGGAGATTTCACATTCTTGACTCGGCTCTGAACCGCTAAATATTCAAGGATGCGTTCCTTCACCTTCTCGAGGCCGTAATGGTCTTCTTCCAAAACGGCTTCTGCTTTGATGAGATTCGTGTTGACACGGGTTCTCTTGCTCCAAGGCAAAGAAATCAGCGTGTCAATGTAATTACGGATCACATTGGCTTCTGCACTATTCTGACCTTGCAGGCGCAGTTTCTTGAGTTCGCCGAGGGCCTTTTCTTCGCCTTCGGGGCTCATCTTAGCGGCTTTAATCTTGCGCTCGATTTCCTCAAACTCTTCATCGGTATCGCCTAATTCTTTCTGAATGGCTTTTACCTGTTCGTTGAGGTAATAGTCGCGCTGGTTCTTTTCCATCGCCTTCTTTACACGGCCGCGGATGCGTTTTTCCGTCTGCTGAATGTCGACTTCTTCCTCGAGCATATCGAAGAGAAGTTCAAGACGATCCTTAGTGCCGACCGTGGCAAGCAGGTCTTGCTTGCGGGACGGAGAAAGGACCAGAAGCTGGGCAATGGATGTGATGAGCTGCTCTGGATCGGTCAATGAAGAAATCCGATTCAGCTGATCGTTCGTAATTCTCTTATTGTTCTTTTGGTATTCGGTGAAGGCCGTCAGGATGGTTCTGCGCAGCGGCTCGAAAGTACGCTGGGAAATCTTATCCTGTGGGATGTCTTCAACTTCAGCAAAAATTTGCTCGTCTTCTTTGTACTGAGTAACTCGGACACGGCGAATACCCTCAACCAGGACTTTGAAAGTACCGTCAGGCAATTTCAAAGACTGGACGACACGCGCAACCGTACCGACATCAAACAAATCATCGGAAGATGGATCTTCGATGCCTGCATCGCGCTGTGCGACGAGCAAAAGCTCTTTGTTCGCCTTCTCAGAAGACGTGACATTGCGAAGAGCACTAAGCGACTTCTCGCGTCCGACGAAGAGCGGCACAACCATCTGAGGGAAGACAACAATGTCTCTCAGAGGTAATACCGACATCATCGGATTTGAATTAGTTGTACGTTTCTGAATCATCTAAATCCTTACTGCTAAAAAATACACTACGCAAGTTACTACTTGGGTACGCTTGAAAAAAAATCAAGGGCGCCAAATATTTAAAATTCGTTTCTATACTGTATCAAAAGTAAAAGGCCCCTCGCCTTAAGCCTCTCAAGATTTTGTGGCTATTTTGGGGACCTTAATCAAGGGATGGTGGAGAAAGGAACCACCCAAGAAGAAAAAAGGAGGTGCAGAAGCAACCTCCTCTTCACCGTTATTTAGTGATGAACTCGGCTTGTCCGTCTCTCATCGTGGAGGCTTTCACCACCACTCTGGCGACGTCTTTTCTGCTTGGAATTTCAAACATGGCAGAAAGGAGCGCATTCTCAATAATGGACCGCAGACCGCGGGCCCCGGTCTTTCTTTCCTGGGCCATCTTAGCCGCTTCCTTAAGAGCGTCCGGCTGGACTTCAAGAACCACGCCTTCGATTTCAAACAATCGTGCGTACTGTTTCAGAACCGCATTCTTCGGTTCCGTCAGAATACGAATCAGGGCCTCTTCATCAAGGTCATCAAGTGTCGCAATCACCGGAAGACGCCCAACCAACTCAGGAATCAAGCCGTAGCGAACCAGATCCATGGCCTCGATGTCGCGAAGCACCTCGCCTTCGCTTCGATCGTCCGCACCCTTGACGTCGGCTTCAAAGCCGATGCCGCTGCGCTCGGTTCTTCTGCGAATAATCTTGTCCAAACCTTCAAAAGCGCCGCCGCAAATGAAGAGGATGTTAGAGGTATCGACCGGAATGTTGTTTCCCTGAGGGTGCTTTCTTCCGCCTGCTGCAGGAACGTTGGCAACGGTGCCTTCAACGAGTTTTAACAAAGCCTGCTGAACGCCTTCTCCGGAAACGTCACGTGTAATAGAAGGGTTCTCACTCTTGCGGGCAATTTTATCGATTTCGTCAAGATAGATAATGCCCATCTGAGCGCGCTTCAGGTCCATATTGCAGCTTTGCAGAAGCTTCAGAATGACGTTTTCGACGTCTTCACCGACGTAGCCGGCTTCTGTCAGGGTCGTTGCATCTGCAATTGCAAAAGGAACATTCAGCATTTTGGCCAAGCTTTGAGCCAAAAGCGTTTTACCGGAACCTGTCGGGCCGATAAGGAGAATGTTGCTCTTCTGGATCTCAACCTTTTCATCGGAGTCGTCTCCGATGAATTTGCTTCTAAGGCGCTTGTAATGGTTGTAGACAGCAACGGAAAGAACTTTCTTCGCCTGTTCCTGTCCGATAACGTATTGGTCAAGATTGGCGTAGATTTCTTTCGGTGTGGGCAGCTCTCCGTACAAAATCGGATCCTGCTTTTCGGCCTCTTCTGCTTCAGGCTCTTTACCCGGAGCTTCAGAGCCGGCGTTCTTATTGTGAGCTTCGAGATACTGGTAGCGTTTCAAAGCTTCTTCAATGACTCCGGAGTAACGAGCTAGCTCTTCAGTACATTCTTTGCAAATGTACTGATCTCCGATGTTGGACTTATAAATTTCGGAATACTGTCCCTTTTTGGCTCCGCAAAAAGAACAGACGGGTCCCTCTTTGTTATCGCTCATAACTTCCTTAAATCTTTAATCCGCAAAATCAATTATTTTTTTCTAATGATTTGCTCGGAACGTTTTCTAAATACGCCGTCAATAATTCCGTATTCAACCGCCTGGGCGCTGCTCATGAAATTATCACGTTCTGTATCAACCGCGATCTTTTCAATGGACTGACCGGTATGTTCGGAAAGAATCGTGTTCAGACGGCTGCGCAATTCCAAGATTTCCTTAGCCTGGATTTCGATATCCGCAGCAGTACCGTTCGTACCGCCGGACGGCTGGTGAATCATGATGCGGGAGTTGGGCAGCGCAAAACGTTTGCCCTTTGCGCCGGCAGCCAGCAGGAACGCACCCATGGAAGCTGCCATACCTAAGCAAATAGTTGAAACGTCAGGCTTAATGAACTGCATCGTATCGTAGATGGAAAGACCGGCGTAAACACTTCCTCCCGGGGAGTCGATATACAGGGAGATATCCTTGTCAGGATTTTCACTTTCCAGGAACAGCAGCTGAGCAACCACCAAATTAGCGCTCTGATCAGTAACCGGTCCTACCAGGAAGACTACGCGGTCGCGCAACAGGCGGGAGTAAATGTCAAAAGATCTCTCTCCGCGTCCGCTCTGCTCGATAACCATCGGTATAAGTGCAGAATTAAAGTTTGTAAAGTCGGGCATACGCGTCTCCGTGGTTTGTAGTAGTTTTTCAATGACAAACGGCAAGGACCTGAGTACCTTGCCGACTTGTCTGTATTTTTCAGAGGCATTCAAGCCTCTGACGCATCAAATTGATTAAGCCTGCTGACCGCGACCCATCAGGTTTTCAAAAGAGATCGGTTCTTTCTTAACCTGGGCGTTCTTCAGAACCCAAGCAACGACGTTGTTTTCCACAACAACCGCGGCAAGCTCAGCTTTGTGCTGAGGGTTGTTGAGGTACCAGTCAACGACTTCCTTCGGATCTTCATAGCTCTTGGCGATGTTGTCTGCCAAAGCTTTGATCTGATCGTCAGTAGAAGTAATCTTTTCTTTCTCAACAATAGCGCTGATTTGCAGTCCAAGACGAACTCTCTGCTCAGCTTGGTCAAGCATAGCGTTGGCAGGAATGCTGTCGTTGGGGAGGTTAATTCCCTGAGCCTTCATGTTTTCGATGGCATCATGAACCAGAGCTTCTCTCTGTTCTTCAACAGCAGCGTGCGGGACCGGGAACTTAGCAACGGACAGAAGAGCATTCATGGCGCTCTGCTTTGTGCGGGCTTCCAGGCGGGCGGTAACTTCGCGCTGAAGGTTTTCTTTAACGTCAGCCTTGAGTTTGTCGATACCGTCGGTAACACCGAGGTCTTTAGCGAACTTGTCGTCAAGAGCCGGAAGAATTTCTTCGTCAACTTCTTTCAGTGTGACTTCGAACTGGACTTCCTTGCCGGCAAGGTCCTTGGCGGGATAGTTTTCCGGGAAAGTCAGGTTGAAAGTCTTAGTTTCGCCGGCTTTCATACCGCGAATTGCATTTTCGAACTCAGGAAGCATTCTGCCCTGGCCGAGAGCGAAAGCGTAGTCTTTAGCAGTACCGCCTTCGAAAGCAACACCGTCAAGGGTTCCCTTGAAGTCAACGACAACGCGGTCGCCGTCGGCAGCTGCCTTGTCAGCCTTTTCGAAAGTGGCGCGCTGTTTGCGCATAACATCGAGAGTCTTTTCAACGTCAGCGTCTGTGAGTTCGCACTCGTACTCTGTAACGGAAGCGTCTTTCATATCAGGAACTTCGACGTCAGGGAAGACTTCGAAAGTAGCGGTGAAGGACATTGTGTCTTCATTTTCAGGAGCGCCTTCGGTCGGAGCGATATCCGGGTAGCCGGAGACATGGAATTTGCCTTCCTGAACTTTTTCAACGAAAGCAGCAGAAACGAGTGCATTGATTGCATCGAACTGAACTTCCTGACCATAAGCTGCTCTGACCATAGCGGCAGGAGCGTGGCCGGGACGGAAACCGTGGAATTTAGCTTTCTTTGCTTTTTCGCGAAGAGCTTTAGCTACGCGAGCATCGAGTTCTTTACGAGAGATCGTCAGCTCGATAGTGCGCTGAAGAGGATTCGGCTTAACTTCTTCGGCTTTTGTTTCTTCAGCCGGAGCTGCTGTGGCTTCTGTTTTTTCCTCAACCTTTTCTTCTACTTTGGTTTCTTCTGCCATTTAAATATTTCCTTTCCGGATATGCCCGAAGGGGGCTTGTTTATAGATTGGAGAAGCGGTGCTTCCCTGTTTGATCGTCGGATTATAGCCGTAAATAAAGGAGATACAACTTAAAACATGTAAAGTTTGATGAAATTTACGGCTATTGATTATCATTATCAATTACAAAGAAATTTCAAGCTGTTCCAATGGTTTTTTCTTACCTAGACCGCCTGACAATTAAAACAGTAGACCGCCTTCTCTTCCTAATTTGAAATTAGAAGTAGAAAAAAATTCTAATTTTTGTGTGATCACTGACTAAAGATATCTGAAAAATCGGCCTCATTCAGATTTAATACATCGACGCACTTGCTTCTCATCCACCTTCTACAACTCAATCGATCCATTCGTTCTAATAGTTAGCTCACAAATATTTACGCTCATTTTGATTTTTATTAGGTATAAATACTTAGGAAAGCTCTGTAAAATGCTTGATTCTTCCCAATGGCCTTTAGAGACTTAATTTTCAA
>ERZ839947.2940-NODE-2940-length-11044-cov-4.701065_pt1 | contig 11044 bp, 8 predicted proteins | sample MGYA00519908_ERZ839947 | MGnify/ENA primary metagenome ERZ839947 (study PRJEB31850, sample SAMEA3708857) | human gut metagenome | biome: human gut; feature: human-associated habitat; material: faeces | place: China | collected 2014 ... | reverse complement strand
GAGCTGACCGCAGGCAACGACGACGGCGCGCATCATCTGCTGATGGCGCTGCTGACGCTCGTGCAGCAGTTCCTCGCCGCCGCCGCGCAGGACGGCAGCCGCGGAGAAAACGTGTTCGCGCAGCGCATCAAGGACTACATCGACCGGCATTTTGCCGAGGATTTCTCGCTTCAGTGCATGGCGGATGCGCTGCATGTCAGTCCGTACTACCTCGCGCACGTCTGCAAGGATGTGACCGGCTATTCGCCGCTTCAGTATGTCCTGCGGCGGCGCATCGGCGAGGCGCAGACGCTGCTCATCACGACCGAGCTGCCGGTGACGCGCATCGCCGCGCAGGTCGGATACGACAATCCGAGCCATTTCAACGCGCAGTTTTCCAAGGCGGTCGGCATGTCGCCGCGAACGTTCCGGAAGGAATATGTTTTCCATAAATAAGCGGTCGCGAAACTTTGTTTTCCGATAAGCTGAGAGCGCTCCCGACAGGGAGCGCTCAGTTTTTATCCTTTTTCCATCTCTTTGATCTGCTGTTCCATGGTCGGCACGTCGCATTTTCCGGTGCGGATCGCCTCGAGAACCACCTCCGGGGACGCCGGAACCTTATTGATGCGCACGCCGATGGCACGCGACACGGCGTTCAGGATCGCCGGCGTCACCGGCACGGTCGCTACCTCGGAAATGCCCTTCGCACCGAACGGGCCCTGCGGTTCGGGGTCCTCGATCAGAATGATCTCGTAGTCCGGCGTATCCTCGGCGCGCGGCAGACCCAGCTGACGGTACAGCGTCTTGACCGGATACCCGTTTTCCGTCGGGTATCCCTCGGTCAGCGCATATCCCTGCCCCATCGAGCAGGAGCCGTGCATCTGACCCTCGATGATATGCGGATTGATGGCGCGGCCGACATCGTGCGCCGCGATGATCTTGAGCAGGCGCACCTCGCCGGTCTCCTTGTCCACCTCGACAATGGCGGCCTGCGTGGCATACGCATATGCCGGGAAGTTGCGGTACTTCGCGCCGCGCTTTTTCGCGCCCTCAAAATCACCGATGGCAAAGCATGGGTCGGAGGCATAGTAATACTCTGCGCGGCGCTCCTCGCCCGGCTGCCACGGACGGCTGTCTAAATCCTGTTTGAGCTTGGCGCACGCCTCGTACACCGCGCGGCCGCCGCACAGCGTCTGACGCTCGGAAACCGATTCGCCGGTCGGTATCGTCAACTCGGTATCGCCGTTCGTGATATAAATATCGCGAATGTCCATATCCAGCGTTTCCGCCGCGACCTGCGTCATGGCGGTGCGGAAGCCCTGTCCCATATCCGTGCCGGATACGATCATGTGCAGCCGTCCGTCACCCTGCAAAATCAGCTTGCACGCGCCGTCATCGGTGAAGATGCCCTTGCCTACGCCGACGTTCTTGAAGCCCGAGGCCATGCCCCAGCCGAGCACCTTACTGCCCTTCGGATACTGTCCTTCATACTTCTTGAGTGCTTTTTTCAGGCTTTTTTCACACTGGTTGATAGTGTCCATCATGCCCATGCTGTATTTGAGCACCTCGCCGCCGACCGACGTCGCGCCCGGATAGACAGCGTTGCGGCGGCGCAGCTCGAACGGGTCGATGCCCAGCTTTTCCTCTACGGCTTCGTCCAGACCCCAGCCGATATCATCGTGGCAGCGCAGATAGTTCACGAACCAGCAGTTTTTCGGCAGGGCGTGCAGGGCATCCAGCTGCGCTTTCAGCAGCCGGGTGTCCCGGCTGGCAAGAGCGCTCCACAGGTTGACCATGGTGGACACGTTGTAGAGCATGTGGCATTCCGGCTTTTCCGGGGTGCCGAAGTAAGCAGCCAGCTCTTTGGGAGCCATGACGACCTCGCCCTTGAGGATGACTGCCGGGCAGACCACCTCCAGCACCATCCGGAGCATCCGCACAATGGTATGCACCTGCGGCAGATTGCGGCAGTTCGTGCCGAGCTGCTTCCAGATGTACGGCACTGCATCAATGCGGAACACCTCCACGCCCAGGTTTGCCAGATGCAGGATGCTCTTGGTCATGTCCACGAACACGGCCGGGTTTGCATAATTCAAATCCCATTGATAATCGTGGAAAGTAGTCAGCACCCACTTGTGCATCTCCTCGCACCAGGTAAAGTTGCCGGGTGCGGTGTTGGGGAACACCTGCGGCACGGTCTGCTCGTACTGGTCGGGGATGGTGCGGTCGTCATAGAGATGGTAATACGCCTGAAACCACGGGTCGCCCGCCTTTGCCGCCATCGCCCAGCGGTGGGTGCTGGCGGTGTGGTTCATGACAAAATCCAGACACAGGCTGATGCCAGCCTTGCGCAGTTCACGGGTCAGGTTTTCCAGATCCTTGTTCGTGCCAAGGGCAGGGTCTACGGTATCGAAATCCTCCACCGCATAGCCGCCATCGTTGTGGGGGTGGGGCATCTGCAACAGGGGCATCAGGTGCAGATAGGTCAGCTTCTGCTCTTTGAGGTAGGGCAGTTTCTTTGCCAGTTCTTTCAGGTTTCCGGCAAAGAGGTCGGTGTACATGGTCATGCCGAACATATTGCCCCGCTTGTACCAGTCCGGGTCAGCAGAGCGTGCCTTATCCAGTGCTTTCAGCTCGGCGCTGCGGGCGTTGTAGGCTTCTGCCATCTCTCGCTCCAGAACATCCAGCCCTTCCCGGTTGTGGTACAGCTCCATGAACAGCCATTCCAGCTCGTCCTTGCGCTTGGCAAACCGGGACTCAAATTCCTGTTTTGCTGCCATGGTTCAGCCCTCCACTTCCGCCAGCGTCGGCATGGCGGGAATTGCACCGTGACGGCTGGTGGTGATGCTGGCGGCTTTGTTGGCAAAGGCGAGGATGCTTTCCAGCTTTTCCACCGTCAGGGTATTGAGATTTTCTTTGCACAGCTTGGACAGTGCCGCACCGAAGAAGGTATCGCCTGCGCCATTGGTATCGCCCACCTTGCAGGGAACGCCAGCCACATGGCCGGTCTTGTCCCCAAAGCGGTAGAATACGCCGTTTGCACCCAAGGTGACGAAAATCAGCCGGATGCCGTTCTGTGCCAGTTGTGCCGTGCCGCTTTCGCAGTCGGTCGTGCCGGTGAGCAGGGGCAGTTCTTCATCGGAAACTTTCAGGATGTCCACCAGCGGCAGAGGTGCTTTCATCTGCGCGATGGCATCCCCTTTATCTTTCCAGAGGTTTGCGCGGTAATTCGGGTCGTAGGTGATGGTTGCACCCAGCTTTTTGGCGCGGGCGGCGGCATCCAGCGTGGCGGCGCGGGAAGGGTCGGCGGTCAGGCTGACCGAGCCAAAGTGCACGATTTTAGCCGCTTTCAGAGCTTCGTCCGAAATGTCCTCTTTGCACAGCATCACATCGGCGTTGGCACTGCGGTAAAAGCTGAAATCGCGCTCACCGGCGGCATCCACGGAAACCACTGCCATCGTGGTGGGATGGTCTGCATCCACCGCCACATGAGACGCATCTACGCCGTTCTCGTTCAGCACATCGGTCAGGTAGCGGCCGAAGGCATCTGCACCCACCTTGCCGATGAAGGCCGTCTTTGCGCCCAGCTTGGAAGCAGCCACCGCCAGATTGGCCGGTGCGCCGCCGGGATTTGCTGCGAACTGCGGGATGCCGCGTTCATCCTTGCCGGTCTGGGTCAGGTCGATCAAAACTTCGCCAATCGTTAAAATGTCCATGAGTCCTTCTCCTTATCATTCATCGTAGCGGGGTGTCTGCTCCGGGAACTGCTGCCGGATCTTTTCCTCAATGCCATACGCGGCATCAAAATCGGAATACAGCAGGAAGAAGCAGACGAACCAGATAAACCACACACCGAGGAACGGCACCAGAAAGCCCGTCCACGGCAAAAACAACACGAACAGAAGCCACCAGCCCAGTTGCAGGATCGCCGTGCCGATCACATGCTTGCCATATTTCAGGCAGAACAGGATGGCGTTTTGCAGTCGGTGCAGGTTGCTTTCCTCAAACAGGACGACTTGCGGCCAAAAGGCGGTGAACAGCATCAGCAGCAACAGCAGTCCGACAAAGAAAACGGCCAGTGTCCCGATGCCCGGCAGCTGTTCCGCAGAGAACAGCACCATGCCGAAGAACAGCTCGATGCCCAGCGCAAGGCAGAATACGATGCCGGGCAGAAGGGATGCTTTCCAGTTTTGCTTCATGCCCTTGCAGTAATTTTCCCACCAGCCGCGGGGTGCATCCCGGTAGCTGCGGAACAACGCATCCACCATGCCGGAGATCGCCGGGCCGACCAGAAGCCCGCCCAGAATGCAGACCGGGAGCAGCACCAGTAGGCTGGAAGAAAGCAGCGCGTAGCCCACGCCCAGACCATACGGGATGCACAGGCCCAGCGTCACGAAGTCGGCGAAGAGAAAACTTTTCCAGTCGCGTTCCAGAAGTTCCTGATAACGGGGCAGACCCTTAGCGCGCTGGCCGTGGACGATGGGGTCACTCGGAAAAAACAGTCCCATGGAAAGCCCTCCTTTAATAGGTACAGCTGTTCAGAAAATCGGTCAGGACAGCCAGTGCATCGCCGGTGTAGCTCTCCTGACAGGAAAGCTCCCACTCTATGGCACTGGTGCCCTTCTGTCCAAAGGCCGCAACGCCGGTCGCATACGGATTGCTTTCATCCTGATAGGTGAACTGAATGACAGTATATTCCTGCCCGGCGGCAGTCAGGGTCTGTGTGTCGGAAATATCGTAGTTCTGCTGTGCCAGCGTTTGCCAGCCCTCTACCGCAGAGGCGGCTTTGTCCTCCGTTTTGTTTTCCTGCACCACAAGCGTCAGTTGTGCATCGTAGAGGTCCACGGTCTTGCCCTCACTGTTTTCGTAGGGCTGGGCATCGCCGTTGACCCACGAAGCGTAATACAGACCGTTTGCAGAGAGGATATCCTTGTTGTCCAGCAGAACGAAATCATCCTGCGGCGCAGGAGCGACCAGTGTACTGCCCACCGGTGCTGTGCCATCTGCATTGACCAGCGGGTCGCTTTTCAAATCCTCGTCCTTTACGCCACAGCCGGTACACAGCACCGCCGCCAGTGCAAGGACGAGCACAAACAGTCCATTCCGTTTCATGGGTTTGCTCCTTTCGTCAGGTTCTGCCACAGCCGTTCGGCCCCTTCGCGGGCGCGGGCGGCTTTTTCTGCTTTTACATCTTCATAAAAAGCCCGGCGGCCCAGATACAGATTCTCAACCAGTTCCGCATTCTCGCCGGTGACGGTCGTTCCCAATACAGTGGTCTGATACGTTCCAAGGTCCGCTTCGGCCAAGGCCGGACAGTCTGCCCAGCACACGGTTTTCCCGGCGGCGGTATAGTCGCTGTCGCCCGGCGGGGTGCCGTCCCAGTTGGCAAGGGCCTGATAATCCAGCTGGAAGTGTGCCGGGTCGTCCAGCAGCAGGAAATAGCTGTCCTCAGCGTTCATGTCGGAAAGAAACTGCATCTGCGCCGCCAGTGCATAGGTCGAGGCGTTTTCTTTGTCCTCGGTGTCGCTGACGTACTGGTTGAGCCTGACGCAGACGGCTCCGTCGCCGTTCAGATCCTCGCCGTACTGCGCAAAGGCGCTTTCAATGGCGCGGGCGGTATCCTCCGGCAGAGCACTTTTGCCCACATAGGCGATCTGATAGTCCGGCAGGGTCTCGCCCCAGTGCAGGGCGTTGGCCAGCCAGCTGATGCCCACCCAGAGCACCACGGCTGCGATGACGAGATAGACCCAGTGGTAATGCAGCCAGTTCCTGACCCAGTACCACCGGCCTTTTTCCGGGGCGGTCATGCCTTGGTGGTGCCGCCGTAAGCATAGCTGACCGGCAGGCACAGCAGGGAGGGGGTATTGGCGCGGTTCTCGTTCAGCACGACTTCCACGCAGGTCTCTGCGATGGCGTCCACGGGCTGAACGATGGTGGAACAGTAATAATCCATGTCGCCGAAGGTGCGCAGCCCGTCAAAGCCGATGACCTGCACGTCCTCGGGCACCCGAAGCCCCATGAGACGCAGCAGCTGAACAATCTGGTAGGCCAGACGGTCGGTCACGCAGAAGATGCCGTCAAACTCCAACACGCCGTCCTGCAGATGATCGTCCAGGAACACCGCGAACTCGGCCATGGGGTCAAAGACGGTGCCGTCCCGCGCATCTTCCAGATTCTTTATTTCATAAGGAACGCCTGCGGCTTCACAGGCAGCCACAAAGCCGTCCTTGCGTTTGTTGGTCTCGCCCACGATGCTGGAACCGACGCGCAGGAAGGCGAGCTTCCTGCAGCCGTTTTCCATCAGCTTTTCGGCGGCCAGCCGCCCGCCTGCGTAGTTATCTGATGCCACACAGGGGATGTTGGCGCCGAGATACCGGTCGATGGAGACGGAGTTGATCTCCGAGGGTACTTCCAGCTTCGGGTCATAGGTCAGGGCAATGATGCCGTCCACCTTGTTCTGCTCGGCCATGCGGATCATTTCCTGCTCTTTTTCATTGTCATAGTCGGTATCGCAGAGCAGCATCCGGTAGCCGCGCTTTTGCAGCGAGCTGTTGATGCAATGAGCGATCAGGCCGAAATAGGGATGTGCGATGGTGGGCAGGATGACGGCGATGGTATTGGTGCGGTTGCTTTTCAGGCCGCGCGCATAGGCGTTCAGGTGGTAGTCCAGTTCCTTGATGGCCTGCTCCACCTTTTTGCGGTATTCCTCGCCCACCGGGATGCCGTTGATGACCTTGGACACGGTGCCGAGGGACACGCCTGCCTCCTTGGCCACATCCTTCATAGTAGGGGCGGTGTTCTGTTTTGCCATGCGGGCCACTCCTTTGTTCGTGAAACGTTTCTATTTCAAGTGGATATATATCAAAGGAAATCTTGCTGTATTCCTGCTAACTCTGAGGTTCTTGCAGCTTCAGTATAGCATGGTTTTTTCAGAATGTAAAGGCTTTTTCGTGAAATTTCATGAATCGTTTCACGAACACATGATGACGCATTTTGCACAAAAACATCCTACAGCAAGTGTACAAAACATTGAAAACATGGATACAAGGCATTTTTTGCGTAAAAACCTGTTGACATAAAAACGCTGGCGTGCTATCTTTGTGTTGTAAGTCGTGTAACGTTTCACGAGAAACGGCAAGAACGATCCCCGAACGGCAGGGGACCCCGCCCACGGGCCTGTGGGCAGCGTAAAAACAAGAAGGAGGAGTTTTTATGACGCAGACCTCGCCAGCTGCTGCACGTCAGCTGGACGCTATCCCGGTCCACCGCAAAAGCCTCAGCCAACGGCTGCGGGAAAACTGGCAGCTCTATGTGATGCTGCTGATCCCGGTGGTGCTGACCATCGTTTATAAGTACTGGCCCATGTACGGCATCCAGATCGCGTTCCGGGATTTCAAGGCAAGCCGCGGCATCACCGGCAGCGAGTGGGTTGGCCTGTACTGGTTTGAACGGTTCTTCACCGCACCCAACTGTGTGCGCATGATCAAGAATACCGTGCTGCTGAGCCTGTACAGCCTGCTGTGGAGCTTCCCCATCCCCATCATCCTGTCCCTGTGCATCAACCAGCTGCGCTTTGCAAAGTTCAAGCGGGTGGTGCAGACGGTGCTGTACGCACCCCACTTCATTTCTACCATGGTCATCTGTGGTATGATCAAGATCTTCCTCAGCCCCTCGGGTGGTCTGCTGAACCTGATCCTGGGCACCAGCGTGGACTTCCTCTCGGAGAGCGCCGCATTCCGTACCATTTATGTGGCCTCCGGCATCTGGCAGGAAGCTGGCTGGGGCACCATCATCTATATGGCTTGTCTGGCTGCTGTGGATACCAGCCTGTACGAAGCCGCCAAGATCGACGGTGCATCCATGTTCCAGCGCATTCTGCACATCGACATCCCGGAACTGGTACCCATGATCGTGCTGCAGCTCATTATGAGTGTAGGCAACCTGATGAACGTGGGCTTTGAAAAGGTGCTGCTGCTGCAGACCGAGCTGAACAAGGCGACCAGCGATATCATCGCCGTGTATGTGTATGAGCAGGGCATCATCAACGCCAAGTACAGCTATTCCACCGCTGTGGGTCTGTTCAACACGGTGGTCAACATCATCCTGCTCATCATCGTCAACCGCATCGCCAAGAAGGCGGCAGACGTCAGCTTTGTGTAAAGGGGGCGAACCGTTATGGCAAAAAACATTGCAGCATCCCGTCAAAAGAAGCCCAGCGGTCTGTCCGATAAGGTCAGCGACATCGTTCTGGTGGTCATCTGCGCCGCCATCATGCTCATTGTGGCTTACCCGCTGTACTACGTCCTCGTGGCGTCCTTCTCAGACCCCTACGACGTGTACGCCGGCAAGACCTTCCTGCTGCCCAGCCAGTTCACCCTGAAGGGCTATCAGGCTGTGTTTGCAGACAGCGCGCTGTTCTCCGGTTTTATGAACAGCATCAAGTACACCGTCATCGGTACCATCTACTCGGTGGTCATGATCTATCTTGTGGCTTACCCCCTGAGCGTGAAGGATCTGCCCGGGCGCAAGTACATCAGCCTGTTCTTCGTCATCACCATGTACTTCGGCGGCGGTCTGGTGCCTACTTACCTCATCGTCAAGCAGACCGGTCTGCTGGGCAGTATGTGGGCGCTGTTCCTGCCCGGTGTCGTGGCGGTGGGCAATGTCATCATCGTCCGCAACTTCTTTGAAAACAACATCCCCCGGGAACTGCTGGAAGCCGCCGAGATCGACGGCGCATCCAAATGGACGGTGTTCGTCAAAATGGTCATCCCCCTGAGCCGCTCCATCATGGCCGTTATGGTGGTGTACAGCATGGTGGCCTACTGGAACGACTGGTTCACCGCTCTGATCTACCTGAGAGCCGATCAGGCTCCGTTGCCGCTGGTGCTGCGCAATATCCTGATCAAGAGCTCCACCAGTGCCAGCCAGTCCTCTATGGTAGCGGGCGGCTTTGCGGAGCTGAATAAGCTGACCGAAATGATCAAGTTTGCTTCCATCATCGTGGCAGCTGCCCCCATGCTGATCGTTTACCCCTTCGTACAGAAATATTTTGAAAAAGGCTTCATGGCAGGTGCGGTCAAGGGCTAAAATTGCGACCGCGGCCTGCGGCCGAAACAGGGAGCAATTTTTGGCGCAGCGGTCTGCAAGACGCAAGTGCCGCCCAAGGCACGAAGCGGATGCAGGGCACCGCAAGAGGTTTTAAACGACCGCAGCCCATTCCAGAAAACGAAAAGAACCTGATATAACATTACAGAAAAGGAGAACAACCATGAAAAAGATGATCTCTCGCCGCAATTTCCTGAAGGTTTGTGCCGTTGCCGGTTCTGCCGTGGCACTGTCTGCCTGCGGCGGCAGCAAAAAGGCCGCTGCACCCGATCCTTCCAACACCGACCAGACCAGCTTTGACATCGTGGGCGGTCAGTCCGCCCTGAGCCCCGGCTACAACGACAACGAGGTGCTGAAGAAGCTGGCAGATAACGTGGGCGTTAAACTCAACTACGAGACCATGAGCGACTCCCTCAGCGAGCAGGTGAACATCCGCATTGCAGGCGACCAGCTGCCGGACGCCTTTATGGGTGTGGGCTTCTCCAACTACGATATCGCCAACTATGGTGCAGACGGCACCTTCCTGGACCTGACCCCCTATATCAACGCCGAGATCATGCCCAACCTGACCAAGATCCTGGACGAGCACCCCAACATCCGTGCAGCTATCACCATGAGCGACGGCTGCATCTACGGTCTGCCCGCTGCCGAGCAGATGGGCACTGCCGGCATCGGTGACGACGAAGATTACAGCATCTTCACCATTCCGCAGTTCTCCATGATCAACAAGCGCTGGCTGGACGAGCTGGGGCTGGAAGTGCCCACCACGCTGGACGAGCTGCACACCGCCCTGAAGGCCTTCAAAGACAACGATATGTCCGCCAAGGTCTACGGCAATGCACCCGGCAGCACCATCCCCATGTCCACCGGCTTTGACGAGTGGTGCTGGGGTCAGAACATCTTCTACGCAGGCTTCGGCTTCACCAACTGGCCCAACGATGTGTGCAACGATCTGGTTCTGCAGAAGGACGGCAAGTGCCGCTTTGTCTGCGCCGAGGACAACTACCGCAAGGCGGTCACCTACTTCCACGACTGGTACGCCGAGGGTCTGATGGACGTGGAGATGTTCAGTCAGGATACCAACCAGCTGCTGGCTAAGGGCGCACAGGGCTATCTGGGCGTTTCCACCTGGTGGTACATCGAGGAACTGATGGGCGATTACGCCAAGGACTATGTGTTCCTGCCCGTGCTGGACGGCCCGGACGGCACTCACAACGTCACCGTGCGTACCGGCGGCGGTACCAACAGCGGCAACCTGAACGTGACCAACAAGTGCCAGAGCCCCGCCAACCTGCTGAAGTTCTTTGACCAGTGGTATGACGGCGAGACCGTGATGCAGCTGCAGTACGGCCCCATCGGCGTGTTCTTCACCGAGCAGGACGCCAACGGCAAGTGGAAGTCTATCACCGAGGAAGAAGCCAAGGCAAAGTACAACAAGGGTGCCGGTGAGCTGAAATCCACCTACGAGGTCTGGGGTCCCAAGCTGATCCTCAGCGAGTACTACGACAAGTACTTCTACATGGAGGACCGCGCCATCGAGCGTCTGACCGACCTGAAGGACTTCTGGATGCCCTTTGTGGACGACACCACCACCTACCCCATCGACTGCGTGTTCACCAGCGAGGAACTGGACACCATCGACCGCTACCGTGCGGATTTTGAGAACGCAGTCTCTGAGCAGGAAGGTCTGTGGCTGAAGGACGGCGGTCCCTCCGACAGCGAGTGGGCAGCCTATCTGGACACCCTGACCAATAGCTGCGGCATGGATAAGCTGCTGGCAGCTTACCAGGGCGCATACGACCGCTACAAGGCCAACGTCTGATTTTGAGCGACAAGGAGGCATCCGCGATGCCAAGTGAAATTTTGAACAAAGCCCGTGCCTACGAGGCCAAGCACGGCGCTGCCATTTCCCCGGCGGAACGCCCTGCCTACCACATGACCCCCTATGTGGGCTGGC
>ERZ839947.2936-NODE-2936-length-11074-cov-2.797985_pt1 | contig 11074 bp, 9 predicted proteins | sample MGYA00519908_ERZ839947 | MGnify/ENA primary metagenome ERZ839947 (study PRJEB31850, sample SAMEA3708857) | human gut metagenome | biome: human gut; feature: human-associated habitat; material: faeces | place: China | collected 2014 ... | reverse complement strand
TAAACATGGCAGAACCGTGAACACGCGGTACGATATCCGTTTCTGCAGCCAGCGGACGGATCTGTGTGATCGCACGACCATCCGGACGTTTGTGATCTTTCAGGATCATCTTACGAACGGTCTTCTTCTCATACTGGTATACTGCCTCACCTAAGATAGCCAGCCACTCTTCGTTCTCAGCAAATGCCTCTTCCAGACGCTCAGTAATAGCTGCAATATTTGCCTCTCGGGTCTGCTTGTCATCGGTAAATACAGCTGTTTCCATCTCTTCAGAAGGAACGATCTCCTTGATCGCTGCAAATAATTCTTCCGGAACTGCGCAGCTTTCGTAGGTGTGCTTTTCTTTTCCGCACTCAGCTACGATGGTATCGATAAAGCGGATGATCTCCTGGTTTACTTCGTGAGCTTTGAAAATAGCCTCGATCATCTTCTGCTCAGGAACTTCCTTGGCACCAGCTTCGATCATGATAACTTTCTCTCTTGTGGACGCAACGGTAAGAGCAAGATCAGATACCTTCTTCTGAGCGGATGTCGGGTTGATAATGAACTCGCCGTCAATAAGACCTACCTGGGTCATTGCACACGGACCGTCGAACGGGATATCGGAAATGCATGTAGCGATCGCGGAACCGAGCATAGCTGTGAGCTCCGGGCTGCACTCCGGGTCAACAGACATAACAATGTTGTCAAGTGTTACGTCGTTTCTGTAGTCCTTCGGGAATAACGGACGCATCGGACGGTCGATAACACGGGAAGTAAGGGTCGCGTTCTCGGATGCCTTTCCCTCTCTCTTTGTGAATCCGCCCGGGATTTTTCCTACGGAGTATAATTTTTCTTCATATTCTACGCTTAACGGGAAGAAATCGATTCCGTCTCTCGGTTTGTCAGATGCAGTTGCGGTAGAAAGAACAACTGTATCGCCGTAGTGCATGAATGCTGCACCGTTTGCCTGCTTTGCAACGCGGCCTACCTCAACGGTAAGGGTACGTCCTGCAAGTTCCATGGAAAAACTCTTAAACATGGCTTCGTCTCCTTTTCTTAAATGTTGCGACAGAAGAAGCCGAAACTACTAAACTAAACATGATCCACGCATTGGTTAACACGCGAACCCGTAAGCTCCGGATCACTCATGCCTACTTTAGCGGTCTCGGAAGTTTCTTCCGTCTGTCAATTACAACAAAGGTGGAGTACACGAAATCATGCGCTCCACCCATAAGTCTGCTATTACTTTCTGATGCCTAACTTCTCAATAAGAGCACGGTATCCTTCAAGATCAGATTTCTTAAGGTATGCAAGGAGACCACGTCTCTGACCTACCATCATAAGAAGACCACGTCTGGAATGATGATCTTTCGGGTTAACTTTTAAATGCTCTGTGAGTTCTGCGATTCTCTCTGTAAGAATTGCGATCTGAACTTCCGGTGAACCTGTGTCGCCCGGTTTTCTGCCGTACTCAGCGATAATAGCTGCTTTCTTTTCCTTTGAAATCATTGTGATTTCCTCCTTAAAATTCTTTAAACTTACCGATCACCAGGTCCCGGTTGGAGTTATCCGCTGACCGAGCGTCGGCGCTTTCACATACTCTGACAGTATAGCATACCTGTCTTTAAAAGTAAATAAGTTTTTTTCATAAAAAGCTCCAGAATCTTCCAGTTCAAAAAAGCAGTTCAAATCGTGTTTAAACGTCACGGAATTGAACTGCTTTTCTTTTAAACCGATTTTAAAATCCAGGTCCGACTTCCTGCTCTGTCATGCCTTCCGTCTCCTGCACGAATCCCGGTCCGAAGTTCTCGTTGTCCCCGCCCGCCGTAACTGCAGGTGTCGTCTCAGGCGCCGCGGTTGTCTCCGGCACGGACGGTCCCGCCGCGGTCGTTTCCGGCGCTGCCGTGGTCGCCGGTGCTGCCGTCGTCTCAGGTGCCGCGGTTGTCGGCACTGCCGTCGTAGCTGCCGTTGTCTCCGCCGTTCCGTCCTTCTTCGTTCCGCTGGTCTTGGAGCTCTCCGTGCCGTCTAAATGGTAGCACAGGACCGGATCTCCCGCGGAGATGTTCTCGTAGATGGTCTTCGCCACTGCCGGCGGCAGGTTGACGCAGCCGTGGGATCCGCCATTCTTGTAGATCGTTCCGCCAAATGTCTTTCTCCAATTCGCGTCATGCAGACCGATTCCGCCGTTAAACGGCATCCAGTAGGAAACAGGAGTCGCGTATCCCTGGCCTTTCAGGGTCGCATTTCTCTGCTTATACGTGATGGAATAAGCACCCGCCGGGGTACTCCAGCCCTTCGCAGCATTTCCGGACACGAAATCCGACTCCACAAGAAGCTTTCCATTCGCATAGAAGTAAAGATGCTGCGCCGTCAGGTTGATTTCCACGTATGTATTTCCATAATCATTTCCCGAATGGCTCGCGGCCTTCTGGGAATATTCCGGCTCTCTGGATGTCTGCTCCCCATTTTTGATGAGACTCACGAGAGCTGCCGTCTCCTTCGCCTGGTCGATCTTCCATCCGTAATTTCCGGTGGTGATGGTCACCGTCTTTCCGTAGGATGTCTTCAATGTCTTCGGCTTATACGCGGTGTTACAGGTGGATGCCAGGTTCTTGACATACTCCGCCGCCTTCGACTCGCTGACACTGACGCTCGTCCCGTTGACCGTGAGCCAGTTATGGATCTCATTTCCGTTCAGCGTCTCCGCTTTATCTCCAAACTTATATGTGATCTTCGCCCCCACATACTTGTTCATGGTCTCGCAGGCCGTCTTAAGTGCCTCGTCCTCGGAGGTCACCGAAGGAGCCAGATAACATCCCTGCTCCTCGAGGTCCACGCTCTCCGCCAGGGACATGATCGCAGTGGCGACCGCCTCTTTCACCTTGTCCTCCTGGAGCTCCGTTCCCTCATCCTCTTTTATGATCGAGTAAGAGCCTGTCACGGAATCATAATCAGAGATCTTCGCGTCCTCCGGCTCTCTCATATTTTCCTCGTCCATGCAGGAGAGACCTTCTACTGCCTCATTCAGCATATCGTCGCTGTAGCGGAGCAGGGCATCCGTATTTACCTCATTCACCGCTTTTCCAAACCGGTATTTTCCCCAGTCCATCGGCTTCTGGGAGGCGATGGCCTTATCTAACGTATCATCAAACTCCGCGTAAAGTCCCACACTCTCCCCGGTGATGGACTCAGAGAGATCCTCGCGCCCATTGATGGTCAGCGTATATCCCTTTAACTGCTCCATGATGGCGTCTTCCACTTCCGATGCCGTCTTTCCCGTCACATCCATGCCGTCAACGATGGTTCCGGGCAGAAAACATGTCTTGTATTTTGAGGATTCATGCCAGTAGAGGCCGCCGCCAACGGCACCAACGAGAACGACCACGCCGCCGCACACAGCCGCGATCTTTACCGCCAGGTCCTTATTCATTCCGGTCCCACGGTTTTTCCCCCGTTTTCTCCCTTTCTGGGCCTTAAATTCCGCATATGTCATCGCCGGCTTCTGTTCCGGCGCCTGCTTTTCTTTTCCCACGCCTTCCGGCTTATTTTCTAACTCCAATTCTTCCTTCTCCATGTATAACTGTCCGTCAGATCCGCACTGCATGGGCAAAGCTTTTCCAGACAGTTACCTTCTCTTTTTAGATACGCCCGTCTCCCATCCTTTTGCGGGAAACGGATGATGTTCTTTTTTATGATACTTTTCTGAAATTTATGAATATTTACGCAAACTCCAGATACCGTCTCTGGCACTCCTTGATATCATGGTCCAGCTGTGCCTTCAGCGCGCCGATAGACTCAAACTTCATCTCCGGTCTCACAAAGTCGAGAAGCTCCACTTTCATCTCTTTTCCGTAGAGATCTCCCGCAAAATTATAGAGATAAGTCTCCACTCCCACCGGATTTTCCCCGGAGATCGTAGGCTTTGCCCCCACATTTGTCAGTCCGCCGTAAGTTTTTCCGTCCACGGTCACCCTCGTCACATAGACGCCGAACTTCGGCAGGTGTTTCACCGCCGGCGGGATCAGGTTCGCCGTCGGATATAATTTTGTGTGTCCGATGGCGTTTCCATGCTGCACCGTTCCGGTGACAAAGTAATAATACCCCAAAAGCTTGTTTGCCTTTATGATATTTCCGTCCGCCAGCATCTCACGGATGTAGGTGCTGCTGATGATCTTTCCTTCCTCGTCCCGCTCCTTGTCAACAACAAAATAGCGGTATCCGTACTCAGACGACAGGCGCTCCAGCATCGCGCAGTCCCCGGCTGCCTTGTATCCAAAGTGGCAGTCCGGACCGGAAACGATGACCCCGGCGTTCATGTGTCCCACCAGGATGTCGGAGACGAACTTCTCCGGTGCCATATGGCATACTTCCTCATCAAACGGGTATTCTACGATGTAGTCAACACCGGCTTTCTCCAAAAGCATCTCACGCTCCGGGTTCGTCATGATCATGGTCTGCATCTTTCCCTTTACCAGGGTTCCCGGAGGCGTCGCGAAGGTGAACACGGCGATCTTAAAGCCTTGTTCCTTCCATTTTAACATCTCATGCATCAGCTTCTGGTGTCCCCTGTGGAGACCGTCGAATTTACCGATGCTGACGACTGTCTTCTCTTTGATCTGAAACTCTCTGGTTTCCGCGATGTACTGCATGTCAATTTCCTCCCAGAAAGATTTTTTCCGGATAGTACATGTGTTTCCCTTCGTCGTACCTAAACACCCCGATAAAGGTTCCATCCGAATGATAAACCCGGAACATGTCCCCGCCCCTTATATCTTTTACCGCACGGCTGCGGAACGGATTTCCGTTCTTTAAGAGCTTATCGAGCTCCTCCGTATCCGAGCGGATCTCCGGAAGCTCCTTGAAAACTTCCTCCACCGGAAGTACGGCCTCCGCCAGCCGGTCTTCCTCTTTTAACTTCTGAAGCTCGTCCAGTGTCAGGCTCTCCGAGAGTTCAAACCGGCCCACCTTTGTCCGAAGCAGCTCCTTCATACAGCCGCCGACGGAGAGCTTCGCGCCTATATCATGGCACAAGGTTCGGATATAAGTTCCCTTTGAACAGGACACGGTCATCGTAACTTCCGGGAGCTCCATCTTCTCGATCTTGATATCGAAGATCTTAACCGGGCGCGCCTTCCGCTCCACGTTTTTCCCCTCTCTCGCAAGCTCATAGAGCTTCTTTCCATCGACCTTGAGTGCCGAGTACATCGGCGGAATCTGGGCGTAATCCCCGATAAAGGAGAGGACCGCGTCCTGCACTTCTTTTTCAGTGAGGCCCGATGTTTCTTTCGTCTCCAGCACCGTACCCGTCGTGTCCTCCGTGTCCGTCTCGGTTCCAAGAAGAAGAACAGCCCTGTATGTCTTGTCGTGGTCAGTCAGCATATCGCAGAGCTTTGTGCCTTTTCCGGCGCACACCGGAAGAACGCCTTCCGCCGCCGGATCGAGAGTCCCCGTATGACCGATCTTTCTCTGACCCAGGATCCCCCGCATTTTCGCCACCACATCGTGGGAGGTGAATCCTTTTTCTTTATATACGTTAATAATTCCGTCGTACATTCTTTCCTCCGGTGTTCGTTACTTGAGCTCTTCCCACTGCTCGCGGATCTTTCCGCTGATCTTCTCCACGATCTCCTGCGGCTCCCCCGTCATCGTGCAGCCTGCGGCCTTCACATGTCCGCCGCCGCCGAAGCTCAGGGCGATCCGGCTCACATCCACTGCGGAGTTCGTTCTGAGGCTCACCTTGTACTCGTCAGGATTTCCCGTCTGGTAGAGCAGAAACGCGATCTCGATGCCTTCAATGATCCGAAGCTGGTCCACGATTCCGTCCGTGGCCTTTACGGTGCAGCCATATTCCCTTAACTCATCCGTCGTGACAACCGTGTATACACAACGGTTATCCAGAATCCGGACACTTTCGAGAACAGCCCGGCCGTGAATCTTCGCCTGACCATATGTCTTCGCAAAAAAGCTGTCGTCGATGATCTTTGGGAAATCGATGCCCTTTTCCATTAAAAACCCGGCGATCTCCATGGTCTGTCTCGATGTGTTTGAGAACTTGAAGATACCGGTGTCATGAGCAATTCCCGTATACAGGCACTCTGCGACCGCTTTGCTGATCTTTCCCTTATCGAGAAGGCGGAACACCACCTCACTTGCGGAGCTTGCCCAGCTCTCGATCACGTTGACCCTGCACATTCCCTTGTTCGTGATGTGGTGGTCAACGCAGAATGTATCTTTTGCTGTCTCCCGGTACGGGGCGAAGACGCCCAGGCGTGGAACGTCGCTGGCATCCGATGTGATGCAAAGGTCAAATGTTTTTGTGTCGTCGTATTCTGTGTGTACATCCTCAAAACCGGAAAGAAAGGAAAATTTCACTCCCATTTTCTCCAGATACACCGAGACCTCAAGCCCCTCATAATTTTCCTTCAGATAATTATAGAGTCCCAGACAGGAACCGATACAGTCCCCGTCAGGATTTACATGGCCCAGGATCACAATGCTCTTCTTTCCTTCCAGCATCTCATCAAGAATTCCCAAAAGTTCCGCCTCCCTTAATGTGTATTGTAATATAAAAAACAGAAAAATCCGGCAGAATCCGCGTTACGCGTGTCCGACCGGATTCCTCTATATGATTTCAGTACGCTCCTGTCCGCGTATTTTCCACGCAGACCGGTTCCTTCGTTTAATTTTCGCTCTCAGTTCCGTCGTCTTCCTGCTCCTCCGGCATATCCTTTGTCACCTCATCGATGAGCTTGGACATGCGGACGCCGTACTCGATAGACTGGTCCAGCACGAAGAAGATCTGCGGGGTGTTCCGAAGATTTACTTTTTTCGCAAGCTGGGTTCTGATAAAGCCCTCCGCGCTCTTTAAACCGCGGATCGTATCTTTCGCCTGCTCCTCGTCCGCAAGGACGCTGATGTAGGCCTTACAGATCTTAAGGTCCGGTGTGACCGAGACCTGGACCACGCTTGTCATCGGATGAACACGCGGGTCCTTGAGCTCGGAGCGGATGATTTCGCTCAGAGCTTTCTGGACTTCGCCGTTGATCCGGATATTTTTTACACTGTTTTTTCTCATGATATTACCTCTTTTTTTACGACTATCCCGGACATAGCCGCGAAACGAAACTCTCCGCGGCTATGCACAGACCTGACAGACAACTATCTCGGCACCTCTACCATGATATAAACTTCGATCATATCGTCTTCCTGAAGATCGTTGAAGCCCTCGAATACAAGACCGCACTCGTAGCCTGCGTTGACTTCCTTCACGTCGTCCTTGAAACGCTTTAAGGATGCAAGCGGTCCCTCGAAGATCTGCTCTCCGTCTCTCGTGATGCGGGCTTTGCTTCCGCGGGTGATCTTACCGTCAAGCACATAGGAACCAGCGATGGTGCCGACTCCGGATGCCTTGAACGTCTGGCGGACAACTGCATGACCGGTTACCTGCTCCTCGTATACCGGATCCAGCATACCCTTCATGGCAGCCTCTACATCCTCGATCGCCTGGTAGATGACGCGGTACAGACGCATGTCGACTTTCTCGCGGTCCGCGATGGACTTCGCCTGTGCGTCCGGACGAACGTTGAAACCGATAATGATCGCATTGGAAGCGGATGCAAGTGTAACGTCGGACTCGTTGATCGCGCCAACGCCGCCGTGGATGACTTTGACAACAACTTCCTCGTTGGAAAGCTTTACGAGACTCTGTTTTACAGCCTCTACAGAACCCTGTACATCGGCTTTTACGATGATCGGAAGCTCCTTGACATTTCCGGCCTTGATCTGGGAGAACAGGTCGTCTAAGGAGAGTTTTGCCTTTGTATCTTCGATAAGCTTATTCTTGCTCTCTGCGATGAATGTCTCTGCGAAGCTTCTTGCCTCTTTCTCGTTCTGGTGCGCGATGAATACCTCACCTGCGTTCGGAACATCGTTGAGACCGAGGATCTCAACCGGAGTGGACGGGCCAGCCTCTTTGACACGGTTGCCCTTATCGTCCATCATGGCGCGGACTTTACCGTAGCAGCAGCCAGCGGCGATAGCGTCACCGACCTTTAAGGTACCTTTCTGTACAAGTACCGTTGCCACCGGTCCTCTTCCCTTATCAAGCTGCGCCTCGATCACGAGACCTCTCGCGCGGCGGTTCGGGTTTGCCTTTAACTCTTTTACCTCTGCTGTTAAGAGGATCATCTCGAGAAGTTCCGGAATTCCCTCTTTTGTATGTGCGGAAACCGGTACGAATACGGTGCTTCCGCCCCAGTCCTCAGGAATCAGCTCATACTCGGATAACTCCTGTTTTACTCTCTCTACGTTTGCGCTCGGCTTATCGATCTTGTTGACAGCAACGATGATCTCAACGCCTGCTGCCTTCGCGTGGTTGATGGCCTCAACGGTCTGTGGCATAACACCATCGTCCGCTGCGACAACGAGGATCGCGATATCTGTTGCCTGGGCACCACGCATACGCATTGCCGTGAACGCCTCATGACCCGGTGTATCGAGGAATGTGATCTTCTGTCCGTTGTATTCAACAACATAGGCACCGATGTGCTGTGTGATACCGCCTGCCTCTCTGGAGGTTACGTTTGTCTGGCGGATCGCGTCAAGAAGGGAAGTTTTACCGTGGTCAACATGACCCATTACGCAGATGACCGGCGGTCTCGGAACCATGTCCTTCTCGTCCTCTTCTTCCTCTTTTAAGAGTTCCTCGATGACGTTGACCTTCTTCTCCTTCTCGCAGAGAACATCATACTCCATAGCGATCTCTTCGGCTTTCTCGAAGTCGATCTCCTGGTTGATCGTAACGATGGTGCCCTGTAAGAAGAGCTTCTTAACGATTGCGGACGGCTGTAATTTCATCTTGTCCGCGAGTTCTTTGATCGTGATAACCTCCGGGATTACGATGGTCTTGATCTCCTCGACCTTCGCCTCCTCCTTCTTCGGCTGCGGCGGCATAACCGGAGCTTTTACGCCCTTCTGGCCCTTTCCTGCCTTGCCTTTCATCTCGATATCGCGGTCTTTCTTTGCGTCATGTTCTTTCTTGTAAGCGTTCTTGCTCTGCTTTGTGTTCTGCTGCTTCTGTGCAAGCGGTGTATCGAAGGACGGCTTCGGAATGCCCATGCCGCTTCTGTTTCCGCCCTGACGGTTGTCGTTTCTGCCCTGGTAACCGCCCTGACGATTGTTGTCACGGTTGCCCTGGTAGCCACCCTGGCGGTTTCCGTCTCGGTTGCCCTGATAGCCGCCCTGGCGGTTTCCGTCTCTGTTGCCCTGATAGCCACCCTGGCGGTTTCCGTCTCGGTTACCCTGGTAGCCGCCCTGACGATTATTATCTCTGTTGCCCTGATAGCCGCCCTGGCGGTTATCTCTTCCGCTCTCACGGTTTCCGTCGCGTCCCGGGAACGGACGGCTCTCTCTGGACTGGAAGCCCTGGCGTCCTTCCGGACGGCTCTGGTTCGGAAGCGGACGGACATTCTCACGAAGATCCTGTGCCGGTGCCTCTGTCTTAACTGTCTCCGCCTTTTTCTCCGGTGCCGGTGCTGCTGAAGTCTCAGCTGCCTTTGCCGGTTCTGCCGGCGCGCTGTTTGTCGTCGGTCTCACCTGCATGCCGGAACCGTTGTTCTGTCTTACCGGTCTCTGACCGCCCTGCTGGCGGTTTCCTGCCGGACGTTTCTGTGTGCTGTTCTGCGGACGGTAAACTGCCGCAATACGCTTCTTTGCCGGTGCTGCCGGCGCATTATTTTCTCCTTCAGCCGGAACTGCCGGCTTTGTGGAATTCTCCTGATTCTGATTCAATGTATCTGTTCCCTCTTTTTTCTTTCTTAAATCCTTTTCAAACTCACTCACGCTCGCCACCTCCAAAATAGTCCCTGCAAACCATCGCCAATGTACATGACCCGCCGCATGCAGGCATGCGCTCCTCATGTCCGCAGGACTACGCTTTTGCAGTAAAATGCTTCAACAACGCATTGGAAAAATTCTCGTCGATCACGGCCAGGGACGCTCTCATCTGCTTTCCCAGGATGTGTCCGAGCTCTTCCTTGCTTCCGAACTCAAAGTACGGGACCTTATAGTAAGTACACATGTTCCGGAACATTTTCTTTGTGTTGTCCGAAGATTCTTCCGATACGATCACCAGTCCGGCTTTTCCGGACTTTACCGCCTTCTCTGTGGAGAACTCGCCACTTCTTACCTTGCCGGCTTTCTCCGCCAGGCCCAGCAGGCCCAGGACCTTATTTCTGTTCATCGATCTGTTCCATCTCCTTTTTCAGACTTTCGTAAACCTCTTTTGGAATTGCCATTTTAAAGGAGCGTTCCAGTCCCCGGCTCTTCACTGCCTTTTCAAAGCATGCCATGGATGGGCAGATATATGCGCCGCGTCCGTTTTTTCTTCCGGTCGCGTCAATGGAAATCACGTCGTCAGTACCTTTTAAGACACGGATCAGCTCCCGCTTGTTTTTCATTTCACCGCAGCCAATGCACTGTCTCTGCGGAACCTTCTTTACTGTACTCACTGTGGTCGTTCCCTTCTCTCCTATTCTTCTGTCTCAGCCTGTGCTTCGGAAGTTTCCTCTGCCGGAGCTTCGTCCTCTGCCGGCTCTACATCTTTCTCGTACTCGCCCTCAAAGCCTTCCTCGCCGAAATCCATATCATCGAAGAGGCCAAGCTCTCTCGCCTGTGTCTCACTCTTGATATCGATCTTGTAGGTGGTAAGTCTTGCGGCAAGTCTTGCATTCTGTCCTTCTTTACCGATCGCTAAGGATAACTGGTAGTCCGGAACGATGACCTGTGCCTCTTTCTCGTCCTCATCCGCAACGACGGAGATGACCTTCGCCGGGCTTAACGCGTTTTCAATTAAGAACGCCGGGTTGTCGTCCCAGTTGATGATGTCGATCTTCTCACCGCGGAGCTCGTTGACGATCGCGTTGACTCTCGCGCCGTTTAAACCTACACATGCACCTACCGGATCAACGTTCGGGTCTGTGGAGCTTACAGCGATCTTTGTTCTGGAACCTGCCTCACGGGCGATGGCGCGAATCTCAACGGTACCGTCGCGGACCTCTGCGATCTCAGCCTCAAACAGACGTCTTACGAGGTC
>ERZ839947.2930-NODE-2930-length-11093-cov-3.084436_pt1 | contig 11093 bp, 9 predicted proteins | sample MGYA00519908_ERZ839947 | MGnify/ENA primary metagenome ERZ839947 (study PRJEB31850, sample SAMEA3708857) | human gut metagenome | biome: human gut; feature: human-associated habitat; material: faeces | place: China | collected 2014 ... | reverse complement strand
GATGGCTTCTGCCAGTGTATAATACCAGATCACAGCTGTATTCTGATCTCACTCGTGAAGACTTCCGCTTCGCTGCCCAGAATCACGAGCCAAGTCTCACGGACGTTCGACTTGATTTTGTATTCTTTGATAGTCTGTCTGGAAATGTCATATTTTATATGATAAGATAAAAGAAAACTGCGGGGAGTGCATATGGTGACAGGCAGCGGAGAAAGACGGTTTCATGATCAGATATCATGGCTGATGTTTCTATTCAGCATATTTGTGATATGGGTCCACTCTTATAATGTGGATCTGTTTTCCGGTGGGGCGCAGGATGGGATATGGAGTCTTGCGGACCGGATCGAAAATTTCGTGTCGGTGGGACTGGGACAGATCGCCGTTCCGGGCTTTTTCCTGCTGTCCTCCTACCTGTTTTTCCGGAATTTTTCCTGGGACAAGCTTTTAAGAAAATGGAAGAGCCGGGTATTCAGCGTCCTGATCCCTTATGTAGTCTGGAATCTCATCTACTATCTGGGTTATATGGCAGCATCCCGGTTTCTCGCCATACGATCCGTGGTCGGACGTGACATCATTCCATTTTCCGTGCAGGAGATCTGGCGGGCGGTCTCACAGTATGCGTATGCGCCAATCTTCTGGTATCTTTATCAGCTGATCTTCCTGATCATCGTGTCACCGATGATCTACGCACTTGTTAAGAATCGGGCGGTCGGTCTTTTCTGGATCGTGGGACTTGTGTTTGCGGTGCATCTCCACTTGGATATGCGCCATCCGAATACGGACGCCCTGCTTTACTATTCGGTTGCCGCATACTTTGCGGTTCATCGCCGAGGGCTGGTGGAGAGAAGCATGGAGGAAGAGGCAGCCGGATGGAATGCAGATCATGGAACGAAAGAAAAGAAAGCTGCCCCAGAGGACAAAGATGGAAATACAGACGGTGTCATCCCGGCTCATGTGAGAAGGCGCTGTTTTGCAGAAGGCCTAGCGGGAGTCATGATCTCTGTATTCTGTTACAGGAGGATGATGGCACCTGAAGCGGCCGTCCTCTGGACCTGCTTTTACCGTATGGCTGTGCCGATGACCTGTTGGGCGTTTGCCTGTGGAGTGCGCCTTCCGAAGATCCGTCCATGGATGCGCCAGAGTATGTTCCTCTATGCGATTCACTTCATCGTCGTACGGTTCGTAAACAAAGGAACAGCCGTCGTGACGAGAAGTCTTGCAGGCACGACAACAGCCGCCGGAATCTCCCTGGTCGTCTATTTCCTGCTTCCGGCAATCGCAGTTATTGCCTCTTACATTCTCGCAAAATTCCTCGTCCGTTTCCTGCCGGGGGTGTGGAGAGTATTGTCCGGAGGGAGAAAACTGGAAGGATAGGGGGGAATAAGAACTGCAGAAAATCCGTTACTGTCTGCGTACCGCATGAACAGCAGCACGTAAAATTCAAACGTTCTTTTTTGTAAAAAATGCTAATAGTATTTCGATAAGAAATCCACTATACTATCAGTGAAAGAGTTAATCTTTCCTTCGCAGATGAGACGAGTGACGGTTCTGACTCGTCGGTAAAATAAAAAGTGACCGAGCGATGAGACGAGTGACGGTTCTGACTCGTCGGTAAAATAAAAAGTGACCGAGCGAAGAATCTTTGAGGGAGGAGAAATCCTCCCTTTTCTATACCAGTCTATTTTTCTTAGGGGATTCTTACCATGAATACATCAATTGAATTTTGTATAAAGAAATTAAGCAAAAAATTTTATCAGAGGTATCCATCTAAAATGTATGAGGAAATTCTAAGTAAAGAGGATAGACCATATTCATGTCTTCTTGTTAAACAACATGGATACTTGATATGTGTACCGTTTCGGACTGAAATACGTCATAAATATGCGTATCATTTCCAAGCATCAGAAAGATCGAGAAAGCATCATTCGGGATTAGATTTTACAAAAGTGGTAATTGTCACCAATCAAGAATTTATAAACGAGGATATCACTGTTGTTGATCAGGACGAATACAAAGAAGTTATATATAATATTGAAAAGATAGTAGATTCTGTGATAAAATTTGTTAATGATTATGTCGAACATATAAAAGGAATAAAAAAGCTTCATGAAAGAGAATTTGAACGTCGATATCATTTTTCATCATTAAAATACTTTAAGAGAGAATTGGGACTCAGTCAGAAAAAAGAACCGGAGGAAGAGGATATGCTGAGAGATAACGTAAAAAAATACTATCTGGAACAGGATTACAATTGTGCGGAGACGATCTTAAGATGTATTGACGAGGAATACGGGATCGGTCTTACGGAAGATGATTTCAAGTTGGTCAGTGCGTTTGGCGGCGGCATGGGATGCGGCTCCTCCTGCGGTGCATTATGCGGCGCAATGGCAGCGCTGGGACGGCTGACGGTGAAGACCCGTGCCCATGCAACCGATGGTTTTAAGGATACATGCGCGGACCTTGTAGATGAATTCCGAAAGAAGCTTGGAAACACAGACTGCTCAGAGCTGGTAAAGATCTATAAGAAAGACGATGTGCGCTGTCTGGAAACTGTCTGTCTTGCAGCAGATGTGTTTGAAGAGTTTTATAAAAAGAACATTGCCAGATAGGATCATGGCACCTGCAGGTCGGCTGCTTTTGAGTAAAACCGGTCCATTCCCGGGGCAATTTATTTGTGAATATGTGGACAAAGGCACTAAGAATAAAAAAGCCTGTGGATAACCTGCAAAAATCATGAAAAACCGCGGAAAATATACTTGCATTAGCAGTATGCATATGCTATAATTATTAAGCTGTTCTGGCGGAACAGGACATATGGCTGTAAAGCTGTATTATTTTTTATTAACGTAACGTGACTGTCAGTCATGTACCAAAAATTTTAAAGAGGTGAAAATCATGAAACAGGGAATCCACCCAAATTACTATCAGGCCAAGGTCGTTTGCAACTGCGGTAATGAATTTGTAACTGGTTCTACCAAGAAAGACATTCACGTAGAAATCTGTTCCAAATGCCATTCATTCTATACTGGTCAGCAGAAGGCTGCTTCCGCTCGCGGACGTATCGAGATGTTCAACCGTAAGTATGGTATGAAAACAGACAAATAAGGTTTGATTAGTGAAAGGTTGAGCTTTTGGATAACTCTGAAAACTCAGCCTTTTTTGTCATACAGGGAATCAAGGAGAAAAAATCAACGCAAGCTTGCTTGCAGGGGATTTTTTCTCTTTGATTCCCGCACAAACATGAACAAGCAGCCATTTTTCGTAAGAAAAATGAGCGGATTATGAATGTTTGTGGAGAATCGCGGGAGCACGAAGTGCGGAGCGATTCTGGTATGACACTATGAGACATATATGGAGGTAAAATCTTGAAATATTCCGGTATCGGGGGACAGGCAGTATTAGAGGGTATCATGATGAAGAACAAGGACAATTACGCCACGGCTGTCAGAAAGCCGGACGGCGAGATCGTTGTCAAGAAAGATACCTATGTGAGCATGACAGAAAAAGTAAAGTTTTTCTCCCTGCCGTTTGTGAGAGGAATCTTTAGTTTCGCGGACTCCATGATCCTGGGAATGCGTTCCCTGACATGGTCGGCAAGCTTCTTTGAGGACGATGAGGAGGACGAGGAGCCGGGAAAGTTCGAGAAATTTTTGATCGATACATTTGGTGAAAAAGTAGATAATGTCGTTATGTCGGCGGTGATGGTATTCTCCATCTTTATGGCGATTGCGATCTTTATGGTACTCCCGCTTTTGATCGCGGGAATCTTCCGGAAATTTATCCACTCTGAGACTGTGATGGCGATTCTTGAAGGCTGTATCCGAATTGCGATTTTCATCACCTACATTAAGGTGATCTCACGGATGGAGGACATCAAGCGGACGTTCATGTACCACGGATCGGAACATAAATGCATCAATTGCTTAGAGCATGGCCTTGTGCTCAACGTGGAGAATGTAAGAAAAAGCTCCAAAGAGCATAAGCGCTGCGGAACGAGCTTTCTTCTGATCGTTATGGTGATCAGCATCCTGTTCTTCATGGTGGTCCGTGTAGATACGATCTGGCTTCGGATCGTCAGCCGGATCGTCCTGATCCCGGTGATCGCGGGTGTCTCCTATGAGGTGCTCCGCCTTGCAGGAACCAGCAATTCGAAGATCATGGACATCGTCAGCCGTCCGGGCATGTGGATGCAGGGACTTACGACAAAGGAGCCGGATGACTCGATGATCGAGGTAGCGATCGTCGCGGTCGAGGCTGTGTTTGACTGGAAGAAATATCTGGAAGAAAATTTCCCGGAGCAGTATCCGGCAGGATATTTTGAGAGAGAAGATCAGACAGGGAAGAACGCGCAGGAGATAACGGCATGAGCGAGATGAAGAACGCTGTCGGGGCTGGAACAGGTCGGTCCGGAGATGATCTATGCGCGGGAAATAGTGTGTGTGAATTTAAGATCTGGGCAGATGTCCTAAACTACGGAAAAAAGATCTTAAAGAATGCGGGGATTGTGGAGGCGGATCTTGACGCCTGGTATCTGTTTGAGCAGAGCTTCGGGATCTCCAGGGCGCAGTATTTTCTTTGCGCAAGGGAGAACATTGTCGGAAGCACGGCACAGAAGATCGCTGTGCAGGAGCAGCACGGAGATCTTTTAGAGAGCGGTAACGCGCTGGACTGTGCAGAACTGTGGCTGAAAGAGAAACTGTCAGCGTATGAGCACGCACTGAAAAAACGCGCAGCCCGCATTCCGCTGCAGCAGATCATAGGACAACAGGAGTTCATGGGACTTTCGTTCTTTGTCAATGAGCATGTACTGATCCCGAGGCAGGATACGGAGACGCTGGTGGAGCTTGTGCTGCAGGAGCAGAAGGATAAGGATATTTCGATCCTTGATATGTGTACTGGATCCGGCTGTATTGCGGTGAGCTTGAAGAAGCTTGGAGGATATGCGCATGTGGAAGGCGCGGATATCTCGGAAGAGTCGTTAAAGGTTGCAAAAAGAAATTCAGAAGAGATTCTTGAAAACAACGATGTAAATAATGATGCAGTCAGCAGCAGGACAGAACAAATACAGAATTGCACGAATTTGACAAACAATCAGAATAAACAGGATAATTCTGAAGAACGCATGGTTTCTGAAGCCAGCAAGCTGTCGCAGGCAGGTGTAACATTCCGCCACAGTGACATGTTCAGCAATTTTCCGGAGACAGAACAGTTTGATGTGATCGTTTCCAACCCACCCTACATCCCCAGCGCAGTTATCGAAGAGCTGGAACCGGAAGTGCGGGACCATGAGCCGCGAGGAGCTCTTGACGGGACCGCGGACGGGCTTTATTTTTACAGAATTCTGGCAGAAGAATGTGCCAAACATCTGACGCCGGGAGGACATGTGTATTTTGAAATCGGATATGACCAGGGGATGGCGGTGAAGGAACTGCTGGATAACCATGGTTTTAAGGATACAAGAGTGATTCAGGATCTGGCAGGAAAAGACCGCGTCGTGTGCGGCGCCTGGCAGACCGCAGGCGTATGAGGAGGTTTTATAGATGTTTGACCGTTTGGATGACATGTTACGGCATTACGAAGAACTGATGCTGGAATTAAATAACCCGTCGGTGGCGGAAGACCAGAGAAAATTCCGCAAGCTGATGAAGGAGCAGGCAGACCTGGCGCCGATCGTTGACGCCTACAAGCAGTATAAGCAGGCGAAACAGGATGTCGAGGACAGCCTGGCGCTTCTCGACGAGGAGAGCGACGAGGAGATGAAGGAACTCGCGAAGGAAGAGCTTGCCGATGCGAAGAAGAGGATCGAGGAGCTGGAACAGGAGTTAAAGATCCTGCTTCTTCCGAAAGACCCGAACGATGAGAAGAACGTTATCGTTGAGATCCGTGCCGGTGCAGGCGGAGACGAGGCGGCGTTATTCGCTTCCGAGTTATACCGCATGTACGTGCACTATGCGGAGAGCCAGCACTGGAAGACAGAGATGATCAACGTCAGTGAGAGTGGAATCGGAGGAATGAAGGAAGTGGAGTTCATGATCACGGGACATGGCGCTTACTCCAAGTTAAAATATGAGAGCGGCGTCCACCGTGTACAGCGTGTCCCGGAGACAGAGTCAGGCGGACGGATCCATACCTCTACCGCAACCGTTGCGATCATGCCGGAGGCAGAAGAGTTTGACGTTGTGATTGACGACAAGGATATCCGTATCGATGTTATGCGTGCGTCCGGTAACGGCGGACAGTGTGTCAACACCACAGACTCCGCGGTGCGCTTAACCCATATTCCGACAGGAATCGTGATCTACAGCCAGACTGAGAAGTCCCAGCTTCAGAATAAGGAAAAAGCGTTCCGTTTACTGCGCTCCAAGTTATATGATATGGAGCTTGAGAGACGTCAGAATGAGGAAGCGGCAGAGCGTCGCAGCCAGATCGGTACCGGCGACCGTTCGGAGAAAATCCGTACCTACAATTTCCCACAGGGCCGTGTGACGGATCACCGGATCAATCTGACCCTTTATAAGCTGGATAAGATTTTAAACGGAGATATCCAGGAGATCCTGGATGCCTGCATTGCCGCAGATCAGGCAGCAAAGCTGGCTAAGATGAATGAGAACTAAGATTTAATCAGTCAGGTATATTAAAATCAGATACTTAGATACAGTATAAAGAAAGCTATTGCAAAGTGATGATGTGAAGTCAATTTGCAATAGCTTTTTTGTTTACGGCATTTTACTGAAACGACTCCCTCACAATGATCTTCGTTTCCAGTTCCACATGTACCGGCTCTGGATCTGCAGCATAGGATTTATCTGTCAAAGCGCGGATCACATAGTCCATACAGCCTTCTGCCATCTGTGTCAGCGGAACTTCGGATACAGTTAATGGAGGGATAGAGCATTTACTGGTGGATGAGTGGTGGAGCCCGATGCTTATGACGGACAGGTCTTTTGGGATACGGACGCCGGCCTGGTAGAAAGCGTAGAGTGCTCCTAAGGCAATGGAGTCGGAGTCGCAGAAGACTACATCCGGACGTTCACTTAACTTGAGAAATTCTGCAGCAGCCTGGATACCGCCGTCTGTAGAATTATCTGTGTAAAATAAGGCATGATTTGGCATGTCCACTCCTTTGGCACGGCAGCCATTGATAAAACCGGTAACACGGTCATCCACAGCCAGGTAAGGAGACTGGGAACGGAAAACAGACACGCTTTTAAAGCCCCGGTCTGCGATCATATCAGCAAGAGAGGCACCCATTTTCTGGTTGTTGATGGAAACATAGCTGTACTGATCAGAACGTCTGTTTAAAAGGACCACGGGGATAGGCGGCATAATACTGTCTAAGTACTGCATGTCCATTACGGCAGTATTTGCGATGATAGCAGCATCGTAGTTGTACAGCTTCGGGTCGATCAGTCCCTTTTCTTTGTACAGTTCATTTGGCTTAAATGGGCAGATCACAATATTGCAGTTGGTCATCTGGTTTTTGGCAAGAGATGACTGGATCCCGGCCATAACTTTTCCTAAAAGGGCAGATCGTGGGTCAGCTGCCCAGTATACAGCAACTGTGTATATAAGGGGGGAAGTGCCCAACTCTTTTAGTTGCCTGGAGGCAGATGAGGGCTGGTAACTTAACTGCTTTAAAGCTTCTTCTATTTCTTTTTGTTTCTGCTGGGAGATCCTTCCTGCAGATTTTCCGTTCAAATATAAGGATACAGTAGCGGCTGAAACGCCTGCCAGCGCAGCTACATCTTTTAACGTAGGCATAAAAAACCTCTTTTCTGGTCTGTTCTTTTTATTCTGTATTTATCATATCATACGCCCCATATAAAAGCAATTAAAAAGACATAAGAAGTTAATAAATTAACTTAAGTTAACAAGTAACATTAAAATATCAACTAAATCAAAGCACAAAAACTGTGCAAAATATCCAAAAAACAAAAAAATAAGCATTTACTATTGCTATTTAATGAGAAAAGATGTATAGTTTGCTCAGAAACAAGTTAATAACTTAACTAAACATCGAATAAATTAAATTAATATATTAACTTAAAGAGAATGAAAACCAGTGAAAACACATAAAACATGTAAATGGAGGTGCAGAATGTTTTTCTGGAAAACAGCAAAAGAAACAGTTCCTGAAAGACCGATTAGGATCAGCAGTGTAGAGTGGCGTGACGGCCAGCAGTCCCTTTTAGCAACCAGGATCCGCACACAGGATATGCTCCCGATCCTGCCGAAGATGGATGAGGTTGGATATGAATGTATGGAAATGTGGGGCGGTGCAACTTTTGATGTTGCTATCCGCTATTTAGGAGATGATCCCTGGGAACGGGTAAGGGAATTTAAGAAGCTGTGTAAGAAGACACCGCTGAGAATGCTCCTCCGTGGACAGAACCTGATCGGCTACAAACAGTATCCCGATGATGTGGTAGAAAAATTCGTAGAACTGGCAGCAAAAGCCGGAATTGATAAGTTCCTGGTATTTGATGGTTTAAACGATGTGAGAAATACAGAGACAGCCATTAAGGCAGTGCTTAAAAACGGAAAAACAGCAGAAGCAAATATCTGCTACACCATAAGCCCGGTACATACGTTAGAAAAATATGTACAGATGGCAAAGGATTATGCAGCATTGGGCGTAAAAGTCATTCATGTAGAAGATATGGCCGGAATGATGAACCCCAAGCAGGTATCGGATGTGATCAGAGCGATCCGCAAAGAAGTAGGTCTTCCGGTTCATTTCCATGCACACTGTATCGGCGGTATGGCGGATATCTGTTATTGGGAAGCCATTAAAGCCGGTGCCTGTACCGTAGATTGCGATGTATCTGCTCTTTCTCTTGGCCCTGCCCATCCGCCGGTTGAAAGTATTGTTACCTGCTTAAAGGGAACAGGCTTTGATCCTCATCTGGATATGGACCTTCTGGCAGAGATCAATGATTATTTCATGAAGCTGCGTGAAAAATACAAAGAATTTGCAAGCAAGCGTACAGGTGTAGATATCAGTGTTTTAAAACATCAGATCCCAGGCGGAATGCTTTCTAACCTGGAAAGCCAGTTAAAAGGCATGAATGCAGAAAACCGCATTAATGAAGTATTTGAGGAAGTCCATAAGGTACATAAAGATTTCGGTTATCCGCCTTTAGCAACTCCGTTTGCTCAGATGGTAGGCGCCCAGGCAACTATTAACGTCCTTACGGGACAGAGATACAAGATGATCTCCAATGAGAGCAAAACTTACATCCGCGGCATGTACGGACGTCCGGCTGGTGAGATCGCACCGGAACTGAAGGCAGCTGTTTTAGGAAATGACAAAATGATCACAGAACGTCCGGGAAGCCTGATCGCTCCTGGATGGGAGAAAGCAAAAGCAGAAGCAGCAGGCTTTGCAAGAACAGAAGAAGATGTTATGACATACGCTCTGTTTCCTGAACTTGCCCCGGCATTTTTACAGAAGAAGTATCAGTAAAGGTAATGTTTTCGTACCCGCATTCCGTGGGTACAGAAAGGAACAGACAATCAAAAGGAGTACATACCATGAAACAGGAAAATAAAGAAAAGATCGCCCAGGCAGAAGAGATCCTGGAACGGTTAAAGGAGCAGAGAGGCGGAAACGTTCTTTCTATCCACAAAAAAATGGCAAATGATCCAAAGCTTTTGCAGGCGTTCAGTCAGCAGTTTGCTATCTGTAAACAGGATATTACCCATATTCCGGCTAAATACATGGAACTGATGTTAATGTTAATGGGATGTTGCGCAGGTAACTCTGTTACCATTAAAACACATGGTGAACTGGCTGTGAAAAAGGGCGCTACCATGGATGAAATCGGCGAAGTGCTCCGTCTGGTATTCTTTTATTACGGTGCGTCTGCCATTATCCCGGCAGTAGAACTTTTTGAGGAACTGGAAGAGGGGTAAAATACAATGGGAAATGTAAAAATGCAGAAAATCGACCTGTGTGTGATACAGGATGATGATCTGGCACAGGTATTTCTGGATATGGACCAGAGACCGGCAGTAAAAACAGTTGTCGTTATTGACCAGATCGTACCGCCAAATTCGCCAAAGGTTTCTGCGCTCCATAAAGCCTTAAGAGAAAAGGCAGAAAAAGAAGGTCTGGACTTCTATTATGGAAAAGGCATGTGCGCAGAACTGCTGGCAAATGGACTTTTAAAGGCTGACGAAAGTGCAGTTGTCTGTGATAAGGCAGCTGGTGCAGCCGGGGCCGTTGGGGCAAAGGTATTCTTGGCAGATGCAGTACAGTTAAAGCAGGTACTGGAAACAGGAGAACTTTCACAGGAGAGATCCGCAGAAGATTCTGAAAGCAAGAAAAACGTTGTAAAAACAACGGGAAATCTGCCGGAAGGACTTTCTGCAAAAGATCTGGCTCTGAGCCTGGTGAAAGAACTGGGGGAAGAAGTGGTCTCTGGTAAGGAATTGATACTTACAGGAGATACATTAAAGAGTCTGGATCTGTCCGATAAAATGACAATTTGCGGTGTTCTTGGAAAAGCGGGAGCAGTAACCGCTGCTGTAGAAAATGCAGAAAATGTTAAAACAGGGGAACCGGCAGCATTCAATACGAACACAGCAGACAGCGAAACAAGTACATACATCTTTGATGCAGCTAAAACCCGGGAAGTAACAGCACTTCCAGGTGGCTGCACAGAGATCAAACCGCTCTCTGAACTGTCAGCAGTAAAGATCAAAAGCGTATTTATCGGCGGAACCACTGGCGGCACCTTAAAAGAGCTGGCTCAGGCAGCTTCCATGTTAAAGGGAAGAAAAATCGCCTATGGATTGCGCCTGATCGTAGCACCTGCAGATGCAGATACATATATTAAGGCGGCAACTGCCGGATATCTTACCGATGTGCTGGAAGCAGGCGGCCTGGTGATTAATCACTGCGGCAGTCCGGAGGTTCAGGGACGTATTGGAAAGACGGAAGTCATGGTATCCAATGACCTGGAAAATAAACCTGGTTATGCTGGTTTTGAGACCTCAAAGACCTATCTTACATCCACAAAGGCAGCGGTAGAGGCAGCTCTTCTTGGAACCTTAGGCTATAAGGAAGAAGCTCCGGCAGAGGAAGAGAA
>ERZ839947.2928-NODE-2928-length-11095-cov-5.870924_pt1 | contig 11095 bp, 8 predicted proteins | sample MGYA00519908_ERZ839947 | MGnify/ENA primary metagenome ERZ839947 (study PRJEB31850, sample SAMEA3708857) | human gut metagenome | biome: human gut; feature: human-associated habitat; material: faeces | place: China | collected 2014 ... | reverse complement strand
GAAACATTGCAATCATTGCCCATGTTGACCATGGGAAAACAACGCTGGTTGACAAGATGCTATTGGCCGGAAATTTATTCCGCAGCAACCAAAATAGTGGTGAACTTATCCTGGATAACAACGATTTGGAACGTGAACGTGGTATAACGATTCTCTCCAAAAACGTATCCATCAATTACAACGGTACAAAAATTAATATTATTGATACTCCGGGACACAGCGACTTCGGTGGTGAGGTAGAACGTGTATTGAATATGGCCGACGGTTGTATTCTGTTGGTAGACGCCTTCGAAGGTCCGATGCCCCAGACTCGGTTCGTACTGCAAAAAGCGCTGGAAATCGGTTTGAAACCTATCGTGGTAGTTAATAAGGTAGATAAGCCTAACTGCCGTCCGGAAGAAGTTTACGAAATGGTTTTCGATTTGATGTTCAGCCTGAACGCAACGGAAGACCAACTGGACTTCCCCGTAATCTATGGTTCCGCCAAAAACAACTGGATGAGCACCGATTGGAAGCAACAGACTGACAGTATTACTCCGCTACTGGATTGTATCATCGAAAATATTCCGGCACCTAAACAACTGGAGGGTACGCCCCAGATGTTGATTACTTCTCTGGATTATTCTTCTTATACCGGTCGTATCGCCGTAGGTCGCGTACATCGCGGTACATTAAAAGAAGGTATGAATATAACGCTTGCGAAACGCAATGGCGATATGTTCAAGAGCAAAATCAAAGAACTCCATGTTTTCGAAGGTTTAGGCCGCGTGAAAACAAACGAAGTTTCTTCCGGTGACATCTGCGCACTGGTAGGTATCGACGGATTCGAGATTGGAGATACAGTTTGTGATTTCGAAAATCCGGAAGCATTGCCGCCAATCGCTATTGATGAGCCGACCATGAGTATGTTGTTTGCGATCAACGATTCTCCTTTCTTCGGCAAGGATGGTAAGTTTGTGACTTCACGCCACATCCATGACCGCCTGATGAAAGAACTCGATAAGAACCTGGCTCTCCGTGTAAGGAAGAGTGAAGAAGACGGTAAATGGATTGTTTCCGGCCGTGGTGTACTCCACCTTTCTGTATTGATCGAAACGATGCGTCGTGAGGGATACGAATTACAGGTAGGTCAGCCGCAGGTTATCTTCAAAGAAATCGATGGTGTGAAATGCGAGCCGATTGAAGAGCTGACCATCAATGTACCGGAAGAATACTCCAGCAAGATTATTGATATGGTGACCCGTCGTAAAGGCGAGATGGTGAAGATGGAAAACACGGGCGAACGTATCAATCTCGAATTCGATATGCCTTCACGTGGTATCATCGGATTGCGTACCAATGTACTGACTGCTTCTGCCGGCGAAGCCATCATGGCACACCGCTTCAAAGAATATCAACCGCACAAAGGAGAAATCGAACGTCGTACGAACGGTTCTATGATTGCTATGGAAAGTGGAACTGCTTTCGCTTATGCCATCGACAAATTGCAGGATCGCGGTAAGTTCTTTATCTTCCCGCAGGATGATGTTTATGCAGGACAAGTAGTAGGTGAGCATTCTCACGACAACGACCTGGTTATCAATGTTACCAAATCGAAGAAGTTGACGAATATGCGTGCTTCCGGTTCGGATGATAAAGTACGTCTGATTCCACCTATCCAGTTCTCACTTGAAGAAGCACTGGAATATATTAAGGAAGACGAATATGTAGAAGTTACTCCTAAAGCAATGCGTATGCGTAAAGTGATTTTGGACGAAATCGAACGTAAACGTGCAAACAAGAGCTAACACCATACTTATATATATAAGAAACGGGAGACAGAGTTATCTGCCTCCCGTTTTTTTTAATCAGGAAAACTGAAATCATTTCCGGTTTACAATTTCAAAAGGGACACGTAAGGATACTCCCTTTTTCATCAAATTCATCATATTAGGATAAAGACGTTTTTTAAAAGATTCCCAATCACGATGTTCCATTTGTGTCCATCCGGCTTCCGCCAATGCCATACCACGCGGATAAGTCATGTAGGTCACCCGGTTCATATCCCGGATCGCTTCTCCCCAAAGGGTTCCCATAATACCTTGAATATGTGCCTGATCCGCGGCAGATACTCCATATCCCGGATCAAATTGATAGCACTTCTCTAAAGTGGTGACAGGCATTCCCCAGTTATTAAATTCCGGAAGGTCACCTTTATACTGGGGATAATCCAGATAAGCATATTCACCCGGTGCCATAATCAACGGATTACCATATTTACGGGTAAGTTCCAGACAAGTAGGAGTCAGTCCTCCCCGCCAACTAACCAATGTTACATTCTTGGGATAAGGAAACAAATAATCATTGGCCGGCGGATAAATACGATCCAATTCACACCAAAGTATAGGAGTCTTACCATTCTCCTGAACAAACGTAAGCATACGGTCGAAGAAAGGAATCATCAACTGGGAAGCTTTCTGATACCCCAGTTCCTTCATCATCGCCTGGCAACGTTCGCATTTGGTCCAGTTCTTCTCTACTACCGCTTCGTCTCCCCCCAGATGGATATAGCGGGATGGGAATAACTCCGATATTTCTTTGATAATATTCCGATAGACAGTATACACTTTCTCATTGTTGGCACACAACATCAAATCCAATGTCTTGCCTACAATCTTCGGTAGTGTATCCGTATGTGTACAACCCAGTTCAGGATAGGTGGCCAATATAGCAACAGTATGTCCGGGAATATCCAGTTCAGGTACAATCTCCACATGGCGTTTTGCGGCATATTGAATCAAGTCGGCAAGTTGCTCTTGGGTATAATAATCTTTCCCCACCAGTCCGGGATACTCTTTTATCTCTACGCGCCATCCCTGATCGTCCGTCAAATGCAGTTGCAGCGTATTGTATTTGTACCGAACCATCTGATCGATGAAAAATTTCACATCCTCAACCGGAAGAAAATTCCGGGCAGGATCAAGCATCAATGCACGATAAGAGAATCTTGGCGCATCGTCTATAATAACCGAAGATATTTTCTTCTGAGCTGTGACACACATATCACCTAAAAGAAGCTGGTCCACGGTCATCACTCCGTAATAAACAGCTGCGGCAGTCTTTCCCCGGATAACCATTCCTTTAGTATTTGTTTCAAGACGGTAATGCTCTTCTCCATCCATAGCAGGATCAATCAGTAACCGGATATCTGCACGATCCGATTTCGAAAAAGGAACTTCCACCTGCATTCTGTCATGCAGAATATCTTGCAGGCTATGCGCCGCAAATTCCAGTTCAGACTGGTTCAGGTAAATACACGTTTTCCCACTATGAACGGCAAACGGTTTTTCCTTACCAAAAAGAATCCGATTGGGCATGGGCAACAATGCGGAAGTACAGTTTTGAGCAGATAAGCATCCCGCCAATGCACACAAACAAATGCAAATAAAAGTTCTCATAGCAATATAGATTTAATCAAATATTTGAATTCTCAATATAAAACGAATCCTACCACGCCCGCCAGACAAATCAACAGAATAGGATGAAGATTCCATTTCCATGTAACCAAAAAGGCGGCTGCGAAAATACCGATACTTTTATAGTCTATAAAATTCTCTCTATTCATCATAAGCAATGCAGCCGAAGCAATCAGGGCGACCGACATAGGAAGCAGTCCGGACATAGCCGCTTTAATATACTTATTATCCTTACACTTCGCAAAGAAATAAGAAATGAGCAACACCAAAATAAAAGAAGGCAAACAAACGGCTACAGTAGCCAACACAGCCCCCCAAACACTTTGTGTTACCGCATAACCTACGTAAGTAGCACTATTTATACCAATCGGTCCCGGAGTCATCTGCGAAATTGCGACCACATCCGTAAACTGTTGAGGAGTCAGCCAATGATGGAGATCCACTATTTCATGTTGAATCAGGGAAAGCATCGCATATCCACCCCCAAAACCAAACATACCTATTTTAAGATACACCCAAAGTAATTGCCAATATATCATACCTGTTTATTCGCTATTTTTTCTTTCAACCATAATGTATATACCAATCCCCCTATAATTCCGGCCAACACAATATAAATAGGTGATAAGCCGAACTGCCAGATCAACACGGTGGCTATGGCAGGAGCAACCAATTGCAAATACTTCAGTTTCAAAGCTCTAACAGCAGAAATGCAAGGAAACAGAATCAATGCTACCACGGCAGGACGTATTCCATTAAAGATACGAATCATCACTTCATTATCCTGAAACTGTGCAAAAAACATGGCTATCAGCATCATGATAACGAAAGAGGGAAGAATCGTAGCCAATGCACACACCAGGCTACCACCCACCTTATACAACTTATACCCTACGAAAATGGAAATATTCACCGCAAACACACCCGGAAGCGACTGCGTCAAAGCAAACATCTCCATAAATTCTTCCTTATTCATCCATTGCTTGTTAACAATCTCCCGTTCAATCAACGGAATCATGGCATAACCGCCACCAATAGTAAACATCCCAATCTTCGCAAATGTCACGAATAATTTTAAATACTCCAGTACCATCCTTTCTTTCTAATTTTCCGATATTTTGTGTTTAATTTTTAATGAGCCCTTTGGCTGCATCATATCCAATCTGATAACTGCGTCCTTTCACAGTTTTAAAGGAGATAGTCTGATCCGCATACTTTATGACACAGTTGCCTCCTGCATTAGAGCGTACAACAGCCTCTTTCAATTGATGATTCTCCCAGATCATATCCACCTCAAAATTTCCTTTTGCACAGATGCCACTGATAGAACCGTCTTTCCATGCATCCGGCAAAGCCGGTAATAATTGAATAAAGCCCATGTGACTTTGAAGCAGCATTTCAGTGATTCCCGCTGTCCCACCAAAATTTCCATCAATTTGGAAAGGCGGATGCGTATCCCACAAATTATCCATGGTTCCGTTCTTCAATAAATTGCCGAATAAAGTATAAGCATGATTACCATCCTGCAAACGCGCCCACTGATTCAACTTCCAACCCATACTCCAACCGGTAGCACCATCACCACGATGCACCAATACCACTTTAGCAGCTTTCGCCAGTTCGGGAGTAGTGACCGGAGAAACAGTATGTCCCGGATGCAGGCCGAACAAATGATTCACATGACGATGTTCATCTTTCGGATCATCAATATCCACCGACCATTCCATCAACTGACCATAACGACCTATTTGATAGGGAACGAGATTGGCAAGCACATGCTCCCATTGCTTACGTTCTTTCTTATCTACACCCAACACTTTGCTTGCTTCAATCGCATCCATCAGAATTTCACGCACTACGGCATGCACAAAAGTAGCTCCCTGATCGATAGGACCATGCTCGGGCGAAGTGGACGGAGCAGCCGTATAGGTTCCATCCGGCTTATGCCACAGGTAATCGACTGCAAAATCCGCACTACTCTTAATTAGTTCATAGCCGGTTTCTTTCAGAAATTTCAAGTCTCTTGTATAGTCGTAATACTCCCATATATGAGTAGCCAGCCAGGGACCTGCCATCGGATTGAAGTTCCACGACATATCCTGACTTTCCAACGGAGTGGTAAAGCCGAAAATATTGCCGGAGATAGATGCCGTCCATCCTCTTGCTCCGAAATAAGCTTGCGCAGTCTTCTCCCCCGGTTTCACCAGTGTACGGATAAAGTCAATCAACGGAAGCACGCACTCATTCAAGTTGGTAGAACAAGCAGGCCAATAATTCATCTGGATATTGATGTTATTATGATAATCCACACGCCACGGTCCATCGACATTATTGTGCCAAATCCCCTGCAGATTAGCAGGCATATTGCCCGGACGGGAACTGGCAATCAGAAGATAACGTCCAAATTGATAATACAACTCTTCCAGATAATAATCCGGCTGTCCTTTCCGATAACTTTTCAGACGTTGGGAAGTAGGCAGATTCACTCCTTTCACCGCTGGGTTCAGATTCAGCCGAACCCGGTTGAACAGAGTAGCATAATCATTATAATGTTGATTGAATAAAGCTGTATATCCCTGCGCCACTGCATTATTCATCCACTGCTTTGTCGTTTCTTCGGGATTAACGCCTATATATGTTTTCGGATCTTTGAAATCCGGATCAAAGTTAATCTTATAGTCAGTGTCCGCTGTGATATAAAATACAACTTCGTCTGCATCCTTCACCGTTAACTTTCCATCTGCATTAGACAGTGTTCCTCCTTTTGTTTCTGCCTGGATGCGCACAACATACTTCATTCCATTATTATCCAAAGAAGCTGTGTAAACCAGTCCTTTATTTCCATCAGAAACCATGCTGCCGGTAGACAAGGGATTGGGCGCATAACTGAAAACCAGATTTTGTTTCCCCGATTGATCCGCGCTGAAACGTACCACCATTACATTGGCAGGGTAAGAGATAAAAAAGTTGCGTTGATAAGCCACACGATCCTTTTTGAATTGTACGACTGCCATAGCCGAATCCAAAGAAAGAATGCGCTTATAATCGCTCATTCCTATCATATTCAGTCCGGTTTCTACATAAAACTCTCCCATTGTAGTAAAGCTACCGAAACGGAAAGGATTTTCTCCGTCAGCTTCATACGAAACTTCACTATTGAAGTTCTGTCGCGTCAGCATTTCAGCCTTTTTCTGATCTCCCTCTGTAAATGCTTTGCGTATTTCATCTAAAAGATGGGCTGATTGTTTATTGACATTCCAATAATAGTCCGCACCTTTCGCTGTATTCGGACCACCGCGCCAAAGCGTTTTTTCATTGAAAGTGATACGTTCGGCTTCCACCGATCCCATGATATTTGCGCCGAGGCTACCGTTACCAATAGGCAATGACTGTGACTCCCAACTGGCATCCAGATTATGTCCGCTTCCTGCTGTTACCGGTTTATTTTCATCTTTCCACAAATCCGGTCTTCCGCCATACCAGGCAGCATATCCCTGCAAAGTATTCGGAGTATCAAACCAGATGGAAAGCCCTTGAGTATAATCTGTTTCTCCCGCATAAAGCCCGGAGGTAAGGAATAGGGAACTAATAAGAAGGAAATAAAAATTCTTCATGGTCGTCGCGTCGTTATTTAAGATTAATAACCCATTTATAGTCTGTACAAAAGTAGTCAAAATATGCTTCTATTAAAAATAAAGCAACTTCTTATATTTTCAAAAATACTCCATGTTTATACATCATTCGTAATATCAGGAATACAATCAAATAGTTGGCAAAGCTAAGCCACACTGCATAGTAGTTTCCCATATACTGTTCCAACCCATAACTGACAGAAGCAGCAATGCAACGGAAGTTTACCACTTCCCCCAGAATATAAGCTGTTATGGAGTTCATCCCATAAATTTTCAGCCAGTTCAAGCCATTGGAATGTCCTTTATAGTCAATCCAGTAGTAAAATATTCCCATCAAAAGGAAACAAAGTCCACCAGAGAACAGTGTCATACTACATGTCCATATTCTCTTAATAATAGGCATTTGCAGACTCCAAAGCAAGGAAGCACCTATCAATGCAACGCCTACCAACAATAGAACCTGTACCACTCGCTTTCTATCAGCTTTTCCCTCTTTCATGATACGCCCGGCAAAAGTACCCAGCAACACGGTCACTCCAAAAGTTAGACTGCTTAAAACCCAGGTATAGGTATAATAAGGTGAGAAATGCCAGTTCCCGTCTTCGCTCCAATATACACCGTCGCGGAAATGCCCGAGCACCATACGGTCCACTTTCTCCGCAAAGTTCCCCTCCGGAGTAAAATCTCCCAGAAAAGTCATCGGCACCCAGTATGCCAAAAGCAACAGACAAGTGACGATGATCTGCCACTTAAAAGAGCAATGCAACAGAGTGACAGATGCAATCAGATATCCGGTCGCTATAGCCTGCAAGGTATTGGAATACAAGTAAAGCCTTTGAGGGTCAAGTCCCAACAAATTACCTTGCACAATCATACCAAAAATAAAAAGCAGAATAAAACGTTTGATGATTTTACGATAAATAGCTCCCTTGTTCGGGTCATCCTTAAACTTGGAAAAAGAAAAAGGCATCGATACCCCTGTCATAAACAAGAAGAGAGGCATGATAATATCCCAGAAACGGAAACCAACCCATACCTCATGATCAAACTGATACAAAACTGTGTTGAGCCAAGGCAGGTTAAGACAATGCGCCAGGGCAACGAATACCGGTTGAAAAAAGACTAAAAGAAAAAGGTCGAAACCACGTAAAATGTCAAGAGAAGCTAAACGCCCAGAGGGCGTGGGGGGAATAAGCTTGTTCATAAAATAGTATTAGTTAATAATTAGAAATCGCAATAAAGATACGATAAATCTAGGCTATATCAAACCCGACAGTAATTTTTTCACGACCCAATACCCGACTCTGGCCTCTGAAATCCCCATCAACAACCGATGAGGACAGAAAAACGCATCATCAATAATTTCTGCTTCCATATAATAAAAGCAGCAGGAAGAATCCTTTTCAAAGGCTTTCGCATATTCCAGAATATGACCAAAAGAGCGAACAACAGAAAGCGTAGTTTCCTAATGTTCACAGATTTAGTTTCTAATAAAATTGCTGACATAAAGTATTTACTTTACTTTCTCAAAATACGGTAAACGTTCCAATGGAACATCAACCACAATCTCACGTGGTCCCTTAAAAGTTTTGCCCAGATCATCTTTCCAGATCCCTTTGGGGAGTTTCACTTGTCGGGTATTACCCGGCTTTACCATAGGAGCCACCAAGTATTCAGAGCCCAACATGAACTGATCTTGACAATCAATAAATCCCTGATGAGGAAATTCATATTCCATATGTCGAACAATAGGCTCTCCTGTTTTCGATGCATAATGTGCCAATGAAAGGATATAATCACCCATCTGTTGATGCAGTTTGGCAAATTTGGCACAAATAGCAGCATTTTCTTTACTCAGAATACGCCAAGGAGCCACAGAGAACTGCATCATGGGCATTAAAGCATGCACCTGGCAAGAGCGTACAATCAACTCTTCATCAAACTTCTTCAAAGTCAAAAACGGTGTGAACGACCCTCCGCCAATCATATCCGGACAAGTATAATAATATCCTAGTAATCCGGCAGATAACATATCCGGAATGAGTAGTTTGACCGCATTCCATGAATATTCTTTGTCACCCAATCGTTGCACAAGAGGTTGTCCGCCAAGTTTCCAACTGGCACGTAATTCATTATAAGGGAAATCAAGAGCCAATGCCGCCCACTTTTCCATATATGTATTAGTAGTGGCCTTTTTATCATAGAAATCATAACGGCCGGTCATAGTAGTGATATCTCCACCATCAAATTTAAATCCATCCGTTCCATATTTCGCCTGATGTTCACGCAACTTGTTCTTCAGATATTCCATCACTTCAGGATTAGTTGTATCATAAGTCGCGCTAAAGCCATTCCACCACCGGATAATAGCAGTTCCTCCCCCTTTATTCTTCAGTAAATATCCTTTGGATTCGAGTTCACGGAATTCAGGACTATCAGCCGAAACAAAAGGAGCAATCCAAAGCATTACTTTAAAGCCCATGCGATGAAGTTCATCCGTCATACCTTTCGGATCAGGGAAACGTTCGGGTTTATAATCATAATTCCCGTAATATTTCTGCCAGTTATCGTCGATCATGAAGACCCCTTGTGGAAAACCATTTTCTATGACTTTAGAAGCATAATTCATTATATCCTTTTGGTTCTGATTATAGATCAGTTCAATCCAAGTATTATATTGCGGCATCGAAAAGAATAGTTCCTCCGGTACAGTACCTGTAGGAGGAAAATGTTTGGCTGATGCAGTCAACAAAGCATCTTTCAAAGTAGTTCCTGCCGATTGTGCTTCCAATTTCTCATAAACCGATGTCAATAAGAGCTTTCCGTCTTTCAATTCAAAGCTAAAAGGCTGATCGGACCAGACATAACGCCCCGCTGAAGAAAGCATTAAAGGCACTACCTGATTATTAAAATTCTGCTGTGTCATGTCATACAGACGTACATTAAATCCAAAAGGCATCTGATTACCAAGGGCAACAAACCCTCCCCACCAACGCTCGCCTTTCAAAGGTTCAATAACAGTGTTGTATTTCTCTTGTGACATCGCTATTGACATACAGCCAAACAAAGCGCATAGTAATACTAAAATTTTCTTTCTCATTTTTATTATGTGTGAATCGGTTACTAAACATATGCGATGAGAAAAATCCCCATCGCATGTATTATCAGAAATATTTCACTATATTTTGCCACCTACATCGGAAATTTCATCGCTTATAAATCGATACTCCAGCCGCTGTACTCCTGTTATACTATTTTCTTCAAATTCAGGCAAATCTTTCAAACCCGCTTTCAGGCAGGAAGTTAATAAAAATAATAATAAGAAAAGTAAATAACTACATTTTTTGTTACATTCAGCATTTTAACCGCATTTGAAATATCTTTTTTCAGCAGATATGCTTCAGCCAGATTCATTTTTATCTTTATTAAAGGCAAAACATTATTACTCCCTTTTATAGGATATCACCTATAAAAGAGAAAGCCTTAGTTCCGAAATGTTAAAATCCTAACGATAGAGTAGAAAAGCAAGAAAGGGAAGAATCTTTGAGTTCTTTTCGAAGTTAACCAGTTGCTTTAGTCATGTGATATTCTACCCCTTTTACAGACATATCCATTTTCGCGGTTATCCAAATTCATGACTCTACTCGTTTATTAATAAATATAGCATCTTTTCATAAAATCGTAAAGATTATAACAAAAAGATTTTTCCTTCGTTTCTAGCAGTCAACCTAATCCCCCAAGAAAAACAACTGATCCGTTATACCTCTCTCTCCGGAAAAGAATATAAAAAAAAGCGACCCTTTGCAGGATCGCTTTCAATTTTATTATATCTGATTCTCCAATTAGAGTTTCGGACCAGCAGCAACCAAAGCCTTACCAGCTTCGTTACCAGTAAATTTAGCGAAGTTCTTGATGAAACGTCCAGCCAAATCTTTTGCTTTTTCTTCCCATTGGCAAGCACATTCGTAAGTGTCGCGTGGGTCAAGGATCTTCGGATCAACACCCGGA
>ERZ839947.2924-NODE-2924-length-11103-cov-2.663106_pt1 | contig 11103 bp, 8 predicted proteins | sample MGYA00519908_ERZ839947 | MGnify/ENA primary metagenome ERZ839947 (study PRJEB31850, sample SAMEA3708857) | human gut metagenome | biome: human gut; feature: human-associated habitat; material: faeces | place: China | collected 2014 ... | reverse complement strand
GACGTAATCCTTGCTATCCGCGCTGTTCACGGTGAAGTACACATAGGTCTTGCCGCCCTGAACACTCACCAGCGGAGTAGCAGCAATACCGTTGAGGCCAGCCGGCAGCGCCTTGCCGTCGGCAGCAGCGACCATCGTGGTCTTGTCCGTCTTCAGGTTATAGAGAACCAGAGCAGAGCCCGTAGCCGTCTGTCCGCCGACAATCAGATTGTCACCAGACGCCGCAGGGGCGCTCAGATTATTCGTAAGGCCCAGATCAACCGTCTTCTGTTCACTCAGCACGCCCTTTGCCGAAAGCAAAATCACATGGAGCTTTCCGTCGTGCGTCATCTGATAGAAGGTCGAACCATTGGACGGATCGGCAATGCAATCGGCATTTGCGACAGCGCCGAGCTTCATGGTCGAAACGACATCGCCCGTCGTCTTATCAATGCACTTAAGCGTGCCCGCGCTCGTAGGAACAATGGTGTACTTATCCGTCAGCGCAGCGCCAGTCCAATAATAGCCCTCGGAAGGGTCAATGTTCTGCCAAGAGACTTCGCCCGTGGCAATCTTGATACGCTTCAGGGAGCCGTTGCCGTAGGTCGCGTTGTAATTCTCGTCATACGAAATATCGACCGAGCCTACATAGACGTACTCGCCGTCCGAAACGACGGTGCAGGAGCTCTGCGTCAAGTCCGTCAAACCAGGCGTCAGCCACTTGCAGATCAGCTTGTCTGCAGTAATCGCCTGGACCGCACCGCCGTTGAGCGGAACGATGATAAGGCCATTGGTATAGATCGGACGAGAGGTATAGCTCACCTTGGAGGCAAGCGGCGCAGAGGCAACCTTTTTGCCCGTGGACGAATCGATCTTAATGAGCTCGTTCTCGGTCGCGATGTACACAAAACCGTTAGCAATGACAGGCTCGCTGCAGTTGGCATACTGCTGACCAGACTCGGCCTTCCAATCGAAGGCCCACTTAAGACCGGCGGCCTGCGCAGGCGTCTTGGCGTCCGTAACGGACGTACCGTTGCCGCTGTTGCCGTAGCCGGCCCACTCGGCATCCCAATCAGGAGTCGTCGCACTCGGGTCCACGACAATCTTGTCGGGATCGGGCATGGGCGAATCGTCGGTGGTATAGGCAAGCGTAACCTTATCGCCGCTCTTGAGCGTAATCTGGTTGGCGCAGAGTAAGGAGGGCTCTCCATTGATATACAGGTGCCAAGATTTATTGGTCGCAGCATCCCAGGCATACGGCTTGTGATCGAACGGCGAGTTGATGGAATTGAGGAACCAGTACTCACCACTCTGGGAGCCGTTGTACGTAACGCCCTTGGCCTTCAGGACCGTCTCAATAAGGTTCTGGGCAGTAGAGCCTTCGGGCAAAGAAACGCTGCTTGCCGAGCCCCAGCAAGTATTGTTGCCGTTGACATCGGGGCCGACAACATCGACAGACCCAAGAACCTGACCGGGGAGGGCATCGGCGTCAGCACCATACACAAAGGCGACGGCGTCGCCCTCTTGGAGCTCGTAGTTGCCGGCACCGACCGTGGCGGACTTGCCATTTACATAGAATTGCCAATAACTGCGGGTCGCAGGATCATACTTATAGATCTTACCGTCAAGCGGCGATTTAATGCCGCTGAGGTACCAGCCCCAAGACTCTTCACTAGCAACGAGATCAAGACCAGTCTGCTCCAGCAGATCCTTGGCAGCAGAACCCGCCTTGAGACTCATCTGACCCGTCGAAGCCCAAACCTGCTGCTTGCCGTCCTTGTCCTTACCGAGGACCTGAACGGAAGCATGGACAGAATCGGAGGGCAACTGGTCGCCCCAGCCACCGTAGAACCACGTAACGGTATCGCCAGCATGAATGGTGACATTGTCTGCCGTGCAGTCGCTCGACTTGCCGTTGATGAACAGCTGCCAATAGGTCGAATAATCGAGCGGCTTACCCACCTCAACGCCGTTGTACTTAAGGCTCAGAATGAAGGAGCCCGCAACAACGGCATCGATGTCATTCGCCTCGAGCGCGACCTTCGTAAGGTCAAGTGCGTTCGAGCCGGACGTCACCACATACTGCGCGTTATCGACCCAAGTCTGAGTCTTGCCCTGGACATCGCGACCAATGACGGTCACATTTGCGGCAACCTGGTCCTTAACGACAGGGGACGAGCTACCAGCCGTATAGGCAAACTCAATCTTCTGCCCCTGGGTGAGCTTGACGCCGCTCGCGCCAACCGAGGAAGACGCGCCGTCAACAAACAGCTGCCAGTAGGCATAAGTCGCCGGATCGAAGGCAAGCGTGCGGCCATCGCTCGGGGACGTGATGCTTTCGAGGTAAAAACCGTATGCCGTGTTCGGATCGTATTTCGCCTTGAAGCCCACCTTCTGCTGCAGCTTAACGAAGGCGTCCGCAGCCGTCGCGCCCTCGTCGAGCTTGAGTTGCGTAGGTGCCACCCAGGTCTGAGCCTTGCCGTCGGCATCGATGCCGATAATCGAGAACGAGACCTCGACTTGCTTCTTGGCGACATCGCCGGTTTCTGTCGGGTTCTCTGTCTGGACGGCAGTCGCGGCGGCAGATCCTGCTTGGCCAGCGGCTACCGTCGAAGACTGCTCACTCGCGGCAGGGTTCTCCCCCGTCGCCGAGCCTTCGTCGCCAGCTGCCGCCCCTGTTGTGGCGGCACTAGCTGCGGGCGCGCTCCCAGAATCTGAAACCTCGGCGCCGCTCTGCTCGGCGGCACCGCCCGCAAGCGCTGCGTCCTCACTCGGCGTCGCAGCCTGAGCCACAGCCTCGGCAATGCCCTCGGCGCCCTCGGCCCACAGCTGAGCCGGCGTGGTGCCAAAGGCCATCGCGAAGGCCAGGAATGCCACCAGGCCGCGCTTGGCTACGCCGCGCGCAATTGCGCCTCGGCGATGCGAGACGCGCTGGCGCTCGTCCACAAACATATCCATTTGCCTCCCATTGTCTGTACTTGGAGCGTTGCCTTGAGGCTGCCCCGCGTCATCGCGCATGTTGCGCTCGAGTTCCCCCATCGGGATCTCTCTTCCCTCCAGAGCCCTATGCACACCGGCAGCATACGCCGCAGCCGCATGCAAGATGGGAGGCGATCCGACTTAACCTTAACGGCTCAGGCGCGCCGTCCGATCTGCGACGCGAACATCCCGAGCCAAGAGGAATTACGGTTACTGGTACAGCCGGGGACTTGCACCCCGATTCTCCCAAACGCGCAGGAAAACCGCGCATTCGTGCGTCTCCGCACCACCATCTAGGCCATCGATTATTACCGTCAGTATGGTATCACGCAAAAGGGCCTCGCACGCAGGCGAAGCCCAAGGTAAAAGCTATTGTTTGTGATAGGAGAATGCGGTGACGGCCGCAGCCTCTAGTGCTTGCCGCCGTGGCTGTTGAGCCAGATATTGCGACCCAGCATAAGCGCCAGCACCAGCGCGCTCACGTAGCCCATAAAGCCAATGACCGGGATACCAAACACAACCGGCTCGATGCGTGCGTAGTACACCACCGACGAACCGATAAACAGGCCGGCGATCACAATTGCCATCGACATGCGGTCGATAATTCCGCCCAGCTGTCGCAGCGCCTTATCGCTGCTCATAATCTGCGTGTTCACCTTAAGCTGACCGCGCGTGAGCATGCGCGAAGCCAGGCCAAGATACTCGGCCGCCTCGAGCGAGCCTTTTGCCGCGCGATAGCTGCTCGCGGCAAGATCGCGTCCCATATCACGCAAACGCGCATAGGTGCTTTTCTCGTTTTTAATATGGGTTTGGATGATCTGGATCATGTTGACGTTGGGCATGTACTCGGTCAGCAAACCCTCGAGCGTCACCATGCCGCGGGCAAACATCGTTACCACGCTCGGCAGCTCAACATCATTCTTACGCGCGAGGTTTAACAGCGAGGTCAAAAACTCGCCGATATCAAGATCCTTCAGGTCAAGGCCTGCAAAGTCAGCCACGATGAAGTCAAGATCGGACAAAAAGGCCGAATGATCGAGCTCAGCCGAGTCGCCACGCGTCACGGCGAAGCGCATGAGCGAATCCTTGAGCTTTGGCACGTCGCCCTCGGCCACGGCGAAAATCATGTCCTTTACGATACCGCGATCGTGGCTCGACATGCGTCCGACCATGCCCAAGTCGATAAAGTAAACGATGCCGTCCTTGAGAATAATGTTTCCCGCATGCGGGTCGGCATGGAAAAAGCCGTCATCGAGCACCTGCGTCGAGTAATCCTCGACGATTGCGGCACCGATCTTTTCCAAGTCATAGCCCTCGGCCACCAAGCGTTCAGGATCGGCGATCGAAATGCCGTCGACGTAGTCCATGACCACCACGTGCTCGGTGCACAGGTCCAGATAGGATTTAGGACACGTCACGCCATGAACGCTCCTATGGAACTCGTAGAAGTCGTTGAGGTTTTTGGCCTCGGCCAAAAAGTTGGTCTCCTCGCGAAACGAGGTCCACAGCTCCTCGACTACGCCGTGCAGGTCAACGAATTGATCGGTGTTGACGAACTTGGAAACGATACGCACCACCGAGCGGATGATATCGATGTCCTGTGCCATAACCTGCTGCGCACCGGGGCGCTGCACCTTGACGGCCACGTCCTCGCCCGTCACCAAACGAGCGCGGTGCACCTGCGCGAGCGATGCGCTACCGAGCGGATTGGGGTCGATCGCATCGAACATCTCCCCCAGGCGCAGGCCGTATTCTTCTTCCAGACAACTGAGTACGACCTCGTACGGCACCGGCTCCACGTCGGAGCGCAGACGACGCAGCTCGTCGCAAAAGCGTTGCGGCAGAATCTCGGACCGGTTGGCCAGAATCTGCCCCATCTTAACGAACATGGGGCCGAGTTCCTCGAGCAGGCGGCGCAAACGAACCGGCGTGAGGTTGTCCCACACGCGGTACTTTTTGACCAGGCGAACAATCTGCCCGATGCGCTCGCGGCGACCCGCCGGCGTGAGCTGGTATTCCTCGTCCGGCGCCATCGCGTCGGGCTCCTCTGGCACCATATCGACAGCGCGCGGCTTCTTGCGAGCGCCCGAGACGGCGGCGTCGACCTCATCGACAACCGCCGCCTCGTCACCCAAGGGATCTAGATTGTTGTAATCGGTGGTGGAATCTGCCATCTGCGCTGCTACTCGGCCTCTTCGGTATCCTTCGCATCGTCGGGCTCAACGGACTCGACGGGCACCGAGGTCACGTTGTCCTCGACCGAATCGACGATGTCGCGCACATGGGCCAGGAAGGCCGTGCGCTCGGGGGCGGTCATAACGCGGACGCGGGCAAGGATGAGCTCGTCAAGCACGCGCTGGGCCGCGGTCTCGCCCTGCATACCCAGACGCTCGGTCAGGTCGGAGATGGTGCCACCGGCCTGCTCGAACATGTCGGACACACTGCGGGCGATATCGGGGGCGCCGGCGTCCTTGCGTACCTGCTCGCCCTTGGTATTAAGGTCGTCGAGAACCTTCTTGCCGCCCTCGACGGCAACGGCGGCGGCGCCGAAGCCCACGTTAATGGCACCGTTAACAAGCTGATCGAGTTTCATAACCATGGTTGTCTCCAATCACAAACAACTGCATTGGCGTTCTTGTACCCAAGATTGAGTGAAAGCGACAAAGCGTTTAAGCGCTATTCGATCGACGGGAAATCCCTATCTCACGTTGTCGTTCATCGCGAAGGAATTCTTCATGGCGCAACTCGTGGTGTAGAGCACCTTGCCCAGTAGAGCATCGGTCTCCACGCGAACAAGCTCGGCAAAGGCCTCGTTGGCGCGTGCAAGCTCGGCAGGCACCTCGGCCTCGGGCAGAACGGCTACGACAGCGTCAACATCGTGAATCTGCTTGTGGCCCATGCCGCCGACTTTCTCCTGGTAGTCCTCGACCGCGCGACCGCACTCGTGGAAGCGAACATCGGCCAAGGCGCCGATCAGGCGGTTGGCCCAGTAGAAGTTCTCGGACGTCACGCGAGCCTGCGTGTCGGCATAGTACTCGGGCATGGTCTCGACATTGGCGTACAGCGGCACGAGCGCGTTAAACGAGTTGGAGCCAAAGGCCATCCACTGCACGGCGCAGTAGGCCGGCTGCGCATAGGGACGCAGCTGCAGTACGGCGAGTTGGCTGTTGCGGTTGATGCCGATGGGACGATAGGCGCCGCGTGTGGCGGGCGTGCCCTTGCTGCCGTAGCAGTCGTACTCCGTGCCCTGGTAGTGGCTCGAAAGCACGTACTTAATGTCCTCGATGGTCACCTTGCGCTCGGGCACGCGGCTCCAGGGGATGTCATCGCTCTCGGGCGTGTAGTCGGCCTCGGGACCGTCCCACACATCGCTGGGGTTAAGGCAGCGCTGCATGTACCACGCGCGCGGCGTGTTGTAGACATGGTCGCTGTCGCTGTGCGAGCCAAAGGCCTCGCGCGGGTTGAAGACCGTCGCCGGACCGTCGCCCTCAACGCCCAGCGTCAAGTCCAGATGCCACTCGGCCATCCAAGCGCGCAGGTCGGCGGAGCACATGTGATCGGCCTGGGCGCCCTCGGCGTCATCCAGGTCAAAGCTATCGATACCCAGCTGGTTGGGCATGGTCACATAGGCGTCGTCGGGCACGCGCTTGGCGATCCAGTGGTGGCCGCCGATGGTCTCGAGCCACCAGATCTCGTCCACGTCGCTAAAGGCGATGCCGTTGTTCTCGTAGGTGCCATAGCGCTCGAGCAGGTCACCCAGAATGCGTACGCCGTCGCGGGCGGATTTGGCATATGGCAGCACCAGGGTCACCATGTCCTCCTCGCCCAGACCGCCGGGCTGCGCCGGAACATAGCCGTCCTCGTCCTCGTTGCCCTTGGCGGGCACGTAGTCGACGAGCGGGTCGGCGCCGCGAACGCGCTCGTTGGTGGTGAGCGTCTCGGTTGCAGACATGCCCACATTGAGCTCGTTGAAGCCGGCCTCGGCCCAGATGCCGTGGCCCGGAACAACATCGGGGACGCTCGTGTAGCGCATGGGATTGTCGGGCAGCTCAACGGTCAGGTGGCTCAGGACACTCGTGTAGACACGTGGCTGCTCGTCGGGATGCACCACGCGCATGCGCTTGGGCTCAAACACCCCGTTGGACGAGTCCTCGTTGCGGGCAACCAACGTCGAACCGTCGTAGCTCGCGTTCTTACCAACCAAAATCGTTGTGCACGGCATGCGCATCCTCCTTGAGCGAAGAAATCAAACGATAACAGTGTATCGCTTCGGCGCAGAAAGGGCGAAACCACGGCGCTGGCAACCCCTGTGGTCAAAAACCTATTTCGATGCGCGCTCGGCCGCCTCGATCACGTGTTTGGCGAGGATCGCCGTCGTCACAGCGCCCACGCCGCCCGGCACGGGCGTGATGGCGTTAATAACCGGCTCCGCAGCATCAAAATCGACGTCCCCGACCAGCTTGCCAGCGGCCTCGTCCCAATTAATGCCAACATCGATGATCGTCTGGTCCTCGCGAATGGCATCCACGCCAATCGTGTGCGCGCGTCCAACGGCGGCAACCACAATGTCGGCAGCACGGCACTCGGCAGCAAGGTCGCGCGTATGCGTATGGCACGTCGTCACGGTCGCATTGCGCGCCGTAAGCATGGCGGCAACAGGACGCCCGATCACCAGCGAGCGCCCGACCACAGCAACCTTAGCTCCATCCAGCTCAACGCCGTAATGATCCAGCAAAGCAAGCACGGCTTCGGCTGTGCAGGGGGCAAAACCCTCGCCGCGCCCCGAAAGCGTGGTGAGCAGCGAAGCCGGCGTCATGGAGTCAACGTCTTTGGCAGGATCGAGTGCCGCGGCAACCGCGTCCTCGTCAAGGCCGGCGGGCAGCGGGCGGAACATCAGGCAGCCATGAACAGACGAATCGGTATTGATGTCCTCGATGGCCGCCAACAGCTCGTCCTGCGAAACATCGGCGGGAAGCAAAACGCGGCGAGCTTCAATGCCAACCTTCTCGCAGCGCTTGAGCGCACCGCGCTCGTAGGATAGGTCGTCCTCGCGTTCACCCACACGCACGATAGCCGACGTCGGAACAACGCCGCGCTCGCGCAAAGCCACGCAGCGAGCAGCAAGTTCCTCAGTCAAAGCGCGAGCAACGGGGGCACCCTTCAGCAGTTCAGCCATGGCTATCCCCTCTTCCTTGCGGCGTCGGCGGCGCGGCGCGCCAGCGCATCGGCGCGCGGCAACCACATGTCGAGCAACTCATCACACGCCGTCTCGAGCTCCTCAGCACGAGCGCGATCCTTCATAGACGTGGTGTTCGCAAAGAGCGTCAAGCTCGCGCCCTGCATAGCAGAACGGCAGAACACGGCGCCGCACGCCACATCGGACAGCAGCTGACGCGAACCCTTGTCGGCCATGTCCTCGAGCAGCGCCAGTGCACGCCCGCAGGCATCCATAATGCGATACGGCGGCATAGCGGCCACATGCAGCGCATCCTGAATCGCGGTCGCTCGAGCCGGATCGTCACGCGGAATACCGTACGCCGCGGACACCTGCCCATAGGCACGAACGTCCTCGGCAACCAACTCGACAAGCTCCTGGGCCAGCTCATCAGCCTGGGCAAACGCGCGCGTCAGGTCATCCGCGCGATCGGCAAGCGTGGGGTTGGTCGCGCCGTAGCGCGCGACCATCCCGCACAGCGAGGCGCCCAGCGCACCCACAAAGGCGCTCGCGCTGCCGCCGCCGGGCACCGGCTCGCGCGCGGCAAGCGCCTCGGCAAACCCGCGGCAGGTCTTGTCCATCATCTCTTGGCTCATACACATGCACCTTCAAGTCATATACATCGGTCGAGCGGCAACCGCCGACCGACCGCATCGATCACATAATGGTGCTAAGTCTAGCCCATAAGCACATGGGCGTCAGCGCACCTGGCCATCGCGGATTTCTATGGCACACGATAGGCGGCAGCGACACAAACATGGGACACATGGCCCACGTTTCGAGACTCCCGGGCAGCGGCAACTGGGGCATACATATAGGTAAGGAGCCCTATGTTGGGGCAACGCTCGCCACGACACCGGACGACGAATGGAGGAATAACCGCACAGCAAACAAAGGCATCATGTGCATGCGTAACCGCCGCCCCAGCGATCCGCGGCACACGATGTCCCTGGCAGACAAGGAGGACGCCACCATGAAGAAAAAGACCCTATCGATCCTTTCCCTTTGCATCGCCCTCTTTGCCGTGTTTGCCCTTGTCGGCTGCGGCGGGAGCGCATCGGGCGGCGGCAGCGCCTCCAAGAGCGAGAGCAAGGAAAAGGTCCCCGTCGCCAAGAAGACCGACTTTATCTGGTTTAAGGTCGAGATGCCCGAGGGCGTCGGCGTAAGCGACTCCGCCGGCAAGAATGCCGACAGGGTTCAGCTCACCTTCCCCGAAGACGAGAACGCCTCGGCCGATCGCTTTATCCCCGTTTGGAAAAAAGCGCTGACGGCCGAGGAATCCCACGCCGACCAGGCGGAAAAGAAGGGGGATACGTTCCAGTGGAAGGATGGCGGGTCCGTCGAGTATAACGGCAGGACGTGGCTCGTCGGAACATACGAGGACAACAGCGGCATCTCAACCATGCTTTTTACCGACGTTGAGCCGGGAAGCGCCTACGTCCTCATCTCGAACTTCGACCAGCACAAGAAAGAAGCCGAGACACTCCTCAACTCCATCGAGTTCCCCGACGACATGAAGAAAGCAGTTGACGAGGCACGCGAAGTCGAGATTTCGAGCATCGAGATCAAGTAACGGGGCACCCGCACGTGCCTATGCGCACCCGCGCACATGCGCTCCATTAAAACAACGGGCGCCCAACCCGGGGAGGGCCGACGACATCGGCCCTCCCCTCTTTTGTGCCCGCGTATATTGCCACTTGTCGGCGCAAATCCTGCCCCCAGAATGGGACACATGGCCCACCCGAACGAGCCGCTCGCGCGTACAGTAAAGACAGGTAATCCATGGGCGGTTACAGATCGAGGAGGACACGACCATGAAAAAGAAGGCCTTTGCGATTCTCACCCTCTGCATGAGTCTTTTTGCCGCGGTTGCCCTGGTGGGTTGCGGCGGAAGCGGTGGCGCTGCTGGCAGTGGCGGTGGCGGCGGAGCAGAAAAGCCAGCCGTGGATATGAGGACCGACTTCATTTGGTTTAAGGTCGAGGTGCCCGAGGGCGTCGAAATCACGGACGTCGCAGGCGACACCGCCGATAGGGCCCAGTTTAAGTTCACCGAGAGCGAGCACGCCAGCGATCGCTTCATCCCTGTCTTCGACTCCGACAAGAACGCCGACGAGCTGTTCGACTACGAGGCCAAATGGAAGGCCAACTTTGAGTGGACCGAGAATGACCCCGTCAAGTACAGCGGCAAGACTTGGCGCAACGCTTCCTATACACACTCGGGCGGCGTGACGACTGAGTACTTCACCGAAGCAGGCGGCGGCAGCGTCTACGTGAGCATCGACAATGTCGAGGAGCACAAGGACGCCGTCGAGACCATGATGAAGTCTCTGGAGTTTGCCGACGACATCGCCGAAGCCAAGACCGAGGCCATGGACGTCAAGCTCGACGATATCGAGATCAAGCGCTAAGCGACTGGCGAGCGCAACGGGAAACACGGTCGCAGTGCAAACAAGCGACGGTACCCCAGCGCTTCGTACCCAGGGAGGGCCGGTAAACCGACCCTCCCTTTCTTATGCCGGTAGCCGACGAACGCGAGGATGCCGGACGCCGGAACCGCCCCAAATGTGGCAACAGTACGAAAACGATAAACACCCCAACACGTCCGCCCACCGATTTATTGCGCCGCGCAGACAATTAAACCAGCATCTTTAAACATCTGGGCAGTATAGTGACCAAAACTATCGCATAACCGCACCCTGCGAATGGAGGAGTCATGGCCGAACATCATGCCATCAGTCGCCGAGCATTTACGCTGGGCTTAGGTCTTGCGGCGCTGTCGCCGCTTGCAAGCCTGCCAGAAACCGCGGCACCGGGCATTCCCCTGCGAGCGGCATTTGCAGACGACACGCCCAAACCGGCGGACAGCCTCGACAATTTCGTCATTCGCCTTCGCCCCGCGGGCTATTTTCGCACCGCGAGCGTCAACCAAG
>ERZ839947.2922-NODE-2922-length-11123-cov-2.195880_pt1 | contig 11123 bp, 10 predicted proteins | sample MGYA00519908_ERZ839947 | MGnify/ENA primary metagenome ERZ839947 (study PRJEB31850, sample SAMEA3708857) | human gut metagenome | biome: human gut; feature: human-associated habitat; material: faeces | place: China | collected 2014 ... | reverse complement strand
GGTTATATGGGAAGATAAGATTTTACCTCTTACTGCAAAAGAACATGATATTTTACTGGATTGCTATCGGACTAAGCTTAGGTATAGTTATTGGGTTTCTAATAGATGATATTGGTCTTGGAATGTGTCTGGGGGTTATGATGGGGGTTAGCATCGGTCCTGAAATTGATGTGTTGAGAAAAAATAAGAAATCAGAGGAGCAAGAGGATAATGATGAGAAAGAATAATGTGCTTCGCAAATATATAGCGTCACTTCTATTATTTTTGTTATTTGAGACAGTGGCAATCACGTTGTGGAAGGCTAAAGGAAACTTGTTTTATCTGTTGAATTTCAGCTACATTGGAGGATGCCTTGCGTTGGGAACAGCACTTTTTACTGCAGGAAAACGCTATACCCGACATTTTCTTGGTGTTTTTAAGACGGCAACAATCCACTACGCAGTCGCGAAGATATTCGGTCCACTGTTTTTCAATCCTGCTTGTTCACTGCGATGAAAGCAAATGTGTTCATTGTGGAAAATGTCTGCGTGTCTGCCCAATGAATGTGGAGGTCAATAAGGAATCCCGCAAACGAAAGAGAGGAACGGAGTGCATACTCTGTTATGAATGTACGAAGGTCTGTCCGACCAAAGCATTGCATTAAAAAATGGAGTTGGAGATATAGCTGCAATGGCAAAGTCGAGTTTTGTACATACACCAAAAATAAAAGATATAATTTGGAATGTAGATTATGATATACTGCAAACAAGATATAGTGCAAAATGTAACAGGAAGGAGTACGCACAGTGTCAGAGAAAAAGAAGTTTACAGTATACGTCGGAAGTGTGGCACTATGCGTAGGTGTGGCAGTTCTGCTGCATTATGTGTCATTTACCAATCCTTATCTGCAATCTGTTTGTCATCTTTTAAGACCTTTTATTTATATAGGACTTTATCTGGTATGGGCGGTTTCTTTTCAAAAAAGGATTATCCAAAAGGAAGCCAGGCGTTGTTTAATAATGATTGCAGCGATGATAGTTTTTTGGATGCTCATTCGTATGTGTAAATTTGAAATACCGTATGAGATGCCGACAGCATTGCGCTATGCCTGGTATCTTTATTATATTCCTATGGTGTTGCTGCCCACGGTCAGTCTTTATCTGGCATTTTATATACGGCAGCCGGAGAATTATAAATTACCGGAAAGACGATGTCTGCTGTTTTGTCCGGCATTGTTTCTGATAGGGATTGTATTAACGAATGATCTGCACCAGTTAGTTTTTACTTTCCCGGAGGGAAGACTGGGGGAAGCAGCTTCCTATGAAGTAGGAGTCTATGGATATGGAGCAATGTATTATGCTATAGTCGCCTGGGATCTTGGATGTCTGCTGGCAGCACTTTTGATTATTCTATTAAGATGCAGAAAAATTAAAAACAGGAAAATGCTTTGGATGCCTTTTGGTGCTTATGGACTGTCGGTTGTCTATGGCATCGCCTATTATCTGAATCTGCCCTTCTGGAAAATATTTTCAAGCGATATGACAGCTGCATTATGCCTTCTGTTTGCTTTGATCATTGAAAGCTGCATCCAGTGCGGATTGATCCCTTCCAATACGGGATACGCACAATTATTTGCAGCATCTACAATTTCAGCACAGATTACAGATCAGAGTGGAAAATACATTTATCAATCGCAGGATTCGGAATATATTGCGCCGGAAATCGTAAGACAGGTAGTTCAAAGCCCGATCATGTTGGAAAATGGGATCAGACTGTCGGGAAAACCAATTTTGGGAGGCTATGTCTTGTGGAAGGAAAACCTGTCGGAATTACAGGAAATCGTAAGAGAGCTTGAAGACAGGAAGGAAGAATTAAAGGATGCGAATCTGATTGAGGAAGAAAATCTGAGAACAAAAAAAGAAGTAGAAAAACTTTCTGTGAAGAATCAGCTTTATGATAAAATACAGAAACAGACGGCAAGGCAGAGTGCACTTTTGACGGAATTCATTGAAGCATATTCTATGGAAGAAGATGAGAACGAAAGGAAAAAAATATTAGGGAAGATAGTTGTGATCGGAGCCTATATAAAAAGGCGTAGTAATCTTATTTTTATTGCGGAGCAGACCGTAAAATTTCCAATCAGAGAGTTGGAGTTATGTTTCAGGGAAACGATAAAGAATCTGGAATGGAACCATGTTGAGGCAGGTTTTTCCACCGCGTTAGAAGAAATACGAAGTGAAGATGCTATGCAGATTTATGATTTTTTTGAAGCAGTCATTGAGGAATCTTTGGAAGATCTGTCGGCATTTACTGTAAATCTGAAACGCAGAGAGGAGCGGATCGTCATGTCTATGAGTGTGGAATGTAAAACAGATCTGCGGGAAATTGCCGGACGATATGGAGCTTGTGCGGAGCAGGATTTTGACGGATCATGGCTGCTTTCTCTGATTCTGGGAGGAGGTAGCGGCAAATGATAAAAACATTTGAAAACTGTTCGCCGGAGTATCAGATCACGATCATTTGCTTTTTTATTTTTTTGACTTTGCTGTATATGATTCTGGTTATTTATGAAGGAACAGGAAAAAGACAAAGAAAGATGTTGCTGCTGGACAGTGCATTGCTTATAGTTATTTTCCTTATAACATCCGGCTTGTGTGCGCGGCAACGGATGTTTAAAATACCATATGTGATTTTAATTGTTATGGGAATTTGTGGCTTTTTATATGTAGGAATGAAGATAGTTGGAATTCATAAGTACCGCAAGAACTGCCTGAGGGAAAATGCAGTTCAGGAGAGTCTGGACAATTTGCCGAGCGGAATTGTTTTTTTTGATGGGAACGGAATGCCTAAACTGATGAATCGGAAAATGTATCAAATTTGTCAGAATCTGGCGGGAAGAGATATACAGAATATTACAGAACTGAAGGAAGCACTGGAACATCCTCTGAAAGAGAATGTATTTTATGATGTTGATCTGAAAGTATACTGCTTTGCGGATGGAAGTGTGTGGAAATTTTCAGAGAAAGAGATTATTACGACAGCCGGAGATCATTTTTTTCAAGTTCTTGCTTCTGAAGTGTCGGAATTATATCGGAACAAAGTGTTGCTGAAGGAAGAAAATCAGAAACTTCAGGAAATGTCTGTGGCTATGAAAGAACTTTCTAAGAATGTAGTAACTCTGACCAGAGAAGAAGAAATGTTATCTATGAAAATGAGAGTGCATGATAATCTGGGATATAGTGTCCTGGCGGCACAGCGGATGTTGATGCGGGAATCAGAAGCAGACCGGGATATTTTCCGTTCGCAATGGAAGCAGACATTAGATTTGCTGAATAAAGATAACGAGTCTGTGGAAGGCGAACAACTGCACAGGCAGGTGCAGGAAAGAGCGAAGACTTTGGGAGTGAAAATCATTTATACAGGAGAAAAAGTCTGGGAATCTCATATTTCCAAACTGATGGATACAATACTTTTGGAGGCGCTTTCCAATTGTGTCCGCCATGCCGGGGCAAGCGAACTGTATGTAAAATGCAGTAGTGGGGAACAAGAATGGATTATGGTGATTACAGATAATGGACAAACAACGGAGAAGGATGTCAAAGAAGGAGGAGGATTATCCGGTATACGAAAAAGAGTGGAGCAATGTGGAGGTACATTGAGAATCTGTGCGGAGTCAAAATTTTCGATAATCGTTAAGATACCAAAGGAGGTGCGGAGATGATACGGGTATTAATCGTGGAAGACCAGCGTATGGCTCGGGAAGATATGGAAAATTATATTCAGTCCAGTGGGAGGTATTGTCTGGCGGCTTCTATCACAAACGCAGCTATGGCAGAAACCGTATGCAGGCAGAGCAAATGTGAACTTGTCTTGATGGATGTCTGTACGGAGAATGATGAGAGTGGTCTTGTGGCAGCGGAGAAGATTAAAAAGACAATGCCTCAGATAAAAGTAATTATCGTGACTTCTTTAGTAGAGTGCAGTTTTATTGACAGGGCGCACAAAGCGGGAGTAGAAAGCTTCTGGTATAAAGATGCCGGTAAAGAGGAACTGTTGGAGGTTATGGATCGCACGATGAAAGGGGAGAGCGTGTATCCGGATGCTCCGCCGGTTGTGATGATCGGAACAGCGAAAAGCTGTGATTTTACACCTGGGGAATTAGCAGTTCTGCGATTAGTGGTGGAAGGAGAATCCTATAAAAAAATTGCAGAAAGTTTGTGTATATCACCGGAGACTGTAAAATGGCATATCAAGAATATGCTGCAGAAAACGAATTTTGATTCCAAAACGAAATTGGCGGTAGCTGTTACAAAGAAAAATCTGATTATAAACGGATTTTAAAAATAAAAATAGCATTTTACTACCCACATGGGGAGTGCTTAAGACTCTGAAAACCGATATCATATACTATGTAAAAGTGTCTCAATCCTATGGATCTGTTCTTTATTGAGATATCAGATTGTTTATAAGACACTGTCTGGAAAGGAGAAAAATAATATGAGATATATTATGAGAAGAAGCTGCCTGTTCTTGGTAATGATTGCGGTTATAGTTTTTACAGGGTGTGGGCAGAAGAAAAACGAAGATCCGGTAACCGTTACATTATGGCATGTATATGGCGGACAGACAGAATCGCCATTAAACGATCTGATTGATGAATTTAATGAAACGATTGGAAAAGAGAAAAATATCCGGGTACAGGTTGGCAGTGTTACAAATACGAATACGATACATGAAAATGTACTGGCATCCGCATTTGGAGATCCGGGGGCTTCCAAACTGCCGGATATGTTTGTTTCCTATCCCAAGACAGTTCTGGCGATGCCGGATGATACGGAACTTGTAGATTATTATGATTATTTTACAGAAGAAGAACTGAACGAATTTATTCCGGCCTTTTTGGAAGAGGGTGTCATTCATGAAAGACTTTCCATTTTGCCGGTAGCAAAATCAATGGAAGTTATGTTTATCAATAAAACCGCATTTGATCGTTTTGCAAAAGGAACAGGAGCGAAGATAGAAGATTTAAAAACATGGGAAGGACTCTTCGCAATGGCAGAACAATATGCCGCATGGACAGATAACCAGACGCCGGACATTCCTGATGATGGAAAGAATTTTTTCGTTCATGATTATCATTTTAACTATTTTCAGGTAGGTGTAGAATCCCTGGGTGAAAATTTCTTTAAAGGAGAAAATCTGGCTTTCGGACCGGAATTTCAAACAGTGTGGGAACCTTATGCAAAAGCGGCACTGTCCGGAGGAGTATGGCTTCGCGGCGGTTATGCGACGGAACCTTTGCGAACGGGAGATTCGATTGTATCGGTGGCTTCGTCAGCCAGTGTGTTATATTATTCAGACGAAGTTACGTATGCGGATAATACATCGGAAAAAGTAGAGATTGTTTCCATGCCATGTCCCGTATTTGCCAGGGGAGAAACGATGGTCATGCAGCGGGGTGCCGGTATTTGTACGGTAAAATCTACAACAGAAAAAGAAAAAGCCTGTATTACGTTTCTTAAATGGCTGACAGAGACCAAAAAGAATGTGGAATTTGTGACCAGTCTTGGATATATGCCGGTAAAGCAGGAAGCTTTCGATGTTTACCTTCCGGAGGCGATCGAGAAGTTAAGTGATCCGATGTATGTATCACTTTATCAGGCTTTTTTAAAGACGCAGGAGAACTATACATTTTATACTGCTCCGAAATTGGATTCCTATCTGGATCTGGAAACAAAGTTTGAAGAACTTATCAGGCAAACCCTGTCAGTAAAGCGGTTGGAGTGGCAGGAACATCCGGAAGATATGGATAAACTTGTTTCAGAGACATTAGAGGATTTCAAAGCAGCATACACACAATAATGTCTGCCGGATCGGCAAAAGAGGTGGCTGACATATGGGAGAAAAGAGAATAAATTTCCGGAAGATTATAAAAGGAATAAAGAGACAAAGCATCCGTATGCAGCAAAGACTGATTGTTTATTGGTGCGTGGTGATTTTAACACTTTTTTTAGCGACAGTTCTGTTACTGAGTATTATTGGAGTTCTTCCGGGAATGGATTTTAAAGTACGGGAAATGTTGTCTGCCCAGCAGAAGAATATGTTGTCAGCGATGACAGAGCAGACCGACATTATGATGGCAAGAAGTATTTCTTTATCGGAAGATATTACAAAAGAATTGAATCAATGCCTGACAGCCAATGGAAAGACATTTTCAAATTTGAATGATAATCCTCAGTTGATCATGGATTTAGAGGCTGCGCTGTATCCCTCCTTAAAATCTGCATTGGATGTGAAATATTGCAGTGGAGTTTTTGTTGTATTGGATGCAACGGTAAATACGAAGACGGAATATGCAGATACATCACGCATGGGAATCTACCTGCGCCTGTCTGATTTAAAGGCAGTAAATACAAGCAAACAGCACGTAGTTTTTTTCAGGGGAAATGCTGATATTGCAAGAGCAGAGCAGGTACAACTCCATAACCGTTGGAATTTAGAATTTGATACGTCCGCATTGTCGGGGTATGAACAGATTATGCAGTTTGATGGGAACCGGCTGGTAGAGAGCTGCCTGTGGACAGACCGGCTGGAGCTGAGTGACACATGGGAGGATGTGCAGCTTTTATATGTCCCGGTTTTAGACAGTACCGGAAAAGTACGCGGTTTGTGCGGTATGGAGATGAGTAATCTGTATTTCAGGCTGTCTTATCCTATGGTGGAAGGTTCCTGTGGGAATATAGTGACAGTACTGGCTCCTGTGGACAAAAAAGGAAACATCTATCTGGATAAGGCGATGTTCGGAGATACAAAAGAAACGTATCTTTCACCATCAGGAACGATGACAGTGAAGAAAGGAAAATATTATAATACATATTCTACCGCTTTCGGGAATTATATAGGCAGGCATGAACTGCTTGAATTGAAGAGTTGTAATGGGATGCCGCTTGCGGTACTGACATTGATATCAGAAGCGAATTATGAAAAATTAACAGCGGACAATCGAAGGGACTGGATCATCGGTACGTTGTTATTCCTGATTTTATTATTGATTGTTTCTGTCAGTATGTCCCGTCGTTTTGTGAAGCCGATTCTTCGGAGTTTAAAAGCACTGCAGGAGGATACGCTGACGGATGAAAATTTATCAGGAATTTCAGAAGTGGATGCACTGGTTGATTTTATGCAGAAAAAAAGAAATACGGAGAAACTGGAAAATGGAGGCATTCCTCCGAATATAGAAGAAATGCTCAAGGCGTTTGCTTTGCGCGTGGAAACTCTGACTCCGTCAGAGAGGATGGTTCTTCAGTATTATGTTGATGGATATACGATACAGGAGATTGCTTCATTGCTTTATATCAGTATTGGAACAGCAAGAAAGCATAATACAAATATGAATCGAAAACTGGGAATAACTGTCAGAGAGGAATTAATGCTGTATATTGAGTTATTTCGAAAATGTAATCAGTTAGATAAGCTGACATATAATAGAACTGAGTAAAAGAAAAAGAGTCTGTACAGGCTCTTTTTTAGTTTGACCAACAGATATCGTTTACATTTTTACAAAAAGAAATTATGCATATATAGTAGATGAATAAAAAAGAAACACTATATATAGTATACTAATCGTTCGTATTTTGGAAAATAAGCAAAATATACGAATGGCGACCATAGTATTTGCTTTCCGTATCTGCTACGCTTTCATTACGAAATGGTGGCCGCCCGATAAAAGAAAAAAATAATGGTGATAGAGCAAGGAGGTTAACAAGGAGGTTGAAATGTGGAATATATTACGAAAAAGGATTTAATAGATTGTTCTACACCGGATGAGTTTTGCTTTTCACTATGCTGTATGGAATGTAAAACAGTATGGAAAAGCACACCAATTCGTTTTTCCAAAGCGGGGAAAAAACCGGAAAATGAAAATCGGAAGATTATTTATGATACGCTTTATGACCGGGAAAAGAATTTAGCATTTCAAAAAGCATTGAATCAGGCGAAAGAAATCTTTAATATTTGTCCGATATGTAAGCGTCTTGTATGTGACCATTGCTTTTTGATCTGTGATGATCTGGATATATGTGTGCAATGTGCCGCAAAACTTAATGAAAAAGGTACTGTTGTAGGATGAAAACAAAAAAGAAAAATGAAAAAGAAAGGAGAACTTTGTTATGAAAAAATATGAGATTTTAGGAGGAAATTTACCAGTTGTTGTATGTGAATTATCAGCAGGAAAATCTATGATCACAGAAAGCGGAAGTATGAGCTGGATGAGTCCGAACATGAAAATGGAGACGGTTTCCGGTGGCGGAATGAAGAAAATGTTCGGCAGAATGATGTCTGGTGATTCTGCATTTCAAAACAGATATACCGCAGAAGGTACAGACGGAATGATTGCATTTGCATCAAGTTTTCCGGGAGCGATCAAAGCATTGGAGATTAGCAACGGTCACTCCATGATCGTGCAGAAGAGTGCATTCCTTGCTTCAGAAGAAGGCGTGGAACTGTCCATGCATTTCCAGAAAAAATTAGGAAAAGGCATATTTGGCGGAGAAGGTTTCATTATGCAGAGATTGAGCGGAAATGGAACTGCATTTGTAGAAATTGACGGACATGCAGAGGAATATGATCTGAGTGCCGGACAGGAAATGGTGATCAGTACCGGGTACTTAGCGGCAATGGAAGAAACCTGTACGATGGATATTGTAACCGTAAAAGGAGTAAAAAATATGCTGATCGGAGGAGAGGGCATTTTTAATACTGTTGTGAAAGGACCGGGAAAGGTGATCTTACAGACAATGCCAATCAGCAAGGTGGCAGAATTGCTGACTCCGTTTTTTGCAGATAAGAAGTAGTCGAAAGGGAAGAGGCTTATGAGAAAAAAATTGAATTTGTTATTAGGATTAGTGTTTATCATCAGTATGGCAGCACTGACCGGGTGTGGAGGCTCCGGAAAAGCAGGAGAGAAGAATCCATATGAAGGAAAATGGGTAGCGGTCTCCGCTCAAACGATGGGAATATCCGTCAGTGTAGATGAAGCTTTCGGTGGTGATTTTGAATTTGAAGTGAAAAATGGAGGAAAAGTATCCTTTTCAGTCGGAGACACTACCGGAAATGGAAAATGGTCTGTCGAAGATGATCAGTTTACCTTGAGCATCGAAGGAGAAAAAATGGTGGGAACCATCGGAAAAGATATCATTTCTTTTGACGACATGCTGGAGATGGGAGTAAAGGTGATTTTTGCAAAGGATGGAACCGATGCAATGGATCCTTCGCTCTATCTGACAGAGGAGGAAAGTGCAGTCATAGGTAAGTGGGCTTCTGAAAGCGTAGAAGAACTTTTAGGAGACGGACCTCAGACTTCTATGGAAGGAGTAGACAACATCAATGATGCACTGCGTCTTGATTTCAAAAATGACCGTAATGTAACAGTTATTTATAAAGGAGAAGAGATAGGGACATTCCCATGGTCAGTTGCACTGGGGTATTGTGCGATTGAATCAGATAACCCATCTCTCTCAGTGGCGATAAATGACGATGGCACGTTGAAAGTAGATTACAGTAATGACGAAGACTACTACACATTTCATTGTGTGAAAAGTGACGGTGAATAGCTGAAACGGATATGGAAAGCGTGAAGGGAGGGAAGATACCATGAAAAAGAAATTGTGGTGTGTGCTGTGTATCATGATATGCATGATGACAGCGGCATGTGGACAAAAAAAGAATCCGGAGAAGAAAAAATCGGAAAAAGCAGAGCAGGAAGAAACAGAATTTAAAGACAGAGAAAGCCTTAAATTAAGTTTATTTACAGTGTATTATCCGAAGGCATGGAACTACGATAAAGAGAATATGAAGAAAGATGAAGAATATTCTTACGTTAGATTTTTTGATGGAGATACAGTAGATGAATCCGAGAATGTCATTTATATAGAAGCAACAAAGGAGGATTCCTATAAATATCGAAATAGTTTAGTTGACTTCGGCGTGGATTTAGAGACATATGCAAAAGGGAAAATGGACACTGTAACAATAGGAAATGCAGAATATACAGCAATGCCGGAAAGTAATTCCATAGAAAAAACGTATATGTATCGTTATGAACAGTCTGGCACATCCTATGATATCAGAGTAAGAGGACAGGAAATAGATGATTCTGACAAAGAACTGCTGGAAGGAATTGTGTTGAAATTAAAGGATGAAGAAAATAAAGACGCACCATGGCCATGGGAGGGAGAGCCTCTTGAACCTGTATTGGCAAAGCAGATGGTAGGTCCTTATACAATCGTTCCGGAATATATCCCATTTAAAGAAGCACAGGGCGTTATGCAGATTATGGATCATCAGTTTGTAAAACAGGGCAACCAGGTATACCATTTGCTGGAGAACAAACTGGATACTTATGAATATTCAGAAAGCGGACTCAAATTCGTTTCTTCGATGGAACTAGACGATGATTGTGAATATTTGTCCGGAGACAACAGTGGAATGTTATATCTTTCGCCGGGAATCGGAGATGTAATTGGCGTAAAAGATGGAAAAAAGGCAATGCAGACAACCGTAGATGGACATTTGAATATGCATCCATCCGGAGAATGGGGAATCAGTTTCTGGGTGAACAGTGATACTCAGAAGATTGCAAATCAAGGCGGTAACCTGACAGCAGAACCGTGGATACTGACCGGATTAAATAAAGATGAAGAGCGCAAGGGACTATTTTCCATGATAGATGACGTACAGATCACGAATAGTCATATTATGGTTGCCGGTTCCATGGCTGCGGAAAACGAAGGCACAAAAATAGTTGTCTATGATTATGATGGCAATCAGCTTTTGAAATTAGGTGGAGAAGATATCAGTTCTCCGGACCGGCTCGGATCCATTACAGGTATGGCGGAAACAGAAAATGGTTTTGTGGCAGCAGATGGAAATATGCGGGAAATACAATTCTGGGCAAAAGATGGAACGCATATAGGCGCAATTTCTACAGATGACATATTTGGTGTCGGTTATCCATGGCTGGAAGATATGCAGCTGTTAGATGACGGTTCTCTTTTAATCCTGCTGACACAGAAGCGAAATGATGAGTCGGCAAATGAATTGATGTTCTTCAGATTGACAGGATTCTAATCCAGACATATTACTCA
>ERZ839947.2914-NODE-2914-length-11159-cov-5.392561_pt1 | contig 11159 bp, 12 predicted proteins | sample MGYA00519908_ERZ839947 | MGnify/ENA primary metagenome ERZ839947 (study PRJEB31850, sample SAMEA3708857) | human gut metagenome | biome: human gut; feature: human-associated habitat; material: faeces | place: China | collected 2014 ... | reverse complement strand
GATCTGAAGTTCTTCATGTTCAGACTGGCTAGGCTATACGCTTAAAAGAAAGCTTACCAACCCGGAAAATCCGCTGACCCGGTTTAACTGAACCATGTAAACCAGCGCAATTAAGGCATAAAAAAAGAGAGTTACTTTGTTGTAACTCTCTGATTTCTAAGTGATCCGCCTGGGATTCTCCTTGCAGAGTTACCACGCTGATATTTAAAACTTTATATTTTTAACTTCAAGCATATCCCATGAATTATCCCACTAATTTGCTACGTGCTTTTGCGGCAGTTTGCTCATGGAGAATACTGAGTGCAAAAATAGTGATTTTAATTGGTTTTACCAAACTCATTAAGGCTTCTTTGTTTAGCATTTCTGCTATAAGAATAATTTTCATTTCTCAATCGATCTCATTTTAGTACTGGGTTATTCTTAAGTTATATTGTTTCTTGATACTTTTGGTTCATGACAACAATTAGAACAGGACATAAAGCATAGCCAAAATAAATGAAATTATAAAAATAATTTTCAAGTATTTGGGTAAATTTCCATATTCTTCTTGCATTGTATCATTTATTGACTCTTCTCTATTTACTTTTATATTGGGTCTTTCTTTTATAAATTCATTACTCACATACTGAAAAATACTTGATATGGCATAAATACATAAAATAAAGAAATCCAATAGAAAGTATGCGATAACTATTCTAATTGAATATACAAATAGTAATTTGAGAAATAAAAGGATTGATTCAAATGTAACAAGTTTATATGACACAAATGTATATTGAGAAACATCAATTTCTTTCCCAAACATTAATGTAAATACCAGTAATATAATAACTGATGTCGATATTAAAATCGCATATGATGTAATCGCATTAAATTGATAAAAGAAATTCCACATATGAAATTTGTGAATCTTTTCATCATCACCCTCCCCTTTGAAATTGAAATTATTAAACTTATCAAAGATAATAATGATCAAACTCAAAAACAGAGCCGTCATTATTGAAAGAGAGCTTAACACATAATTAATCATTTCATTACTCAGCCCTTTAGGCTTTGTGTAGACAAAAAGAATAGAAATAAGAAGTGCTATCAATTGTAATTGTGTAAAATACAATTTTGGTCTATCTCCTTTTCCATTCAAATTTTTATATTGCCATTCTTGACCTTTAGTTATTAATTTTAAAACATAATATATTAAATAATTAGTTTTCATTATTCATTTGAAATAGGATAAATATCGGAATAAATTTGTTGCAAAAGACCATCGCAATAGGTCTTTAAATCAGCTCTACAGAAATTCCCATCTTCGTCTATTCCTAATGTTTCTATATCATCTAGCATAATAACTGGACGAACTTTTTCATCATCATCAAGACTAAAAGGAGATGTTTTTTTCATGTCTTCATTTCTAAGTGCCCCTTTTTTCTTTTCAAATTCAGATAAAGGCTTTATACGTTGACCTACTTTTATTGCCATATTTCCGACCTTGTCTAATAAAGAATTTATTGAACCTAATTCAACCGTCTGATTTTGAGGTTGAATTTGAATTATAACATTATATGCTTCTTCATGGTTGGTTATCCCGTCGGATGTATCAACTTCCGTTACAAACTGTTGGCTATAAGTTAATGATTGAACTATTGCCCCTTCCTTGAATTCTTCTTTCAGGAAAGTAGGTATATAAGTTTCAACTTTACATCCTTTATTTATATCCGTTTTGCAAATCTCCGGCAAAAATTTCTTGATTGCTGTTCGGATATTAGCATTTGATTTACTCTGTAAAAAGACAACTCCTACATTGGAGTGTAAAGGGAAATACATATAAATATAATATCGATCTGTAATAATGTCATCTTTCTTTATATTTTGGCTTTTTGTTTTTGATAGATTCGATAATTTCCTAATCATATCATAGGGTCCTCCATCAATATACCCTTCTATAACAAACTCAGAAGAATGAGATGTTAATATTTTATTCTCCTTTTCCCCTCTTTTCTTAAATAAAGTAAGACCAATTTTACTTTCTGGATGTCTCCATATCTCTTTTGCTATTTGTTCAAGAATTGCTTTATATAGAAGATTGAATAATCCACTATTTCGATAATTCGTTTCTTGGTCTTGAACATATCGAGAAGTAATGAGTGTTTTAAAATTAAAACCTTTTTTTTTCTTCAAAATTATTTTATAAACATCTAATTGATTATTTGCAGCCATAGTGTTATAGTTTATGTTATTTAATTTTCGTTAGAAGTATACATATAAGATTGAACAATCCTTATATACGAAGCCATTCTTGGATCAGAAAAACGATATACACCTTTATATATTCGTTTGAGAATTTTGCTATTATCATCTGAAGCAATTCTAGAAAAACATGAGTCTAAAGCACTTCGCATCAAAGGTTCTCCAAATTTTGATTCATATTTCGCCTTTACATCTTTTTTCTTGATAAATTCATCATTACATAAAGCTATTGCATATAATACTTTCTTGTAACGTTCAACTGATGATTTTATCGATATTTCATAAAGCTTTTGCAGAGAACTTTCACAATCATTTATTGCTTTTTCTATCGCAAAATTGAGATTATTCAATGCAATAGTTTGTCTTTCCTCAATTATAGCTTTTTCGGCGGCTTTTAATGCTAAAAGATGTGTAAAGTAAGCATATCCTGAACTTAATCTGACAATTCGATATATTACTTCTTTTTCAAAAATTAAGTTCAACATATTCGCCCCATATTTTATTATGTGTGTAAGTTCTTCATATTTCATTCGACTCAATTTGATCTCTTTAAGACAACGTTGTACAGAAGGATGTCCTTCTGTTAATTCTGAGGAAGATTCTGCAATACCTACAATCAGTATCTTCAACTTAGAATCGGAATCACTTAATTGTTTTATGAGTTCTGCTACTTTATATTTATCTTCGACTCCTTGTATAGCATCGAACTCATCTATTAGCAAAAGTACATTTAAATCTTTGATTTTCTGGGCAACCCATGATGGTGATAATGATTGATTTACATTGCCTTCTTTTTGTACAGTATTTCCAGATGTTATATTATTTTTAAAAATTGATATATTGAAATTTTGTTGAGATGTAATTGAAATCGTGCGTGGGAAGCATCCTGCCTCAATTAATGCAGGTTCAATAATACTTAGAAAGTTATCAGAACTATCACATCTTTTTATGATTAATTTTTGTTCGGTCAGCTTAACTAAATTTTGAGCAGCGATATTTGCTAAAGAACTTTTTCCTACACCTCTATCACCATATAGTAGTGCATGCTCTCCAGGAGTGTTGAGAGTAGATAAAAGTTGCTTCATCTCCTCTAAACGTCCTCTAAAAAAACGTTCATCAGTAATAGGTTTGTGAGGAGTAAAAATGTGCCTCACATTAGATTTTCTAATGCGTCTTTCATCTTCGCCAAAAACTTCTAAATCTAAGGTATTCATTATGAAGTAATTTATGTTTCAACAAAAATAGGAAAAAGGTATGTAATATATATTATCTAGCACCATTTTTATGAAATATTTCTATGAAGATGCTGCTATAATTTGTGGCAAACAATCGGAACTTTCGATTTTAAGTTGATAAGGAATTACAGTTTACGCCTTTTTTTCTTTTTGAGTTTGGACTTTTGTTCCTCTGAAATATTTGGATTTGATAATAGGTCTATACCTGATAGAACAAAGGTGGTAAGGGAGCAAGGAGAAATATTACTTTCTTGTCTACCAGATTGTATTTTAGGAATATACGTATCATTATCTCTATCAGTTTTTCTATCTGTATTGAAAGAAATATTGCTTATTTTTTTGTTTTCAAGATTGACAGAAAATAGGTTTTCTTGATTACTAACCTGATTGATTTCTCTTTCACCAGATTGAATTTGTTGCTGCTGTAATTTAAACAGCTCGGATATACAGCCGTTTTTCATTGTGTTGTGATAATCGAATAATTCTACTTGTTGGCGATTGTAATTGAACAGCTTATCAAATCCTTGTTCTACTTGTTGGAACAAATTCACACGGTCAAAACCACCTTTTATTATTCCGGCTTCGGTGTTTTTATGATTGGTAAGCGGTGACAGCTTCTTTTTGTTAGTTTGGTCTTTCCGGCTTACAATCAAATGACAGTGCATATTTAGTTCATTATCTGAACGGCTACGGTCAAAATGAATCTTGCCATAGAACTTTATATCCGAAGCGGTAAGTTCTTTGTTGAAGTTATTGGCATATATAGGAATAAATACCTTACGAATATAGCGTTTCATTGCTTCGGCTTGTTCCTGTTCTGTGTTACCCATTGCTCTAAGTTCCTTTTCCGATGGGCTGACATGGATAGAATAAAACTTAGCATCCGTTTTTAGGAGTTGTCCGATATTACTATCTATATCCTTAATCACTTTTGATTTATAGATATTGTCATCCGTCAGATTGAAAAAGCCATCAGTATAGATTCCTTTCTCCATCCGCTCCAAATCTTCATGTTCTAAATAATTAGCTAACTGTCGACTGCTTCCTGCATTATTATATGTTCCATTTGATGGTGGGGCAAAGTCAATGTGCATAATCCTATGTGTTTATTAGATTACTGATTTCGGTTTTCAGATTTTCTTTCCTTTTACTATCCATCACACCGCAAGCTGATAATTCTGAGTAAAGTTGTATCAGGTGAAGTAACTTTTTATAATCACGTTGGTGTATCTGGTAAAGTGCGTTTAGTTGCTTCCCTTGCTGGTTGATTACGTCAGCGTGTTTGCTAAACTGTTCACTTACTTTTTGCAATACGGCTGTTTGTTTTCCCTGACTGGTTTCCAGCCACGAAAGAATAAGAGTTTCCAATGTTTTGCCAATGGTATCAAACCGAACCGCAATAGAATTGGCGGTTCGTATCATCGGATTTAGTTGTTCTTCCTCGTAGTGACGAATGAAGCGGATAATATCATCCTGCCTCTTATTTATTTTCGCCAGTTCTGATTTTACAGATTCTGGTGCTTCGGATGGGTTGATATGCGCCTTGTCTATATACCCGAACGCTAACTTTACAACTTCACTCTTTTTCAGTGAATAGCGTTTGCATATCTTCTCTACCAAAGCTGCCGTTTCCTTGTCTATGGAAATGGTAGTGAATATCGTTTTTCGACTGCTGTTTGGCATGGTAATTACTTTTTTATAGAAATATGAATAGATAAATACCTGATAATAAGTATTTCAAAGAAAATACTTATTACAGGTGTCATTACAGCGTGTTCTTGTAACACGCTAAAGCCGAAGGCTTTGCCCCGCAGGGCAAGAGGGAAGAACAGGACTTGTCCAGTTCCCTCTTGCTCGATTTAGTGAAACAAGCTGAACCGATAGGTGAGGCAGTTTGTGCTAAATCGGGGTGGTAGCACAAAGGAATAGCCTGAACACAGGCTTCTTTCCTCTGCTACTTTTTGCTATCAGAGCTGATTAGCCAACTGATTGGCTTTTTCAAACTGTTTGTAGGTTTGAGAATCGGCATACTCACGGACGAAAGCTCGAATATCGCTGGCTTTATAATACGTTTTTCGTCCGATGGTAAAGTAGGGAAGTACCCCTTTCGCCCGATAGCGTTGTAGGGTTCTGAAAGATGCTTTCAACAGAAATGCTAAGTCTTGATTATCTAATAGCCTTTCGTTTTCATCGAACACAGTATCAGTATTGATAAGGGATTTCAAGTCTTGCCCGATTTCGGTGAGTTTTTTGGATAGCTTCTCCATCCACTTCTCGAAGTTTTCATTGTCTATATACATTTTGCTTCAATTTTAAGTTCAACATTATTATTCTCAATCGATTGATGAAGCAAAGTTCTGCAAAACAAGGTCGTAGAAAAAGAGGAGTAGTTACCTACTCCCCGAAAACTGGTTTATAAACTACTATAAATAAACAATTTGCAGAATCATCTTTTCCAATCTTTATTTATTCTTGCGTTTACGGTCTTCTCTGGCAATAGCATTTCGCAAAGCATCCAATGTTTTAGTAAGATTGTACGGTTTACGAGTAAACACTTCACCGATCTTATCGTAGATACTACCAAATTTCAGATTGAAAAGCTGTTCAAACCCACGAGCCAACTGAATTTTTGGGACTGGCTTTCCATTTTCCCCAACGATTTTTCCCAGTAGAAACAGAGCTAGTACAATTTCAGCAATACCTATAATCCCCAATTCTTTAGACTTTGGGAGTACATATAGGTCTGGCTTGAACTCGGTAGACACAGGTGAATTAAACTGTTCGGGATGGGTAATCTTCAGATTGAGTAACTCTAATTCTGCATCAATTAAGGATAATGCTTTGTGAATGTATAGATTTTTAGGCGCATTTTCCCCCCTGCCCATTCTGATACAACCCCTTTAAAGGGGCTATCTCAATACGGGTGAGATTAAGCATCCGGAAGATATGAGTATAATCTTCCGAATTGCTAATTGTTACTATTTGCTTCACAAAATCTTCATAAGCATCTTGCATTTCTGTGTTAATAACTTCTTGTGAGGTATCAGCCAGTAAGATGAAAAACCTCGTTCTCAATAAATCATTCATAGGCATAAAATTTAATTGTGAATAAATTATATCTATCAAAGCATTTGCTTTGTATGCTGAATGATTTCTTGTTTTGTTTGTAGTTCCTCTGCTAATCAGAATGATTCAAGGGGTATTCAGCCTTATTGGTCGCAATTCCAGAAATGGTGAACTTCAAATTCCTGCTTCTTACAAATATAATTCACTGGCATGAGTTCTAAAATAGCGAAATATAGCTATGCAGAAGAACTGCGACTTGCATCAATCCTTGTTAATGATTTCTTTATATAGTTCATAATCTCTCTTCATTTCTAGTAAGTAATTCATTCATTTTTCCCTCCATAATATATGGCAAACACTTACGTATCTTATCAGTAGACCAATTCCACCATTTCAGTAATAGTAGTTGTTGAATAACCTCTGCATCAAAGCGTTTTCGTATTTCTTTGGCAGGAGTGCCGCCCACAATCGTATAAGGCGGGACATCTTTCGTCACTACGGCACGTGCGGCAATAATAGCTCCATCACCGATATGAACCCCTGCCATAATCACAGCTTCGTAGCCGATCCATACGTCATTGCCGATCACAATATCGCCTTTGTTGTCCCATGCAGTAGTAATATTCGACTTTTCCAATTCCCATTCTTCGTAGAATAGAGGGAAGGTATAGGTAGACAGAGATTTCAATGTATGATTCGCACAATTAAACAGAAACTTCGTGCCACAGGCAATAGAACAGAACTTGCCAATGATTAACTTCTCCCGGTGGATGGGATAATGATAAAGCACATTGTTCTTCTCAAACAGCAAGGGATCAGCTACAAAATCATTGTAAATAGTATAATCGCCTACCTCAATTAGAGGATCTTTAATCACGGCATTCAGATAGACTGTTTGCTTATCTCCGGTGCGAGGATATATTTTTGTCATCATAACTTGATTCGTTTTAATAGTGTTTACTTTTTAGATAAATGATAGATTGAAGTGCCAGCAGAATCACAAACAGATATTCTGCCGTCAAGTAGAGGGATAAAGACGCTTCTATACAGAAACTCAACCAGTAGAGATACACTAAATAGACACAGGTGGTTGTCACCTGAAACAGAAAGGTGATTTTGGTTTTTCCCGTTCCCCCGACTGCATTAAGATATACATAGCCGGGTAGTGCAAACGTGTAATTCAGGAGCATTACCACGAAAGGGGCAAATGCTAATTCCACTAATAGTTCGTTATCAGTGTAGAAGCTTACAATCCAACGATTACAGAGCAAAGCAACTACTACCAATGGGAAGCCAACGGCATAGCCTAATTTCAGAACCTTGTGACAAATCGGGAAAAGTTCTTTTCTCGCTCCCGCTCCAATAGCATTGCTCACCAATGAACCCGTAGTGACAGCAAAGGAATTAGCAATTACGAAAAAGATTGCCGATACGCTTCGGGTGATATTGGAAATAGCTAACTCCGTTTTCCCTAAATGCTCGATTGCCACGAAAAATAGAAACCAAGGGGCTACACTGATAAAAGCATGGAGCATACTCCACACAGACAGATTCAGGACTTTGATAAGTAACCGTCCATCATACACGGGCTTCAATCCGTATTTTTCTTTATCTATCTTCACTCCTGTGTAGATACAAAGCACAATCAAAGAACCCATTTCCGCTAAAGATGAAGCGATGGCTGCTCCCGAAATACCTAATTCCAGTGTGAATATTAGGAAGTAGTTCAGCGGGATATTGATCGCCACCGCAGTAACAGCCGACCACGATAAGGCTTTTGTGTACGTTATTCCAACGAAGAAAGACCGGATAGCCAAAAAAGGAAATGAGAACAACAGCCCGAAGCTGCGCCAGTCCAAATAGTGGATTACCGCCTGATAAATTTCCGGTGAGGAAATTAACCGCTTCAATAGATAAGGGGAAACGGCATGAATCAGCAGGCAAAGCAAGACGGCTAATCCCGATAAAAAGAATAACCCTTGAAAGAAAGTCTTTCCTGTTGCTTGATAATTCTGTTCCCCGTTTCTGCGAGCAATCATCACTTGCAATCCAATACTGAACCCGAAGCCCAGCATATAGACCGCCAGATAATAAATTCCGGCAATAGCGGATGCTCCCAATTCCACCTCGCCTACGTGACCTAAAAAGACAGCATCCGTTATATTGATTAACTGCTCCATTAAGATGCTCATCATGACCGGAAAGTTGATGAGCCATATTTGTTTATATGTATAATTCATTGCTCAACTGCAAAATAGCACGATACAAACAGACCTGCATAACATGGTCTGCCAGCTCGTAAATTCATAAATAAAAGGATGTAAAATCTCTGTGGCAAATAAATCGTTATTTGTCAAATAGCTGAATAGCTTTCTTGAAGGGGGCTATTCGCAGGAGCGTAGCTATATACAGAGTTTCATAAGAAGTGAATACTATTTGTTAGTTGATATAGCGCAAATGTATGGAAAATTAAGAAATTCAATCTATCAATTCATGGATTTCTTTTATATGCAGGTGCAAATGTCCCAAATATCCCTCTATCATTTCTCTTAATGTAACCTTTGCTCCTGTAAAGTCGCACCAGTAACTATCCAGCCTGTTCTTATCTACCGAATTAATAACTTGGATGATGTGCAGATTGTAGCATTTCCACAACTGGATTAAGTTAGACCAGTCTGCATTTTGATAATCTTGCAGAGCTATCCACAAGTCATTATCCTGTGTATAATCAGGGAAGAAAAGCAGGTCTTTGCTATATTGCAGCCGAACCATGCGTTGATGATTATTGGATGCCGAATCAATCAAGTGACCGAGAATCTGCTTGATGGTGCGATTCTGCCTATTTCGCCTTTGTGTGATAACCTCTACGGGCAAACGACTTAACAATTTCTCTTCTGCTTCAATAACCTGTGCGATACCAGCGGTTATATGTATAAAATTACTTTCTTGCATAACTTTCTATTTTTAAATACTTCTGCAAAAGTAAGTTCTTTGCCTATCATCCACTTGTAAAAAACTGACATAATCACAAATGACTATGCACGATTATGCGATTTAATAACATTCAGCCTACAATCTTTAGAAAAGAATGTAGAATACGGAGAACGGGAAGATAGATATTGAGTAGGTGAACAGTCTGTAAACTCTTTAAAGTCTTTCACCAAGTGCGAAGGATCGTAAAAGCCACATGAATAAGCCAAGTCTACAAACTCCATCCCCGGATGATTCTGCAACAGATACAGTGCCCGCTGAAAGCGAACTACCCGATAATATTCTTTAGGGCTCATTCCTACATAGTTGGTAAATACTCGCTTGAATTGCCTATATCCCAAACAAGCACTTTCAGCAAGGGTATTCACGTCTATTTGCGGTTGATTGATTATTTGACGGATAGCGTGATGCGTTCTTTGGTAGTTACAATTTGCATCGACCAACCGTTGTATGAAAAAGCGTTCAATCAACCGGATGCAGGTTTCAACGGCTGGTTCGGCAGAAATATTTCGTTTCAGGTGATTCAATTCGATGTCTTCCAAATCTTCTACATCTATATAATGGTTGTAAAGTTCACTCATAGAACACCGCACAAATGGATTTAGCCCCAGAGGATGAAATATAACGGCAATCATATCAATATTACCCTCTGAAATCAAACTCCCATACGTTGAGAACTGTCCCCGGATAAAATTCTTTGGCTGTAAACCTTTTGATTGGATATTCAGATTCTCACCCCGATGGAAAACAAGGTGTACGCAACCCGATGGAATAGTCTGTACCATTACTGGCTCTACTTCATCGGTTTTTAGCACCCAATAGTATTTAATGTATTGGGAAAGTATAGGTGACGGATATAAAATCTTGCTTTCTCTCATCGTTATTTCGTTCATCTGCTGTGCGCATGGCGGTAAATATAGAGGTTAATCCCCGCATAACAATAGAGTAAGCCGAAAATTTAGATGAATGGCGTGTGTTTTGTTCCGCTATATGTCAGTGTTAAACGGTGCATTGCCCTCGTGATCGCCACATATAGCATACTCCGGTCGATTTCTGAATGATAATTTCTATCGTCTGCCTGTGGAATAATTACCTCATCAAATTCCAAACCCTTTGCCATGTGGGCAGAGGTGATAACAATACCCTGCACAAAAGCTGAACTTTGGTTCGATAGGAAATGAATATCAGGAATTTGTAATTTATCAGCCATCTCACAGGCTTGCGATTCGGTTTTGCAGACAATCCCCAGTGATTTATAGGCGGATGCCTGATAGGTAGCTATTAAATCTTTAATAGCAGATAGTTCTTCTTTCTCATTATTAAATTGTAATACTTTCGGTTTCTCTCCGTGTCGTGCGACTGGTTCAAGATCGGTATTTGTCCGTATTTTCTGTGCAAAATCAGTGATCTCGTAAGTAGAACGGTAACTTTTGCATAGCTTCATCACTTCACCCATGACAAGAGCTTTCTGAATCATATCCGCAGTAGACGAGCCGTAAGGATTAACCGACTGGCTGGCATCGCCCAATACCGTTTTCCGACAAGGGAATAGCTTTTGTATTACCTTATACTGGATTGGAGAATAATCTTGCATTTCATCTACCAGCAAATGTTTGACATAGT
>ERZ839947.2904-NODE-2904-length-11196-cov-5.616282_pt1 | contig 11196 bp, 9 predicted proteins | sample MGYA00519908_ERZ839947 | MGnify/ENA primary metagenome ERZ839947 (study PRJEB31850, sample SAMEA3708857) | human gut metagenome | biome: human gut; feature: human-associated habitat; material: faeces | place: China | collected 2014 ... | reverse complement strand
TCAATAGCCCGCTATTGACTGCATATCTCGGACTCCAATCTGCTTCAACATAGGTTTCAATCGTCTCGGAATAAATTTAAAACAGCTTCTTAGTTTTGACGCAATCGCTTCGTCGTTTTTATGGGTAATAGAATTTTATTCGAACTTGCGTTGCCAGAACCACATCTCGTTAAAAGTGAGGCTTACCGATATTCTGAAATGGTCTTCGGTAATGAGTTTAACGGGGGTGCATTGGCGATTGATGTACTCGAACGATACGTTGACTACCGATTTGTCTGTGGCAAGGGGAAAACCGAAACCGCAAGTGGCTCCGATTTCGTCCATATCGTTCCCGTTTATTTTCAGATAAGAGCGATTGTAGAAGATACCTGCCCGGTAGTTGACGTGTTCGAAATAGTTTCCTCCCATGTTTTTCGGACGGAATTCGGCTCCCAATGCTATTTTTAATCGGTTATTGAATTGTCCTTTGGAAGATTGTAATTGTCCGGCGGTGAGATTCGTAAATTTGGCATCGGCCCAATTCTGGTAGGTTACGTCGGCCGCTATGGTAAGGCGTTTGTCGTAGTTGTAACTGATACCGCCGCCGTATGTCGAGGCCAATGAATAATTATTTTTCATTTTCAGGGTATCGGCATCGATCGTCGTGTTGGAGCTTACATCGTAGGTACTGGTGTATGCCCGGCCCAATAGGGTTTTCCCGGGGGAGTAAACCGCACCGAGCGTGATCGTGTGCTTTTTGTTCCATTCTATGGCGTATTGGGCTCCGAACGATAAATGGTAGTCGCGTACTTTGAGCATGGTTTCGAAAATGCCGCTGCTGCCGCTCTCCGGTACTACGGTGTTGGTGTTGGTGAGGTTGCCGAAGAGGTAGCTGATGTTGGCTCCTATCGAGAATCCTTTGAAGGGTCTACCGCTTACTCCCACATAGGCTTGTGAGATGTTGCCATCGCCCGACCGGCTATCCGAGCCGTTGTCTATGCTGTTTATGAAAGAGTAGCCTACATTGGAATAGGGCAGGAGCCCCACGCTACCGGCCATGTACCGTCCCAATGGAAACTGCATGACGATGTAGTCGAGCGACCCGCTTTGGCTGTTTTCTTTTAGCGAGCCTTCTCTGGTGATTGTATTTTGATAGGTGAGTCCTATATCGAAAAGAAAAGTGAGCGAATCCATGCTTGCATAGGAAGCCGGGTTCATCACATTGATTTGCCGATTGTTGTGCAAGGCATATCCTACGCCACCCATAGCTCGTTGAGCGCCTATGGCGTTGTCACCCAAAATACCATATCCGAATCTGGAATAGGGCGAGCTTGTCCCGTTTTGGGCAAAGGCGACGAGCCCTATCGACAAGCAGATAAAGAGAATTTTATATTTTAGCATTTTCTTGTAAGATTCTGTTTAAGCCGGTTAGTACCAAGTTTTCGTCCACAAAGATGCGACTTTTTATTTTTGCAGCCAATTTTAAGGCATCTCCCCCTGTTAAAAAAACGAAAAGGTCGGGATAAACCTTGTTTAACCGGGCTATATATCCTTCTATTTCATAAGCGACGCCGAGCACAGCTCCTGCCCGCATGGCGGTTTCGGTGCTGAATCCTATTTCGGGTGTCTCTCCTGCATCGTCGATGAGGGGGAGTTTTCCCGTGTGTTCGTGCATGGCCCGTAATCTCAATCGGATGCCCGGTGCTATGTTTCCGCCGGCAAACGTGCCGTCGGCGGTGAGTAGATCGTAGGTGACGCATGTGCCTGCATCGACGATGAGCACTGCTTTGTCGGGGCATTGCATGGCGGCTCCCACTACTGCGGCGATTCTGTCCAGACCTAATGTTTCGGGGGTGGCATATCCTATTTTAATGGGGAGTTCCGATGAATGGTCGAATTTTAAAAAGTAGGGTAGTCGCTGTTGCAGTATCGCTATGGCTTGGGGATCGTACTCGGTCACTGTCGAGAATATGGCGGCATCGACTTCGTGAGCATCCAAGAAGTCGATAACGGTCGTTGAGTCCCATTTCGGGTAGAAATAGACATTTTGCAATCGTCCTGCCCGAAAGAGTGCCATTTTGGTTATCGAGTTTCCTTGATCGATGATAAGATTCACAGCTTAAAATTTTAGACAAAAGTACAAAAGAGAATGTGTATGCATGCATGAACGGTTCTTTTTTTTCTCAGATTTATACTAATGGGGCGATTTTGTCTATTTTCTTTTATTTTTCAACTCCCTTTTTATACGCTTGTGTTTTCGGAATGGGGCTGTTTTTTTAATTCCCTCCGTTTTTTCAATCCCTCCGTCCTTTGGGCACTCCCCCTATATGACTTCGCTACACCCCGTAATGCTGCGGGATACGGCAAGGGGAGAGGATTGAATGCTTGATTTTCTTTCCCCTCCAAAGATAGTTTCGGATGCACGAGATTCACTTTGTTTGTTCATTCTTCTCAACAGCGAGAAGAATGAACAAAGAAACGCCGCCGCAGTTATCGGGCTTTTGGCTCGTCGCTACGGTCGCCGTCGGGGTCTGCGGAACTCGCTCCGCTCAAACAGTCCTCGCCCTTTTCCCTCCGTCTCCCTTGTGACTTCACCGCCCGATAAAGGCGGAATCGGGGATTGTGCTCTTGCTTGTATTCTAACCCCATCTGTTTTATTAACCCCTCCGTCACTGCGTGCCACCTCCCCTATATTTTGCTGTGCAAAACACCCCGCAATGCTGCGTGACACGGCAGGGGGAGAGTGTGATACCCGGTTTGTTGCTGCTGATGTTTTTTCAACCCCTCTGTTTCTTTAACCCCTCCGTCCTTCGGTCACCTCCCCTATATTTTGCTGTGCAAAACACCCCGTAATGCTACGGGGCACGGCAAGGGGAGAGTGTGAGATTTGATTTTGTTGCTGCCGATGTTTTTTCAACCCCTTCTGTTTCTTTAACCCCTCCGTCCTTTGGACACCTCCCCTATATTTTGCTGCGCAAAACACAGAGGAGGAGGGAGAAACACCCTGTAATGTTACGGGGCACGGCAGAGGAGGAGGGGAGAAGTATCGAATGTTAATTGAATAAACGAATTGAGTTAAAATTTTGATAAGATTAGCGCTATTTGGCGATAATACGATTATAGTAGGTTCTGTTTTATATTTTATTAACATGGAATACTTCTTGTTTCTCGTATTATTTTATAATTAAATTAAGAATTATCTATTATATTGTTTCTTAATAAGTTAGTCTTGTTGTGAAAAATGTATATTTATGAATCTCCGAAAAAAGAGAATGGGTTTTATCAAAAAGAAAGCCCGAAAGGTATGTTTTCTTTCAATTTGATTTTCATATTGTGGTTTTTTTGTTATCTTTGCATGCTGAATACTTCTATGAGAAGTTGATTTGAGCATAGAGATTCGCTATTTTTATTAAGTCTTATATATATAATAAGGTTAAAAAAGGAAAGAAAAGTTTTAGTGTTAGTAGTGTGTAATGAAAAAAAACTTGACAAAGATTGTCGAGTGTGTGTAATGTGAAAAAAGAAGAAGGAATAATCGTTTATTTAAATTTAATTTCAGTCGTATGAGAAAATTAACATTGTTATTGTGCGCTCTGTTGGCTGGCATTTCGTTAGCGGTGGCTCAAACGAGTATCTCCGGTACGGTGTTGTCGGCAGAGAATGACGAGCCGGTTATCGGTGCGTCTATCTTGGTGAAGGGCGCGAATGCTTCTACTATTACCGACACGGACGGTAAGTTTACAATCAAGATCCCTGCCGGGGCATCGAGAACTTTGGTTATTTCCTACATCGGTATGGAAAAACAGGAGGTTTTTGCGCGTAATGGTATGGTCGTTAAATTGAATTCTGCCGATCATACTCTCGACGATGTCGTGGTGGTAGGTTACCAGACGATACGGAAGGAGGCCAAAACCGGTTCTATCGCGACTGTCGATGGTGATGATCTGGCTTCTATCCCCGAGACTTCGGTGGACAAGATGCTTTCCGGTAAAATGGCCGGTGTGTCGGTTTCGTCGAGCAACGGGCAACCGGGATCTGTGGCTACGATTCGGGTGCGCGGAACCAGTTCTATCGGCGCCGGTAACAACCCTTTGTATGTGGTCGACGGTATTCCCGTGGAAAGCGGTGATGTAGGCGGACTTTCCAACAGTATGAACGCGATTGCCTTGATCAACCCCAGCGATATAGCTTCGGTGACGGTGTTGAAGGATGCCGCTGCCGCTTCTATCTATGGTTCGCGTGCTGCCAACGGTGTGATTTTGATTACCACCAAATCGGGAGAATCGGGGAAATCCAAGATTACCGCCCGTGCCCGCTACGGTGTGTCCACGCTTGCCAATGACAATGACTTCGGCATGGCCAACCTCGAAGAGTATGTGCAATATCAACGCGATGCCCGTATCAATGCCGGGTATAATCCCGATGATCCCTTGTCGGAGTATTATTTTCCGCAGGCTATGGCCGGCAGACGCGCGACCAACTGGATGAAAGAGTTGACGCGTAACGGCAGCTTGCAAGAGTATGAGCTGATCGCTTCGGGCGGTGCGGGCAAGACTACTTACTATACTTCATTGTCTTATAATAAAACGAACGGTATCGTGCCGACCGTAGGTTTCGAGAAGATGCAGATTCGCGCGAACCTCGATACCGAGTTGAACAAATGGTTGAAAATGGGAACTCGTCTGCATGGCGGTTATATGAAGGTTTCCGATGTGCAAAATAGTTTGTTGGGCGATAGCGGTTTGGCTCCTACGAACCCCTTCTATTCGGGTATGGCTTTGGCTCCGACCATGAACGCTTACAACGAGGACGGAAGCTACAACTTCGATTTGCCTTTCGTGTTCAACGTGAACCCGATCGCCGCTATTCGCGAACAAGACAAATACGACAAGCAGTATAAATTCAACGGAACCGTTTATTTGGAATGGAAACCGATCAAGCAACTGACGTTCCGTACCAACAACTCTATCGAGTATGCCACGACTACCAGCCGCGCTTACAGTCCGGCTTTCGTGAACACTGCCTCTTACGGAGCTTCTTTGAACACGGCCGAGAGCCAATATCGCATATTGACTACTTCGAATACGATCGCTTATGACGACCTGTTCAACGACGACCATTCGGTGAATGTGTTGATCGGTCAGGAAGCCAATGCATATGAGTCTTCTTTCTTGCAAGGTATATCTTATCATGTGAACCAGCAACGTCCCTACCACTCTGTGGGTGTCTCGGTAGAAGACCAACGAGTGGGTGACGGTCTTACCGAAGCGGCGATGGTTTCTTTCTTCGGTGTAGCCGAATACAATTACAAAGGCCGTTATTATGTAAAAGGTTCTATTCGTACGGACGGTAGCTCTAAGTTCGGTCCCGACAGACGTTGGGGTACTTTCTGGGCTGCCAGCGCTTCGTGGAATATTCACAACGAAGATTTCATGCAGGATATCAAATCGGTACTTAATCAATTGAAATTGCGTTACAGCTATGGTGTGAACGGTAACGACAATATTGCATCCTACGCTCACTACGGTCTGTACTCCGATGTCGTGTACAACGGTATTACCGGTCAGTTGCCTTCTCAGTTGCAGAACCGCAAATTGACTTGGGAGACCAACAAGACTCACAATATCGGTATCGACTTCCGTCTGTTCGACCGTTTGAACGGTTCTATCGACTGGTATACCCGTCGTACCGAGGATATGTTGATCGCGTCTCCTCTGCCCTATACGACCGGTTTTGCTTCGCAGGCCCAGAACGTGGGTAAGATTCGCAACAGCGGTGTGGAGGTTCAGTTGGATGCCGAGATTTTCAATACCAACGACTTCAAATGGACGGCCGGCGTGAACTTTGCGGCCAACCGTTCGAAAGTGCTCGAACTTGCTCCGGGTCAGGATTTTATAGGAACGACTTTGCGTTATGTCAAGGGCGAACAGCTTTATACCTATTGGTTGTATGACTATGCGGGGGTGAATCCTCAGAACGGTAACGCGTTGTGGCGTAACGAAGAGGGGCTGTTGACCGAGAATTACGGAGAGGCTCGTCGTATCAATGCCGGTTCTCCCGAACCTCTGTGGACGGGCGGTTTCAATACCGAGCTTTCTTGGAGAGGCATATCGCTGGGCATTCAGCTCGAAGCCCGCTATGGTAACAAGGTGTTGAACCAAGACCGTTCGTTGTTCGAAGCAGACGGCTCTTACGGCGATTCGAACATTTGGAAAGGCGCCTTGAACTATTGGAAGAAACCGGGCGACACCAATGTATTGCCGAAACCGGTTTACAACAATTCGAGCAACAGCTCTGCTATTTCTACCCGTTATCTCGAAGATGGCAGCTACTTGCGTATCAAGGATATTACGCTGGCATACAGCTTGCCTTCGAAATGGACCAAAAAGGCATTGATGAGCGGTGTTCGCATCTATGCCAGCGCATTGAACCTCTATACGTTCCACAACATGAACTACTGGGATCCCGAACACGGAACCTCGGGTGCTACCATCATCAGTTACCCGATGACCCGTTCGATGATCGTGGGTGTGGATATTACTTTCTAATCAATTAAAAAAGAATTGTTACAATGAAAAAAATAATTTTATCGATAGCAGTTTTAGCGTTGGCTCTTTCTTCCTGCGAGGACTTCCTGACGAAGGAGCCGCCTATGGATCAGTCAGACGAATTGGCTCTGTCGACCTTTGAAGGGATCGACGGAGCGACGGCGGGTAACTATCGGGCAGTCATCTCGTGGTATGGGGCATCGTTCCCGTTGACATTCGACGTGATGTGCGGCAACGGTATGGTAGGCCCGGTCAATACAGGACGTATGCGTATGGAACCGGCATGGAACTATACTTCGACCAGCACGATGGGTCTTTGGTCGAGCGCATATAGCGCGATACTGGGCTGTAATAAAGCACTCACGGCGATTAACGAAGGAAAATTCTCGCGCGACGGGGTAAGCGACGAGCAAATCAACAACATCAAAGCCGAGAATTTGTTCTTGCGTGCTTTGGCTTACTTCGATTTGGTACGAGTTTACGCCCAACCCTACGGTTATATCAAGGCAAACGGTATTACCGGAGTAGAAGCGATGGGTGTGCCCATCGTGTTGAAGGACGACCTCTCGGCCCGTCCCTCCCGTAACACGGTAGCGGAAGTGTATGAAAACCTCATTATACCCGACTTGGTGGAAGCCGAACGCCTGATGAGCGACAGCTATGTGCGCGCCGGGGTGAAAGATGTCGTGGCCACGGTGACGAAACCGGTTATCCAAGCCTTGATGGCACGGGTGTATCTGCACCACGAAGATTGGCAGTTGGCCGCCGATTATGCGACGAAAGTGATCAAGAACGGGCGTTTTCGTCTGCTTTCGGGCGACCGCTTCGTATCGATGTGGGACGGCTCGGTAGACGTAGCCCCCCAATCGGGCAGCGAAATCATATTTGAAGTTTACGTATCTCAGAGCGACGGTAGCCGCAGTGACCTCGGAGACTACTTGACAGCACCCGAAGTTGCAGGCGGAGCCGGTTACGGCGACGTTCGAGTATCGAACGACCTTATCAATTTGTATGACGCAACCGATGTGCGCTTGACCGGATTGACGAAAACCAACAGTAAGTATTCGGGTTATCGCTGGTCGACCAAGTATCCCGGTAAAAACGGACAGTTGGCCTACAATAACGTGCCGGTATTGCGTATCTCGGAAATGTATCTGATACGTTCGGAGGCTATTTACCGTGGAGCTACGGTATCGGGCGTAACCGCTATCGACGATTTGAATCGCGTAGCCACGAACCGTAATGCCGAGGCTTACGCTTCGGTAACGCTCGACAACCTGTTCGAGGAAAGCCGCAAAGAGTTCTTGTTCGAGGGCCATATATTCTTCGATATGAAACGTTTGCAGAAGTCGTTGGTTCGGACCGATTACGACTTGGATCCGCTCACGAAAAATATCGATTTCCCGAGCTATCGTTGGGCATTGCCAATTCCCGAGAACGATATTTTGTATAACGACAATATGGATCAGAATCCCGGTTATCAAAGCAAATAAATTTTAATAGAAGACAATTATGAAAATAAGTAAATTTATATATGCGGCTGTTGTAGGAGGGGTGTTAGCTTCGTGCCAATCGGTGGATACTCCTATGTTCAGCGATAAAGATGCATTCGTGGCTTTTGACAGTAAGTCCACTTCCATAGCCGAGAATGCCGGTAGCGAGGTTAAAATACCCGTTTCGTTGGTCGCTTCCAAAGGGCTCGACGTGTCGGTGGGTTTTGAAATCGATACGACTGCCTATGCCGGTAAAAACGCTGCGAAAGAGGGCGTGAATTACCGTTTGAAAAATACGTCGAATACTTTGTCGTTTACCGCTGACGGCGAGATGGTTGCTTACATATTGATCGAACCTATCGATAACGACGACTATAATGGCGATGTGTGTTTCGATATCAAACTTTCTGCTCCCGAAGGCTGTAATTTAGGTGCGAACTACACGACTACCGTCACGATCAGCGATGACGATCACCCGTTGGCTGCTGCCGGAATCTTGGGTAAATATAATGCATCGGGAGCTAATCCGTTTGAAGGTGGAATGCAAAATTGGACTTGCGAAGTCGTGAAAGACGCAGACTATGTAGATCGAGTTTGGTTTACGCAGATCGTTCCGGCGGCGAATGGCGCGACTTATAAATCGGTAATGGGTACGGTAAGTGCCGATTTCAGGTCGATAACGATTAACGCCGGTCAGGATTTGGGTACTGCTGGTGAGTATACTTTGAGTCTCGATTTCAATGGCGCAAGCTCGGCAACGGCTCAGGTTTCTAATGGAACCATTTCCATAAATACCTATGTGTTCGCGGCGATTGTGGAACAAACGGGCTATGCTGCAAGCGGTGCACAAACCGTCACTATGAAAAAAGTTGAAGAATAATAAAATTATAGAGCAATGAAAAAATATATTATAGGATTATTCTCTGCAATCTGCCTCATGGGGGCAGGTTGCACCGAATTCGAAGACTTTACGCCGGTGGATATGGGCGAAGGTCCTGCCGTAACGGTGACGGCTGAGAAAACAGCCGTGGATGCTTTCAAGGTAACCATTACTCCGGCAGAGGGAACCGTATATTATTCTTATATTGTAACCGACGAGGCGATGACTGTCGACCCCGACCAGTTGTTGCAAGCGAAATACGAAGGCTCTACATTGGTGAAAGCTGCCGAAAAACCCAGCGTGAGCGGTACGCTTTCTAACCAGAATTTAGGGGCTACGTACTATGTATATGCCGTGGCATCCAATGACAAAGGCGTTTGCGGGGCTGTGGCTTCGGCATCTGTCGAATTGCCCGACGAAGAGGCTCCTTATTTGGTGAACGTTCCCGACGGTAATAAATATAAAGCTACGAACGGCGGACGCAGTGTCGTTTTGACTTTCAACGAGACCGTTGTTCGAGGAAGCGGTGCTATCACCTACGATGTGACGAAGGGTAACCTTACCTCTTATGCCAGCGGTACGATCGAGAGTGTCGCTATCAATAATGAGTCTGTTACGATTACTTTGCCCGAAAGTGTAGTGTTCGACGAGAACGAAGCCGTATCGTATGTATTCCTCGATTTTGCCGAGGGTGCTTTCGCTGATGCCGGCGGAAATGTGTCTGCTGCATTGGTTGGTGGCGTCGATGAAGAAACTCAAACCGTTGCAGCTCCTTATTGGGAGTATACCGCTGCACAAGAAAGTGATTTTACAGGTACATTCGGATTCTTGTTCTATCAATATGATCTTCAAACACAACAACCCGGAAGTACACCAATGGGATTCGATACTGAGTTTTCATTAAAACATGCAAATAATCCTGATACTCTTGTAATAGACCATTTCTATTTTAAGGATGGGTATCCCAATCAACTGGAAGCCGAAGTGACCGATAATGGTTTTAGAATTGCTGATTTACAAATTATGGGAGTTATGCAGGTAGAAACTAATGTCGGAATGGTTAACGCTATTTTCACTTTCGCAGGACTTCCAGAGAGTGAAACCGATAATTTTGAATATGTAAACTTCGCTGAAAATGCACAAGGCGACGAGGTTGTATATGCGCAAGATCGTTGGTGTGGACTTTATTGCTTTAATGCCGATGTCGACCCCAGTGACAGCAATTTTAGCTTAGGGTGGTATGATTTGTGGAATGCATCTCTCTTCTTTAAAGGATCTGTTCAAGCCGCAGCCGCAAATACTAATATCCCGTCGTCGATAAAGTTGTTGAAAAACGAGATGAAATTGTCGGAAATGAGACCGTTGTCTGCAACAGAAAAACTTCATATGCAGTCCCTTATCAGACAAAATCTTAAAATGAAAAGTATTCGTTGATCCTTTTAAGGATAGAGTTATTGAGCAGCCGGTCTTTTAGAGACCGGCTGCTTTGTTATTGTCAGTACCGAGTCTGTCGTTGTAGAGTAAATCTGCGGAAGCTGGATTTAGTCGAAATCTTGTGCCTTCTCGTGACGAGAAACTTTTCGTATTTTCTTGTGAAATTTGTATATCCTTTCGTAAATAAAGGACTCTGAATAGCCGAGACATCGGGAGATGTTTCTTATAGAATCTCCGTGTATGTATTTTTTAACAATAGACCGATCGATTTCGCCGAGTGAATAGAATATTTTTGTAAAATGTTCTATATCAATCATGTTCGCTGAACAAATCCACTCCCGGATTGTTCTTAATAATCTAAACCGTAAGAAAGAATATTTTGTCATCGCTTTTTATATAAAAAAAGCCTCCGACCCTGATGAGTGAGTAATTGATACTGTAAATGGACTCCTAATGCAAATCGCTATTTGCATCATCATGGACCGGAGGCTATATAAAACCTCCTCTCGTGGTATATCTGTTCGATACCACCGCGAGTCCATTTACGGTATCAACACAAATATAAGCATATTTTTAATTAGTTTATAGTGATTTCTTAATTATTTATCGATTTTGTAATAAATAATTTTTATCTATCTTGTATTCAGATTGATAGATATTATAAAGATGCAACATAAATTTATCCTTATTTACTTATTCCTCTTTTAGACATCGACTCTTTTTTTATTCTTTTCTAACCCCTCCGTCCTTGCGGACACCTCCCCTATATTTTGCTGCGCAAAACACCCCGTAATGCTACGGGACACGGCAGGGGAGAGGTTGATACTTGATTTTGTTGCTGTCTCTGTTTATTAACCCCCTC
>ERZ839947.2886-NODE-2886-length-11273-cov-2.572027_pt1 | contig 11273 bp, 11 predicted proteins | sample MGYA00519908_ERZ839947 | MGnify/ENA primary metagenome ERZ839947 (study PRJEB31850, sample SAMEA3708857) | human gut metagenome | biome: human gut; feature: human-associated habitat; material: faeces | place: China | collected 2014 ... | reverse complement strand
ATGCGTGGCGGCTTGGGTTGGGGCGATGCTTTGGGATGGGCTTCTTACTTAGGTGAAGAGGGGCTTTATGGCTGAGAGGTAGTCTTTGGCTACGTCGGCTTTGTTTGCTTGGAAGTTGTGCCAGGCCCACCATTGGACCATTCCTACGAAGCTTGAGGCTATGTGGTGTAGTAGGAAGCTTCGGTCCATGGTGCTGGCGGGGCCTGCGGGATCGACGGGGACGGTTTCGGCTGCTCGGGCCATGATGGTCTTGCGGAGGCTGTCGGCGAAGACGCGTGAGCCGGCGCCGGCTACGAGGGCTCGTACGCCCTGGCGGCGCTCCCAGAGGTTGTTGAGGATATGCTCGACCTGTACGAGTGGGTCATCGAGGGGCGTACCGTCATCGTCGAGGGCATGGGTGCAGATATCGCGCACGAGCTCAGCGAGCAGGTCATCTTTGCTTTTGAAGAGGCCGTAGAACGTGGCCCGACCCACATGGGCGCGAGCGATGATGTCGCCGACGGTGATCTTGCCGTAATCTTCCTCGCACAGGAGCTCGGAGAACGCCGCAACGATGGCGGCACGGCTTTTTGCCTTGCGAGCATCCATGGCTATGCGTCCGCGTGAACGAGCAGGCAGCGGAGCGTACCGGAGCAACCCTCGTAGGGGCGCTTGCCGGCGCCGTAGCCGACGGCTTCGATACGGTAGCGTGAGGGCAGTTGGTCGGACGTGCGCAGCGCGGTGACGATGGCGGCTCCCGTGGGCGTCACGAGCTCGCCGGCGACCGGTGCAGGCGTGAGGGCGATATTGCCCGCCTGGCACAGGTTGGCGACAGCGGGGACGGGAATGGGCATGAGGCCGTGGGCGCAGCGGATGGTTCCGTGGCCCTCGGAGAGCGACTCGACCACGATATCCTCAATACCCAGGTCGTCGAGGCAGATGGCGACCGAGCAGACGTCGACGATGGAGTCGACGGCGCCCACTTCGTGGAACATGACGGTCTCGGGCGTTTTGCCGTGAGCTTTAGCCTCAGCTGCAGCGAGTGCGGTAAAGATGGCGAGGGCACGACGCTTGGCACCATCGCTCAGCTGCGAGCCATCGATGATGGCAGTGACGTCCGCCAAAGAACGGTGGTGATGGTGGTGGGCGTGATGATGGTCCTCGTGGCCATGCTCGTGGCAGTGCTCGTGTTCGTGCTCGACATGGTCATGATGGTGGTGCTCATGCTCGTGCGTGTGCTCGGTAGCTGCTTCGTTGCCGTAGAGCCAGGCCATGTCGTGGTCGTGGTTCTCGAGCTCCTCTGCCAGCTGAACGTCAAAGTCGCAGGCGTCGATGCCATGCTTGTTTGCGCGTGTAACGGCAATCTCAAAGCCGTCGACTGGCAGCGTGGCGAGCTGCTCGCGCAGATGCTCCTCGCTGGCGCCCAGGTCGAGCAGGGCCGCGACGGTCATATCGCCGCTGATGCCCGAGGTGCCGTCGATGATAAGCGTGTGCTGATGGTTGGACATGGAATGCTCCTTAGCGGGCGCAGGACGTGCCGGCGCTCAGATGATTGATAAGACTTGCCTGGTAGGCGGCACCAAAGCCGTTGTCGATATTGACGACCGAAACGCCGCTGGCGCAGGAGTTGAGCATGGCGAGCAGTGCGGCCACGCCGCCAAAGTTCGCGCCATAGCCCACGCTGGTGGGGACGGCGATGACCGGACAGCTTACCAGGCCGCCGATGACGCTCGCCAGGGCGCCTTCCATGCCGGCGATGGCGATGACCACCTGCGCCTGGGCAAGTTCCTCAGCATGAGCGAGCAGGCGGTGCAGGCCGGCGACACCCACGTCGTAGAGGCGATCGACCTCGTTGCCGTAGAACTCGGCCGTCAACGCGGCTTCCTCGGCAACGGGCAGGTCGCTCGTGCCGGCGCAGGCGACGACGATGCGTCCGTTGCCGTTGGGGGAGGGCTTGCCACCCACCAGGGCGAGCTGGGCGTCCGGGACATATCCATGGTCGATGCCGTTGCCGAGGAGCTCCGAGGTGCGGGCTGCTTTTTCGTCGTCCAGGCGCGTGACCAGGATGCGCTCCTGGCCGGCATCGAGTAATGCTTTGATAATGGCGGCAATTTGCTCGGCGGTTTTACCGGCGCCGTAGACAACTTCGCCGGCTCCCTGGCGCACCCCGCGCGAAAGGTCGAGCTGCGCAAAGCCCAAATCGGCGGTCGGAGCCGTCTGGATGCGCGTGAGGGCGTCGGCAGGGGTGACTGCTCCGCCGGCAACATCGCTCAGCAGCTGCTCTAGATCTCGCTTATCCATATATATTCCCTTCGACGGCGCAAAGTTTAGCACTCAAAGGGTATGTTTCCGAACACAAAGACAGAATTGTTCGGAAACTATAGGACAGACTGATTCAATTGCTAGACGGATTGGCTAGTCGCGCAGGATGATGTCCATGGCGAGCATCAGATTGCGCTCGTCGATGGCAAACGGGGCGGCCTCGCGCGTCTTGGGCTTGGCACAAAACGCGATGCCCGTGCCCGCAGCCTGAATCATGGGGATGTCGTTGGCACCGTCGCCGATCGCGACGGTGTGGGCCATATCGACGCCGCACTCAACTGCCCAGTCCAGCAGCTGGATGAGCTTGGACTCCTTGGTCACAATGTCGGCAGCCAACTTACCGGTGAGCTTGCCGTCCACGACCTCCAGACGATTGGCCAGGCAGAAGTCGATACCCGCAGCGGCCACGATCTTATCGGCGACCTCGTGAAAGCCGCCGCTTACCACGCCGACCTTCCAGCCCTTGCTGTGTGCCGAGCGCACAAGCTCCAACGCGCCGGGGGTAAATGTCACGCGCTCAAAGGTGCGCTCGAACACGCTCTCGTCCAGGCTGGCGAGCAGCCCCACGCGCTCCACGAGCGCCTGCTTAAAGTCAAGCTCGCCGCGCATGGCGCGTTCGGTGATCTGTGCCACCTGCTCGCCCACGCCGGCCTCTTCGCCCAACAGGTCGATGACCTCCTGGTTGATGAGCGTGGAGTCGATATCCATAACGATGAGGCGTGCAGTCATGGCGGGCCTTTCCGAGTGCTGTTTTATTGGGGCATATTGTCGCACGTGACGAGCGCGGGCGGGTGTCGCGGCGCGTCAATTGTTTCGTCTCCGTCAAGTCTTTGGGCAGGAGCCACTTTTTCGCGGCACATCGACGCGAGTGCGATAAGATAGAACGCCATGTCTGGCTGCGCGGTTTACGCAGGCTGGGCAAATCTGTACGACGCCGCCCGGAACGACACGGGGCGGCACAGATCCATAAAGGAGGATCACTGGTATGAGCCAGACCCGTCCCATCGATGAGCATTCCATGCACACCCGTACCTGCGGCGAGCTTCGCTTCGAGAACGTGGGCGAAGAGGTCACCCTCACCGGTTGGGTGAGCCGTCGCCGCGACCACGGCGGCCTTATCTTCTGCGACCTTCGCGACCGTGAGGGCATCACGCAGCTCACCTTCGACCCCGAGCACTCCGACGGCGATGCCTTTAAGATCGCCGAGACCATGCGTCCGAGTGGCCCATCAAGATTCACGGCGTCGTGCGCGCCCGTGGCGAGGAGACCACCAACACCAAGCTCGCGACTGGCGAGATCGAGGTCCTGACCGACCACGCCGAGGTGCTCAACACGTCCGTCACCCCGCCGTTCCAGATCGAGGACGGCATCGAGACCAGCGAGGACACCCGCCTGCGCTATCGCTATCTGGACCTTCGTCGTCCCGAGATGATGGCCAACCTCAAGCTGCGCTCCGACTTTACCTTTGCCATTCGCGAGGCGCTGCACAACCGTGAGTTCATGGAGGTCGAGACGCCCTCCCTGTTCAAGTCTACGCCCGAGGGCGCCCGCGACTTCATCGTCCCCAGCCGCATCCAGCCGGGCAACTTCTACGCCCTGCCGCAGTCCCCGCAGCTCCTGAAGCAGCTGCTCATGGTCGGTGGCGTCGAGCGCTACTACCAGGTTGCCAAGTGCTTCCGCGACGAGGACCTGCGCGCCGACCGTCAGCCCGAGTTCACCCAGGTCGATATCGAGATGTCCTTCGTGGACCAGAACGACGTTATGAGCGCCCTCGAAGAGGTTCTTTCCGATGCCTTCGGCCGCATGGGTGTCGAGATGCCCACGCCGCTGCGTCGCATGGACTACTGGGAGGCCATGGACACCTATGGCTCCGACAAGCCCGATACCCGCTATGGCATGCACCTGGTCGACCTGACCGACATCTTCGCCAACTCCAAGTTCAAGGTCTTTGCGACTGCCGCGAACGAGGAGGGCTCTGTCGTTAAGGCCATCAACGCCAAGGGCGCCGGTGCCTGGGCTCGCGCCAAGATCGATAAGCTCGCCGGCGTGGCCTCCACGTTTGGCGCCAAGGGCCTGGCCTGGATCGCTTTCCGCGAGGACGGCTCCATCAACAGCCCCATCGTCAAGTTCTTCTCGGACGAGGAGATGGCTGCTCTGCGCGAGCGCATGGACGTCGAACCCGGCGACCTTGTGATGTTTGCCGCCGGCCCGCGCCTGCTCTCCGACGAGATCCTGGGCGGCATGCGTTCCCACATGGCCAACGCGCTCGAGATCAAGCGCGAGGGCCACGACTTCCTGTGGGTCGTCAACTTCCCGCTGTTCCACTGGGACGAGGATCGCAAGGCCTATGCAGCCGAGCACCAGCCCTTCACCCTGCCGACCGAGACCGACATCGCCAAGATCGAGGCCGATCCGTTGGCAGCCGGTTCGTGCACCTACGACTTTGTCATGGACGGCTTTGAGGCCGGCGGCGGCGGTATGCGTATCCACAACGCCGAGATGCAGATGTCCATGCTCAAGCTCCTGGGCTTTACCGAGGAGCGCGCCGAGTCGCAGTTTGGCTTCCTCATGGAGGCCCTCAAGTTTGGTGCGCCCCCGATGGGCGGTTTCGCTCTGGGTCTGGACCGCGTGTGCATGCTGCTCACCGGTTCCGACTCCATCCGCGACGTCATGGCGTTCCCCAAGACGGCCAGCGGCTCCGACCTCATGTCGGGTGCTCCGAGTGCCGTTTCCGGCGCCCAGCTCAAGGACGTCAGCCTGCGCCTGATGTAGGCGAGCGGCTACATATTGCCCGCAACGAGGGAAGGACGCGCGCCTTCCCTCGTTTTTTGTGGGACGGGGGTGCGCCGGTAACGTACAATAACTACCACGTGGCTGGGTTTGCTGGCCGAATGTGCGATGTCGTGGGAGGGGACATGGTCGAGTTTACAAAGACGATTAAAGATCCGTTGGGACTGCATGCCCGCCCGGTTGCGCTGCTCTACGACATCATTGCCAAGCACCGTAGCGACGTGTCGGTCAGTATCGGCGAGCGCCATACCGACGGTCGCGATGTGATGGGGCTCATGGCGCTCTACGGCGAATGCGGCGAGGACATCGTGTTCCGCGTTTCGGGCGTGGACGAGGCCTCGTGCGTCACGTCGATCAGAAACCTCTCGCTCTAAAGCGCAACAATGTGACGAAGGGACAGTCCCTTTGTCACATCTTTCTTTGTTGCATATAGGAAACTTTTCCGAAAACTGAATAGGAACCCTTTCCAAAAAGTTAGCCACGTGCTAGTTTACTGTAGCGAACATAGACGTGGTTAACTTTTGCTGCGTCGATGTTGAGGACGAACTGACGTTAGGAGCTCACTCATGTCTTGCGGACCGCAGATGCCGGCTATGCCGCTTTCGATGGTAAAAGCGGGCGAAACCGTGCGCGTGTCTCGCGTAAAGGGCAATGAGGACATGAAGCACCACCTCAAGGACCTCGGCTTTGTCGAGGGCAACGAGATTCACGTGGTGAGCTCGAGTGGCGCCAATATCATCGTCACCGTGCTCGGCGCGCGCTTTGGCATCGATACCAAGGTCGCCATGCACATCATGACTGTCGGTTAGTTCGCAGCATTCCATAAAAGCTGAAAGGGGGAAAAGAATATGAAGACGTTGGGTGACGTTAAGGTGGGCGAGAGCTCTACCATCGTCAAACTTCACGGCGAGGGCGCACTTCGCCGTCACCTTATGGACCTGGGGCTCATCAAGGGCACTTCGTTCAAGGTCGTAAAGGTTGCACCGCTCGGAGATCCGGTCGAGATCAACGTGCGCGGCTACGAGCTCTCCATCCGCAAGGAGGAGGCGGCCGTCGTCGAGGTCCAGTAAGGGCTCGCGGCGCGTATTTCTGCAGATAAAGTTAGGTTTTTCTAACTTAATGCAGCATTTTTGAAGCACATTATCCAGCCTGCGCGGAGAAAGCAGCGCAGGCACACAAGGAAGAAGGATTGAATGGCGGATTCTCAGATCCATGTCGCGCTGGCGGGTAACCCCAACTGCGGCAAGACCACGCTTTTCAACCTGATCACCGGCGCCAACGGCTACGTTGGCAACTGGCCCGGCGTCACGGTTGAGAAAAAGGAGGCCAAGCTCCTAAGCGACAAGAACGTTACCATCACGGACCTCCCTGGCATCTACTCGCTTTCCCCCTACAGCCCCGAGGAGCAATGCTCGCGCGATTACCTCATGAGCGGCGAGCCCGATGTTGTCGTCCAGGTGGTCGACGCCACCAACCTCGAGCGTAACCTGTACCTGGCGCTTCAGGTTATCGAGACCGGCCTGCCCGTGGTCGTTGCCCTCAACATGGCCGACTTGGTCGAGAAGAACGGCGATAAGATCGACACGGACAAGCTCTCCAAGAAGCTCGGTTGTCCGGTCATGATGATCTCGGCTCTTAAGAACAAGGGCATCAAGGAGCTCTTCGAGCAGGTCAAGAAGTCCGCTGCTTCTAAGGGCCAGGTGCCGGAGCACAAGTTCGATTCTTCCATCGAGGACGTTCTGGACCACATCGAGAATAACCTGCCTGCGAGCGTTCCCGCCAACAAGCGTCGCTACTACGCGGTCAAACTGTTTGAGCGCGACGCGGACGCCTGCAAGCTCATCAACCTCACCAAGGAGAAGGCCGCTCGCGTGGAGCAGCTGGTCGCCCAGTGCGAGCAGGATTGCGACGACGACGCTGAGTCCATCATCACCGGCGAGCGTTACGGCGTGATTGCCCACATCATTGACGAGTGCCTCACCAAGGCTCCGGCAAAGATGAGCACCTCCGAGAAGATCGACCGTGTGGTTACCAACCGTATCCTGGGCCTGCCGATTTTTGTGGTCATCATGTTCTGCGTGTACTACATCGCCGTTTCTACCTTGGGCGGCACGGTGACCGACTTCACCAACGACCAGCTCTTCGGAACCGACGGTTGGTACGTGCTCGGTCAGGGCCGCGACGCCTACGACGCAGCTGTCGAGGCCGCGGGCGATGCTGCCGATTCGGTTGACCCGGCGGAGTATGGCCCGTATGTTCCGGGTATTACCACCATGGTCCACGACGCCCTTGTGGCGGGCGGCACCGAGGACGGTGGCCTGGTCGATTCGCTGGTCTGCGACGGCATTGTCGGCGGCCTGGGCGCCATCTTCGGCTTTGTGCCGCAGATGTTCCTGCTGTTCGTCATGCTGTCCTTCCTGGAGGACTGCGGCTACATGGCCCGCGTCGCCTTCATCATGGACCGCGTGTTCCGCCGCTTTGGCCTGTCCGGTAAGTCGTTCATCCCCATGCTCGTATCCTCGGGCTGCGGCGTCCCCGGCGTCATGGCCACCAAGACCATCGAGAACGAGAAGGACCGCCGCATGACGGTCATGACCACCACGTTTATTCCCTGTGGCGCTAAGCTGCCGATCATCGCCCTGCTCATGGGTTCCATCATCGGCGATTCTTCCACCACCGCCGCGTGGATCAGCCCGCTCTTCTACTTCCTGGGCGTCTTTGCCGTCATCGCTTCGGGCCTCATGCTCAAGAAGACCAAGCTCTTCGCCGGCCGCCCGACGCCGTTCGTTATGGAGCTTCCCGCCTACCACTTCCCGGCGATCCGCTCTTGGGCGCTGCACGTGTGGGAGCGCGTGAGCGCCTACGTCAAGAAGGCCTTCACCATCATCTTCGCCTCCACCATCGTGGTGTGGTTCCTGTCTAACTTTGGCCTGTTCAACGGCGCCTTTGGTTACTTGCCCGCTATGGAGGGCATCCCGGAGGAGTTCACCGACCATTCTCTGCTGGCGTCTCTTGCCGGCCTGCTCGCGTGGATCTTCGCACCGCTTGGCTTCGATTCCTGGCAGGCAACGGCCATGTCCATCACGGGCCTGGTCGCCAAGGAGAACGTCATGGCCACCGCAGCGTCGCTGCTGCATCTGGCCGACGCCACCGAGACCGACCCGAGCCTGTGGGCCGCGTTCGCCGCGCTTTTCCCCAGCGCCGGCGCCATCGCCGCCTTCAACCTGTTGTGCGCCCCGTGCTTCGCTGCCATGGGCACCATCCGCGCCCAGATGAACTCTGCCAAGTGGACCGCCGTCGCGCTGGGTTACGAGTGCGGTTTCGCTTGGGTCGTGGGCCTTATGATCAACCAGTTCTACCTTGCCGCCCAGGGGGTCTTCAGCATCTGGACCGTAGTCGCCGTGCTCTTCGCGCTGGCCATCTTGTTCCAGCTCTTCCGCCCCATGCCTCGCGGTGCGTGGGACGATGATACGGCGGAGCGCCTTACCCCGGCGGGCGCCTCTGCATAGCGCTGTGCCGCTCTAGGCTTGCCCCAAGCCCCTGTTGCCGTTTTTAACGCCGTGTCCCCCTGTGCTATGTGGGGCGCGGCGTTTTTGTGTTGCGTGGACGAGGAAGGGCCGCGTTGCCCTGCATATGCGTTAAAGTTAGTCATAGTAAACAAAGGAGGAACCATGAGTCCCATCGATATCGTTTTGCTGGTTTTGATCGGCGCGGCATTTGTCGCCGTGTTGGTGCGCGCCAAGCGCAGGGGCACGTGTGGAGACTGCTCGTCCTCCGGCTCGTGCTCGGGGCACTGCAGCTCTAAGCAGAAAAGCTGTTGTCCCGCTGTAAAGGGCGTGGATGCCGTGGAGAAGGAGCTCTCACGCGGCGTGAAATAGTTTCGAACATGAGGTGTGTAGCTGAAATGCGGCCAAGGGCGGGCGGAACGCGGGCAACCGATATGAGTGCGGTTGGCTTGCCATCCGCCCGCACTTGCTTCGTTGAACCAACCGACGGGTACGCCGTTTTGACGGTTAAGATTGGGTGTGGTTACTGGTCTGCATCGGCTCCTCGTCCGTGGTAAGGTAGGTTAGTGAAGTGAACGTTCCCTAGAAGGTACGAGGCATAAGGCTGGTGGATCATGGCGCGAGTGACCATGAAGGATATCGCGGCGCGCATGGACGTGTCGGTCAACACGGTGCATAAAGCGTTGACGGGTAAGCCCGGTGTGTCGGACGAGGTCCGCGCACGCATTACGAGCCTGGCGGACGAGATGGGGTACCGTCGCAACGCCAACGCATCCAGCTTGCGCCGCAAGGACGCCAAGATTGTTGTCTGTCTGCCAAGCCCGGCGAAAAGCGGACGTTACTACTATGCCTACCTGTGGGAGGGCTGCCGTTCCTATATTGAGGACGCGCCGGACGTGGGTGCTGTGTTCGAGAATATCGAGTATGCGTTTGGACAGTACGCCATTGCCCTTGCGGGCATTCTCGACCGTATAAACGAAGGAGAGCATATTGACGGCCTACTGACGCTCGCTCCCATTCGTCCTGAAGGGACGGCGCTGTTGAAGGAGATTGCGGAGACGGGCACCGCGGTGGTGCTGCTGGATGGCGATAAGCCGCAGACCAAGCGCATCGCCGCCGTGGTGTCCGACTACGCCATGGCCGGCAGTCTTATGGCCGAGCAGGCGATCAACCTGCTTCGAGGCAAGCAGGACGCCCGCATCCTCCTCTTGGCGGGCGACCCCCAGTCCGAGTCCCATGCGCTGGTGGCTCGTGCGTTCCATGAATACCTGCGCGCCCAGCGCGCCCAGGTGAGGGTGGATGACCTTTGCGGAGCCCACCAGCAGGAGGATCGTCTCCATGAGGAACTCTCCCGCGTGTTGAACACCGCGAGACCGGACATGGTCTGCAGCGTGTTTGCCGTGGGATCGGAAGTGCTTGCGGACACGCTGGTGGAGCTTGGCATGGTGGGCGAGATCCTGGCGATTGGCAACGATTTGTTCCCCGAGAGCGTTTTGGCGCTGCGTCGCGGCATTGTGAACAACTTGGTCTACAAGGATCCCTTTGGCATGGCGCAGGCCGCCCTCAAGAGGCTGCTTGATTTTGTGCTGCTGGGCGAGCGCCCGCAAAGCGACGTGGAGCGCGGTATGGTGGAGCTGGTGTTTAGGAGCAATCTCGACCGCTACGCAACTGCGGCGCACGTTCAGGTTACGGGGTAGGGAAGCATCGAAGATTCGGTTTGTGGCTCATGGCCTATCGATGTCGGGGGCGTCGCTATTTAGTGGCGCCCTTTCTATTACCGCACATCACGAGCGGCGGTGACATGCCTGCAGGCTGGACACTCCGGGCAGCAAAATACACGCGATGCTGAAAACGGCCTCCAGTTGGACTTGGGGCTCTGCTGAAATCAGCCTCCGTGTTACCTCCGTTGCTAAAAATGCGGTTCAGTTGGACTTGCGAAATCGAGTCTTCGATTCTGCTGGTCTATCTACCATGGGTTTCTCCAATTAGGTCTTCATCGGGTTCTATGCCAAGTCCAACTGAAGGCTGATTTCAGCAGAGGTTACTCCAACTGAAGCCTAAAAATAGCAAGAGGTTGTAAACGAAGGCCGTTTTCAGCAGGGCCCCAAGTCCAACTGAAGCTGAAAAACAGCGGTGCAGCCAGGCGGGAGTTCGGCGCACCGCCAGATGAGCATGGCTTTTGATGAACCGCGACGGGCGCGTTTGGCGGTGGTTCCAGCAACGTGCTCCCTGGTTTGATCCCATCGGACCCCATCGAGCGAAGAACCGTTCACCGATGAAAACGAACCGTTCGTCTGTATAGGTAAAGTGAACGTTCACCTAACCTAGTGCTATTTCTCTCGGATTAGGGTAACGTTCACCTTGTACAAAGGCGAGCGACAGCTTTTCTCGCCCGGGGGTCGCAGACATCGAGTATGTTTGCGAAGTCGAGAGGATACACATGAAGGCTTTTATGGACGATCAGGATTTTCTTCTGAGCACGCAGACGGGTGAGGAGCTATTCCACACCTATGCGGAGCACATGCCCATTGTTGACTATCACTGCCATATTTCCCCCAAGGAGATTTTCGAGGACAAGCGTTTTGAATCCATCACCGAGGTCTGGCTGGGCGGCGACCACTACAAGTGGCGCCTTATGCGTGCCAACGGCGTGGACGAGCGCTTTATCACCGGTGA
>ERZ839947.2873-NODE-2873-length-11334-cov-2.828265_pt1 | contig 11334 bp, 9 predicted proteins | sample MGYA00519908_ERZ839947 | MGnify/ENA primary metagenome ERZ839947 (study PRJEB31850, sample SAMEA3708857) | human gut metagenome | biome: human gut; feature: human-associated habitat; material: faeces | place: China | collected 2014 ... | reverse complement strand
CCGGGCGGCGCCCACGCACATATCCGTGTGGGTCTCCGTGGTGCAGTGGTGGCGGGTCTGGATGCCGGTGCGGGTGGTGATCCACTCGTCGCTGGTATCCACGATTTTTGCCAGGTCGTCGTTGGTGACGATTTTCGCAGGGGCGAACCGGCCGGTGCCTCTGATTTTGATTCCGCTCATGCTTCCTCCTTCTGGGGTGCTGCGCCCATGCGTCTGAATTTTTGATACCGGCCTGCGGCCAGAGCGGCTCCGCTCTCTTTGGAGAGCTCCGCCAGGCAGCGGCTCAGGGCCCGATCCACCTGCCGCATGTGGGCGGCGGGAGCCAGATGGGCGCCGCCCTCCGGCTCAGGGATGATGCCGTCGATGACGCCCAGCTCCAGCAGGTCCGGCGCCGTCAGCTTCATCAGCTCACAGGCTTCCTCATGTCTGGCGGAGTCCTTCCACAGAATGGAGGCGAAGCCTTCTGGAGAGAGGATGGCGTACACAGAGTTCTCCAGCATCAGCACCCGGTTGGCAACGCCCAACGCCAGCGCGCCGCCGCTGTTGCCCTCGCCGGTGATGAGGGCGATGACGGGGACGGTGAGGCGGCTCATCTCATAGAGATTCCGGGCGATGGCCTCGCCCTGGCCGTGGGCCTCGGCCTCCAGGCCAGGATAGGCGCCGGAGGTGTCGATAAACGTGAGGATGGGGCGGCGGAACTTCTCCGCCTGGCGCATCAGCCGCAGAGCCTTGCGGTACCCTTCCGGATTGGGCATGCCGAAGTTGCACTTGAGGTTCTCCTCCAGCGTTTTGCCCTTCCGGGTGCCGATGACGGTCACAGGGCGGCCGTGGTACAGGGCCACGCCGCCCAAGATCGCGGCATCCTCGCCGCAGAGGCGGTCGCCCTTCTGCTCAAAGAAGTCTGTGAACAGCGCCTGAATATAATCTGTGATATTGGGCCGCTGGGGGTGGCGGGCAATGGCCACCCGCTGGGCGGCGGTCAGCGGTTCGCTCATGTGCGTCCCCCTTTCTCATGGAGCCGCAGCAGCTGGGACAGGGTGTCCCGCATCTGAAGGCGCGGCACCACCGCGTCCACAAAGCCGTGCTCCTCCTGGAACTCCGCCCGCTGGAAGCCCTCCGGCAGGGTCTGGCCGATGGTCTGCTGGATGACCCGGGGACCGGCAAAGCCGATCAGAGCGCCGGGCTCCGCCAGGATGATATCGCCCAGAGAGGCGAAACTGGCAGTGACCCCACCAGTGGTGGGGTCCGTAAAGACGGAAATATACAAAAGCCCTTTCTCCGAGAAGCGGGCCAGCGCCGCACTGGTCTTGGTCATCTGCATCAGGGAGAGGATGCCCTCCTGCATCCGGGCACCGCCGCTGGCGGCGAACAGGATCAGGGGCAGGCGGTTCTTGGTGGCGTACTCAATGGCCAGGGTGATCTTCTCACCCACGGCGGCACTCATGGAGCCCATGAAGAAGCGGCTGTCCAGCACACCCACTACGCATTTGCGGCCCCCGATGGTGCCGGTGGCGGTGACCACGGCCTCCGTCAGGCCGGTCTTGCGCTGGGCGGCCTCTACCTTGGCCCGGTAGCCGGGGAAGGAGAGCGGGTCCGCCGCAGGCAGCTTTTCAAACAGCTCCCGGAAGGAGCCGGGGTCCAGAATCGTGCTGAGTCGATAGTAGGCGCCGATGGGGAAATGGTAGCCGCACTTGGGGCAGACCGACAGGTTCTGCGCCACGGATTTGCGGTCGCTGTCCTGCCCGCACTTGGGACAGGTGATGGCTTTATCGCCGGGAATGTGATTGTCCCGGATGGCCTTCATGGCCAGCAGGCGCGCTCGGCGCTTGGCGAAGACGCCGTTCATCCCACTCATGCATCCACCCCGCTTTCACTGAGCTTGCGGCTGAATTCCAGCAGCTCCGACAGGTGTTCATCCAGGAAGGCAGTGGTGCACTCTCCCAGAATGAACTCCGGATGGTACAGAATCTGATAGGAGAGCTCCGCATTGGTGGGGAAGCCCTCCAGAGTGAACTCCTCCAGGCAGCGGCGCATCCGCCGGATGGTCTCCATCCGAGTGGGGGCGTAGGCCAGGATCTTGGCCGCCATAGAGTCGTAGTAAGGAGACAGCTCGCACCCGCTGTACAGGCAGGAGTCCACCCGCACGCCGGGGCCGCCGGGGAAATGGAGGAAATCCACCCGCCCGGGGCAGGGGCGGAACCCCTGCACAGGGTCTTCGGCGTTGATGCGGCACTCGATGGCATGGCCCTGGAGCGTCACATCCTCCTGCCGCAGGCGCAGCGCCAGGCCGGAGGCAATCCGCAGCTGTTGGCGCACCAGATCCACACCGGTGACCAGCTCGGTGACGCCGTGCTCTACCTGGATGCGGGTGTTCATCTCCATGAAATAGAAATGCTCCCGGTCCGGGTCCAGCAGGAACTCCACTGTGCCGGCATTCTCATAGCCAACGGCTTTGGCCGCCTTTACGGCGGCGGCGCCCATCCGCTCCCGCAGCTCCGGCGTCAAACACCGGGCAGGGGCCTCCTCGATGAGCTTCTGGTTCCGCCGCTGGACCGAGCAGTCCCGGTCCCCCAGATGGATGACGTTGCCGTAGCGGTCCGCCAGCACCTGGAACTCGATGTGCCGGGGCCGGAGCACCAGCTTCTCCAGATACATCTCGTCATTGCCGAAGCAGGCCTGGGCCTCTGCCTTGGCCTCCGCAAAGGCCGCGGACAGATCCTCCGGCCGGTCGCACCGGCGGATGCCCCGCCCGCCGCCGCCGGCGGACGCCTTCAGCAGCACAGGATAGCCTACGGACTCTGCCGCGGTCAGCGCCTCCTCCACAGAGGCGACCGGGCCGTCGGAGCCGGGGGTCACGGGCACGCCGGCGGCGCGCATCAGGTCCCGCGCGGCAGATTTGGAGCCGGCCTTGCGGATGGCGTCGCCGGAGGGGCCGATGAAGGTCAGGCCAGCTGCGGCGCAGGCGTCTGCAAAGTCGGCGTTTTCAGAGAGGAAGCCATAGCCGGGATGGACGCCGTCGCACCCGGTGGCTTTGGCCACCGTCAGAAGAGCATCCTGATTCAAATAGCTGTCTGCCGCCCGGGCAGGGCCGATGCACACCGCCTGTCCCGCCAGCTGGACATGGAGCGCGTCCGCGTCCGCCTGGGAGTAGACGGCCACCGTCTCGATCCCCAGCTCCCGGCACGCCCGCAGGACCCGCAGGGCGATTTCTCCCCGGTTGGCGATCAATACCCGCCTCAGCATGGCCGATAACGGAACAGCGGCTCGCCGAAGGCCACCAGCTCGCCGTTGCTCTTGCACACGCTCTCAATGACGCAGTCACAGGGAGCGGGAACTTCGCTCATCATCTTCATAGCCTCGATCAGGCAGACGGTCTGGCCCTTGGACACCCGGTCGCCGGGCAGGACAAAGGGGGCCTGGTCCGGGGCGGGCGCCGCGTAGAACGTGCCCACCAGAGGCGCGTCAATAGAGGAGGAGCTGCTCTGGGGCGCAGGCACCGGAGCAGCGACGGCAGCCGGAGCGGCCGCAGGTGCGCTGGCCGCAGGCGCAGACGCGCCGCCACGGGTCAGCTCTATGGTGAACTCCTGCGTGGACAGCTTCATCGTCTGAGCGGTGCTGCGGTCGAAGCAGGCGACAATCTCAAAAAACTCTTGGTTGGTCATAGCGCATTCCTTTCTCAGCGGAAAGTGAACCCGCCGGAGGGCGCGGGCCCGCCGGCGGGGCAGGGATTACTGCTTGTGGGCGTTCAGGTAGTTCATCACGTCGCCGACGGTCTTCATCTCCGCCAGGGCGCTATCCTCAATGGAGATGCCGGTGGCCTCTTCCAGAGCCATCACCAGTTCCACGGAAGCCAGGGAATCAGCACCCAGATCGTCAGCCAGGGAGGCGTCCATTGTGACTTGCTCCGCGTCGCAGCCCAGGGTCTCCACGATGATATCACGTACTTGCTCGAATTCCATATTGGTACTCCTTATGTCGAAAAATGATGAAATTATTTTAATTAAAATAATTTAACTAAAATAATTTCACGTTGATTTTATGCGGTTTATGCCGGTTTGTCAAGTAAAATTTTGGAGAACGCCCGCCTTCTCCGGGACGTGGCAGCCGCACCTTATTTAATTATAAGGAAGACAGCGCCTGCCGCAGCGCGTCGTCGCTGGCGGGGACGCCCCAGAACCGGAGTGTTCCATTGATCTCCAGGGCGGGAGTGCAGAGGGTCTCCGGATGCTCACTCGTCACCTGTTCGTTCAGCACCCGGCAGCCGGGGCAGTAGGCGTACAGGCAGGGGATCAGCAGGTCCATCCGGTCGATCACATCGTCGTCTGTGATTTTCTCCAGAGTGTAGTCCAGGCCGAGACCGTCGGCAACGGCCCGGATGCGGTCCATGTAGAAGTCGTTCCGGGCACAGATGGAGCAGTACAGGCGCAGTTTGACAGGGGTGCTCATTTCATCGTCTCCTTATTCTCCGGGCGGGGCCCATATTCCGCAGAACAGCATACCACAAGGGGAGGCAGGGGGAAAGACGGCGTCCTATTTTTTGGAGATTTGACGAAAAAGATATTTGCTTTTGCCGATATATCCGCTATAATGTGGGAGGATTGCGCCGGAGGATCCCCAACGGAACCTGTCCCGGCGGAAGAAAGGATGGAGGACCGCATGAAGATCGTCATTGTGGGCGCGGGCAAGGTGGGCGTGGCCCTGACGCGCCATCTGGCCGTGGAGAACAGGGTCACAGTGATCGACCAAAATCCACATCTGGTTGAGAACATCATCAACATCTATGATGTGATGGGCGTATGCGGCAACGGCGCCAGCTACGATGTGCAGAAGGAGGCGGATGTGGAGCAGGCCGATCTGCTGATCGCCACTACCTCCAGCGACGAGATTAATATCCTCACGTGCCTTGTGGCGAAGAAAATGGGTGTGCAGCACACCATCGCCCGTATCCGCAGCCCGGAATACGGCCGCCAGCTGCGGTTTATGCGCAGTGAGCTGGGGCTGTCCATGGCCATCAATCCGGAGGCGGCAACGGCCCGTGAGATCGCCCGTGTGCTGCGGTTCCCCACCGCCATGAAGCTGGAGTCCTTCTCCAAGGGGCGGCTGGAGCTGGTGGAGTACCGGGTGGCGGAGCACACGGCCCTGGACGGCACCCGGCTTTCGGAACTGTACCGGAATTTCAAGGTCCGGGTGCTGATCTGCGCCGTGGCCCGGCAGGGGGAGACGATCATTCCCTCCGGCGATTTCACCTTGCGGGCGGGAGACAAGATCTATCTCACCGCCGCACCCCGGGAACTGGAGAAGTTCTTCCGGCTTCTGGGCGTATTCCGGGCCCGGGCCTCTTCGGTCATGATCGTGGGCGCCAGCAAAATGTGCTACTATCTGGCATCTGAGCTGCTGGAGATGGGCATGTCCGTAAAGATCATCGACCAAAACGAGCAGCGGTGCGTGGAGATGAGCGAGAAACTGCCCCGCGCGCTGGTGATCGTGGGAGACGGGACGGACAGCGAGCTCCTCAGCGAGGAGGGAATCAGCCAGACGGACGCCTTCGTGGCCATCACGGGCCTGGACGAGGCCAACATCCTCATGGCACTCAGCGCTGCCAAGCAGTCCGGCGACTGCTGTAAGGTGGTGGCGAAGATCAACCGCAAGTCCCTGCTGGAGCTGGTCTCCACCGAGAGCCTGATCGACAGTGTGGTGTCCACCGGTGCGGTGACCACAGAGCTGATCCTCCAGTATATCCGGGCCATGAAGAACGCCTCCGCCTCCAAGGTGAAAACGCTGCACCGCATCGTGGATGAGAAGGTGGAGGCTCTGGAGTTCAGCGTGACGCCGGACATCTCCTTCGCCGGCGTGCCCCTGCGGGATCTGAATCTGAAGCGGGGCCTGCTACTGGCAGGTATCGTGCGGCAGAACGGGCAGATCGTCATCCCCTCCGGCAATGATGTCCTGCACCTCCACGACGATGTGATCGTAGTGACCACGGACACCCAGCTGGAGGATCTTCGGGATATCCTTGCAGAGTGAGAAGGCAGGTAAGTTCTGTGAATTATCGAATGATCGGCTTTGCCATTGGCCGTATCCTGCTGGTGGAGGCGGCGCTGCTGCTGCTTCCCATGGCGGTGGCTCTGGGATATGGGGAATCCCCTGTCCCGTATCTGCTCCCTGCGGCGCTGCTGGTGCTGTGCGGAGGATTGCTGAGCTTCAAAAAGCCGCGGCAGGCGTCTCTGTTCGCACGGGACGGCCTGGCGGTAGTGGCGCTGGCGTGGATTGCCGTGTCCCTCTTCGGTGCGCTGCCCTTTTACATCTCCGGCTCCATAGAGAGCTTTGTAGATTGCTTCTTTGAGACAGTCTCCGGCTTCACCACCACGGGGGCCACCATCCTGACGGAGGTGGAGTCGCTGAACCGGGGCATTCTGTTCTGGCGCAGCTTCACCCACTGGGTGGGCGGCATGGGTGTTCTGGTGTTCGTCATGGCCATTCTGCCTATGGGCGGGGATGGCCACGGGATGCACATGCTGCGGGCGGAGATGCCTGGACCCGCGGTGGGAAAGCTGGTGAGCCGCATGAGCGACACCGCCAAAATCCTCTACGGCATCTACCTGGTGATGACTGTCATTGAGATCGTGCTGCTGCTGGCGGGCGGGATGCCGCTGTTTGACGCCTGCATCCACTCCTTCGGCAGTGCGGGCACCGGCGGCTTCAGCAGCCGGAATCTCAGTGTGGGAGCTTATAACAACCCCTATTTTGAAATTGTGATCGGCATTTTCATGCTGCTCTTCGGCATCAATTTCAATCTGTATTACTTCCTGCTGGTGCGGCGGTTCCGGGACGTGTTCCGGTCCGAGGAGCTGTGGGCCTATGTCCTCATTGTGGCGGCGGCAGTGGCTGCCATCACCCTGGATATCGTGCACATGTACGAGTCGGTGGGCACCAGCCTGCGGCACGCGTTTTTCCAGGTGTCCTCCATCATCACCACCACCGGTTATGCCACGGTGGATTTCAACACCTGGCCCACCTTTTCAAAGGCCATTCTGGTGGCGCTGATGTTTATCGGCGGCTGCGCCGGTTCCACCGCTGGCGGCATCAAGGTGGCCCGGGTGGTGATCCTGCAGAAGGTGTCTGTCAGCGAGATGCGGCGGATGCTCCACCCCAATGCGGTGCCCGCCATCCAGTTCGAGGGCAAGCCCCTGAACGAGCGGAGCATCCGGGGCGTCCATCTGTTTCTGGCGGTGTACCTGATGGTCTTCGTGGCGTCCTGCCTGTTGGTGTCTCTGGAGCAGTTGGACCTGGTGACTACGTTCACAGCGGTGGCTGCCTGCATCAACAACGTGGGGCCCGGTCTGGAGATTGTAGGTCCCATGGGTAACTTCTCCAGTTTCTCCCCTTGGTCCAAGCTGCTGCTGTCCTTCGACATGCTGGTGGGACGGCTGGAGATCTTCCCCATGCTGCTTCTGTTCGCCCCTTCCATCTGGAAACGGCGGCTGCCGTCCCGCAGGCTGGTGGACTGACTTGCCTGAAAATCAAATTCAATGGAACAGGACCGCCGCGGAGATCTGCGGCAGTCCTGCCGTCCTGTCAAGCGCCCTCCGCCGCCGCGGAGGGCGCTTTTTTTCTGCGGTGGGGGGAGATTGCCGGGCAGCGCGGGACAACGGCCACCGGCAACCGCGTCTCCAAAGCTGCCCGCCCCAAACAGAGGAATATGTTTCCCCGGAGCGCCGCCCCACCGGCAAGCGGACAGGAGGGCCTGCGGGACGCTGTGAGCGGCGTCCCGCGGGATGGGCTTCCGGCTAAAGGATCGGCTGACGGATACGCAGAGGAGGCAAGTAGACGGCGGCATCCGGACAGAGGCGGGCTCTGGAGAGACGCCCGGCCCGGACCCTGATGGGCGAGAAGAAGCTGTACCCCGGCGGAGCTGTGGAATCAAAAGAGCGGGGCCCCGGAGGACAATGGCAAAACCTCCGGGGCCCCTTGAAGGGATTGGACAGGAATCGTTTCAAAACAGAACGCTAGCGGATGGGGTTGGAGATGCGACCGATCCCGTCGATCTCGCAGGTGACCACATCTCCGCGCTTGAGGAAGCAGGGGGGATCCATTCCCATCCCCACTCCGGCGGGGGTGCCGGTGATGAGGATGGTGCCCGCCGGCAGCGTCATGCCCTGCGAGAGCTCACTGACGATGTGGCGGATATTGAAGAACACCTGGTCCGTCACGCTGTTCTGCCGCAGCTCTCCGTTGACAAAGCTTCTGATGGATAGCGCGGGCGGGCAGGGGAATTCGTCCGCAGTGACAATGACCGGCCCCATGGCAAAAAAGGTATCCAGGCTTTTTCCGAGGAAGTTCTGCTTGTGGCGGTACTGGACGTCCCGGGCGCTGACGTCGTTGGCCACGCTGTATCCGAAGATGTAGTCGCCCACATCTTCCTCCCGGACATGGAGCGCGTCCCTGCCCAGGACAACGGCCAGCTCCACCTCATAATCCAGCTTGGAGACAAAATCCAGATGACCGTCGATCGCCTCCCCATCGCCCAGGGCCCGGAGGACATCCGCCAGGCGCAGAGCCTGCCGGCTTCCAGCGAGCTGTATCTGCGCCCAATGGACAAGCTCATCCAGACTGCCGGCAGTTCCGCGCTGCCCGTTCTGATCCAGGGGGCGGTGGGGACCCACAAGGGCGTGGTGGCCCGTCGCATTCACACCAAAAGCGCCACGGAGGGGACCACGCTGATGCGCCTGCAGTGCAGGGACCTGACGGAGAAAAACTGGGACATGCTGTTGAATAATGCCGCGTCTCCCATTCACGCCACGGGATACACGGTATATCTGGAAAACGTGGATACGCTGCCGAAGGATCTGCAGCAGCAGGTGGGGACCTATATTGAGGATACCAAGATGACCCACCGCCATCGGGTAATCAGCTCCAGCTGCTGCGACCTGTCTGCCGAGGTGGCCCGGGGACAGTTCTCCAGCCGGCTCTATCTGCAGCTCAGCGGATTCACCATCAATGTGCCGTCTCTGGCCCAGCGGAAGGAGGATATTCCCGCCTTTGTCAATATGATGATTCCCCAGTACAATACCGCGCTGGCCAAATCCACCGTGGGCATGGAGCCGGATGCCATGGAGCTGATGGTGGAATTTGAGTGGCCGCTGAATCTGGTGCAGCTGGAAAAGGTGCTGCGCCAGATGATCGCGGCGTCCTCGGGATTTTATATCACTGCCGCTGAGGTGGCCGCGGTCCTGCAGAACGAGATGCGGAAAGTGAGTGCCCTTCCGCCGGCAGTGGATCTCTCCGGGACCTTGGAGGACATCGAGCGGAGAGTGATCGAACAGGTGCTGCGGGAGGAGAACATGAATCAGTCCGCTGCGGCCAAGCGGCTTGGAATCGGCCGAAGCACCTTGTGGAGAAAGAGCGCCGGCAGCGGCGGAAAATAAACAAAAAGGTCCGGGGGCACAGGGAATATCCCTGTGCCCCCGGACCAAATTTCCGGCAGCGCGGAAGCTTCACTTGCCTTGGATTCCCAGCGCGCGGCAGACGCTGCGGCGGGTGATGCGGTATACCCCATAGAGCACCGCCGAAAGCACGGCGATCACCGCAGCACAGACGGCCATGCCGGCCATCTCGCCGGGGGTGAAGCGGTTATCATTGAAGTACATAATCATGAGATAGAAGGCGGAGATGACTGCCGTGCCCACGATGGCGGGCACAAGAAACACCTTGGACACCTGCCCCTTTACGGACCGGAACAGATAGCGGTTCGGCGCCCCCAGGTGCCGCAGGTCGTCGTACACCCGTGCGTTGGTGAGGGCGATGGTCATGCACCGGGTAAAGGCAATGACGATGACCGCCGCGAAGCAGATCAGGGCGATAAAGATGAACAGCACCAAAAACACCGCCATGGTGGTGACGAAGTCGTTCTGATCCAGCACCCGGAACTGGGGCATGTAGAGCCAGTAGTTGCGGAACTCCGAGGTGTCCCGGTCCTCCCGCTCTATCACCGGGAAGCCATGGGCGGCGATATGTGCCCGGTCGTAGTCATAGACCTCGCCGGCCTCCTCCGCCAGCGCCGCACTTACCAGGTCGTAGTCGTCCATCTGCAGCACATCGTCGCCGGAGCGGTCCACGATCTCGTTGAACAGGGCGTCGGCAAAGGGATAGCTGGCCTCCGCGTCCACCACATTGAAGAATACCCAGGTCTCCCGCCAGAGGTCGGTGAGTCCGGCGGTGAGGATCTCGTAGTCGGCGTCATCCAGCACGTAGCAGCCCAGCAGCATGGTGAAACACAGAGGCTCCGCCGGGGTAACGGACAGACTGGCCCCGGTGACCATATTGGTGACCAGCGTCACGTCGCCGCCGGAGAGGTAGTCGCTGCCGCCTTCATCATCCAGCACATTGGCACAGGTGCCGGGGGCCAGGTCCACAGCTTGGCCGGTGAGGGCGTTCCAGGCGCTCTCGGAAAAATAGGTGGCCCCGCCTTGGATCTCCCGGTATTCCTTGGTGTAGGTGGTGCCCAGAGCTCCGGCGCTCTGCTCGATGGAGACGGTGCCGTCACAGCCCAGGGTGGCGGCGTCCACCTGGGTCCAGGAGGTGATGTCAACACCATGCTTCGACGCCAGAGATTCCACCTCACCCCGCTCCGGCCAGTTCTGATCATTCCGCCAGTGGTACTCGAAGTCCACCGGCCGGGTGGAGAAGCTGTAGGTGGAGCTGGTATTCAGCATGGGGGCGTAAAAGGAGGCGAAATAGGCACCGGCGATCAGCAGCGTCATCACCAGCATGTTCCGCACCGTCTGGCGGCCTTGGAACTTCATCATGGACGTGGCGATGATGTCCCGGTACTTATGGCGCTTCCGCCAGCCGTTCACCACCGTGTGGAGCAGGATCATGTACATGCCGACCAGCGCCGGCAGGTAAAAGACGGCGTCCACCCCAGAGGGGGAATACCAATGGAGAACCGTGATAAAGAACGACGGCATCAGAAACCCTGCCAGGGCGCCGATTACCACCAGGACGATGCCCACGCTTCCGTACCACCGCTTTACCTCGCGGATAGGCTCGGACTTGTGGGACTCCTGGACGATGTCGATGATGTTGGTGCGGCGGATGGACCGGCCGCCCAGGAAGAACAGCATCCCCACCACGTAGGCGGCAAAGACCATGGACAGCAGATAGGACCGGGGATCGAAGGACAGGGCCATCTCCTGGGAGTCCACCAGGAACAGGCGGAACAGCTGCCACACGCCCCAAGCCAGAGGGCCGCCTAAGGCCGCCCCGGCGGCGCAGGAGCCCAGGGAGATCACCGCCAGCTCCTTGCCCATCTCCCGCTGCAGCTGGCGGCGGGTG
>ERZ839947.2864-NODE-2864-length-11399-cov-7.950106_pt1 | contig 11399 bp, 8 predicted proteins | sample MGYA00519908_ERZ839947 | MGnify/ENA primary metagenome ERZ839947 (study PRJEB31850, sample SAMEA3708857) | human gut metagenome | biome: human gut; feature: human-associated habitat; material: faeces | place: China | collected 2014 ... | reverse complement strand
TCGTTAGAACGGCGGAATAGGTGTCCGCAGCGGAGAGCAAAGCATCGGGACGCGCCCCCGAGTAAACCTTACGAGAAGTCTGCAACCTGGGCAGTCAGCGCCGCCAGGATCTCCTTGAGCTCAGCTGCACGGTCCCTCTTCTTCTGGACCACCGCAGGCGCGGCCTTAGCCACAAAGCCCTCGTTGGCAAGGGTCTTCTCGCAGCGGCGATCTCCTTCTCCAGGCGCGCCTTCTCGGCCGAAAGATCAACCTTGCCCTCGAGCACCACAAAGACCTCGACACCGCTATCGACCACGGCGATGCTCGCAGCCGGCTTCTCGACGTCGGTACCCATGACCAGCGAAGCGGTGTTCGCCAGCGGCTCGATGGTCGAACGCAGGCTCTCGAGCTTCTCGATGTCCTCGGCGCCGGCGCGCACGACCACGTCGAGCTCGGCCTTGGGGCTCAAGCGATAACGCGAACGCGTGGCGCGAGCGGCAGACACGACGGTACGGCACAGCTCAAACGCGCGCTCGGCGTCCTCGTCAACATACTTGTCGTAGTCGGCGGGCTCGGGCCACTTGGCGATCATGAGCGCCTCGGCGCGGTTCACGTTGCCCTCGGCGTCCAGGTCGAGCACGCTCGCCGGCATGTTGTCCCAGATCTCCTCGGTGACGAACGGCATGAGCGGGTGCATCAGGCGAATGGAGGTATCGAGCACAAAGATCAGGTTGCGCTGAGCCTGTAGACGGCCCTCGCCCTTCAGGCGGGCCTTGGTGACCTCGACGTACCAGTCGCAGACCTCGTTCCAGAAGAACTGCTGCACGCCGCGGGCCATGTCGCCAAAGGTGTACTGCTCGATACCCTCGGTGACCATCTTGACGGCCTTGGCAAGGCGGCTGAACATCCAGGCGTCGGCCGGCGTCTCCACGACGGGCTCACCTGGCGTATAGCCCTCCATGTTCATGAGCAGGAAGCGGCTGGCATTCCAGATCTTGGTCACAAACGACTTGGCCTGGTCGGTACGCGGGCTGTCGATAAGCTTCTTGGTCTTCTTGTCGATGTTCGCATCAAATTTGACGTCCTGGTTGTTGGTGCACAGCGTGAGCAGGTTATAGCGCATGGCGTCGGCGCCGTACATGCCAATGAGGTCCATGGGGTCAACACCGTTGCCCTTGGACTTGGACATGCGGCTGCCGTCCTTGGCAAGGATCGTCGGGTAGATGACGACGTCCTTAAACGGAACCTCGTCCAGGAAGTACAGCGAGCTCATGACCATGCGGGCGACCCACAGCGCGATGATGTCGCGCGCGGTGACGAGCGCCGTCGTGGGGTGATGGCCCTCGAGCAGCTCGGGCTTTTGCGGCCAGCCCTGCGTGGCAAAGGTCCACAGCTGTGAGCTGAACCAGGTATCCAGCACGTTCTCGTCCTGATGCACGTGATGACCGCCGCACTTGGGGCACACGTCGGTGTCCTCGGTCAGGGCGTCCTCCCAGCCGCAGTCCTCGCAGTAGAACACGGGGATGCGGTGGCCCCACCACAGCTGGCGGCTGATGCACCAGTCGCGGGTGTTCTTCATCCAGTTCATATAGTTCTTGGTGAAGCGCTCCGGCACGAACTTGATGTCGCCCTTCTCCACGCTCTCGATGGCGGGTTTGGCCAGAGGCTCCATCTTGACGAACCACTGCTTGGACACCATGGGCTCGATGGTGGAGTGGCAGCGGTAGCAGGTGCCGACTTCATGCTTCAGAGGCTCGATCTCCTTCAGGAAGCCGCCCTCCTTCAGGTCAGCGAGGATGGCCTTGCGGGCCTCGAGGGTGGTCATGCCGGCATACTTGCCGCAGTCCAGCACATGAGGCTCGTTGACGGTGTTCTTGCCGGCAGCAAACAGGGCGTCGGCAGCAGCCTTGTCGGCGGTGCCGGTCATGCGGCCGTCGTAGGTGAAGACGCGGACGATGGGCAGGTCATGGCGCAGGCCGACCTCAAAGTCGTTGGGGTCGTGGGCCGGGGTGATCTTCACGACACCGGTACCCTTGGTCATGTCGGCGTGCTCGTCGCAGACGATGGGGATCTCCTTGTTCAGCAGGGGCAGGATGACATGGCAGCCGTGCAGATGAGCATAGCGGGGGTCATCGCCGTTGATGGCAACAGCGGTATCGCCCAGCATGGTCTCGGGACGGGTGGTAGCCAGTTCCAGCATCTCGCCGGTCTCCTTGACCGGGTAGAGCAGGTGCCAGAAGCTGCCATCCTTTTCCTCATACTCCACCTCGGCGTCGGAAATGGAGGTGTTGCAGTGGGGGCACCAGTTGACCATGCGGTTGCCGCGGTAGATGAGGCCCTTGTCGTACAGGCGGACAAAGACTTCCTTGACAGCCTCAGAGCAGCCCTCGTCCATGGTGAAGCGCTCACGCTCCCAGTCGCAGCTGCTGCCCAGCTTCTTGAGCTGGCTGACGATGCGGTTGCCGTACTTGGTCTTCCAGGCCCAGGCGCGCTCCAGGAAGCCGTCGCGGCCCACCATTTCCTTGGTCAGGCCCTCAGCACGCATGGCCTCCACGACCTTGGCCTCCGTAGCGATGGAAGCGTGGTCTGTGCCAGGCACCCACAGGGCGGCATAGCCCTGCATCCGCTTGGTGCGGATGAGGATGTCCTGCATGGTGTTGTCCACGGCGTGGCCCATGTGGAGCTGGCCGGTGACATTCGGAGGGGGCATCACGATGGTATAGGGCTTCTTGTCGGGGTCGGCCTTGGTGTGGAAGTAGCCGCCATCCAGCCAGAACTGGTAGATGCGGTCTTCCACCTGGCTCGGATCATACTGTTTTGCGAGTTCTTTCATAGTATCCTCCCAGATGAATAAATAGAAGTTGTTTTCGTAAGCAGGGTGCGCCGGATGACGAGAATTTTTGTCCGCAGACAAGGCGATTTTCTGCAGCAATCCTGGGCGGATTGCAAGGGAAATCAACGCAGTATGCGGGCAAAAAGGCCGTTTAGACGGTGTGCAATGCTTATGAAAACGGCTTCTTGTGCGTGGGACGAAAAAAGCCGCCCCACGGAGCGTTCCATGGGACGGCTGTAATATAACCGCGGTACCACCCAAATTGCACACGGCTTTCTGCCGTATGCCCCTTGATGCCCCGATAACGTGGGGCAGACCCGGAGGCGACTACTCTTGTTTCCCCGCCTCTGCTCAAAAGCGACAGCACGCCGCACCGCCATACCGGGTTTTCAGCAGCCCCCGGCTCTCTGGATGGCAAAAACAGCGCACACTCTTTTTCCTTGCATTTATAAAAAGAATATAGCGTTTTTTGCGCGTTTTGTCAATCTCTTTTTGCTCTGGATAAAATTTTTCACAGCCGTCCATAGATTCCTCTGCCCCCCCCCGAATTTTCAGGGCCAGGTGGTAAAGTGCGGGCGACAGGCGGAACAGCGCCACCTTTGCCTTTTCGGTGCGGTATCCCGGCACCCGGAGCAGCCGGTCGATGATCCGGTCGGCCTGCTCTCTCACCTGTCTGAGCGCCTGACGCTCCTCCTCCGAGCCGCCCTTTGCAAAAACGATGCGGCCCAGTGCGCCGTTGCAGGAGGCGAACGCGAGACTGCACACCTCGTGTTCCAGCGCAAAATCTGCCCGCTCCAGCATTCCCGCAGCGCCTTCCACCCGCTTCCGGACAGACTCCGTGTGCATGATGCTGCCGTCCTGCTGGACGTAGTAATACATTGCCTCTTTTACAATGGCCACCCTCTCACACTGCCAGTAGAACAGGTGGGCCGTGTACTCGTCCTCGTGGAGTTTTCCCACTGGGAAGCGGACAGTGTCAAAGAGCTTTTTCTGGTAAAGACGGTTCCATGCAGTGATATAGTACCAGTTCTGTGGTCCTGCCAGACGTTCCATCATCTGTATCCCGCTCAGAACTTCATTCTTCGTGATGGGAGAAGTGCGGGGGATGGGCTTTCCGTCCGGTGTCACATATGTAAAGCTGCATACCGCCATCTGCGCTCCCTGCTCTGCCGCTGCACGGTAGAGCCGCTCGTACATCTCCGGGGCCACGTAATCGTCGGAGTCCAGAAAACCGATCCACTCGCCCCGTGCTGCCTCCACACCTGCATTCCGGGCCGCGCTCAGACCGCCGTTCTTCTGCCGGATGGGCCGGACGCGGCTGTCCCTCCGGGCGTATTCCTGCATGATGTCCCAGCTGTTGTCCGGGGAGCCGTCGTCCACCACGATGATCTCAAGCTCCTGCCACGTCTGGGCCAGCAGGCTGTCCAGACACTTCGGCAGATACTTTTCGACGTTATAGACCGGAACGATGACCGAGATCAGAGGCTTTTTTGCATCCATCTTATTCTTTTCTCCTCTTCACAACTGCCGTCACACGGCCCTTGAGCTGATTGAACTCCGGCGTGTTCCGGTGGAGCACCACCATAACAGCCCCGAACAGCAGCGTATACAGCACACCGTCCAGCAGGAACCAGCCGATGTTCTTCGCCGGGCAGAAGCTTACCCATCCGTAGGACACAGCGGCCAGCACTGCGACGACAGCGGCACGTTCGGCATAGCGGACAAAGTAGTCTTTCAGCTTGCCCTGCCAGTCTTCCCGGATGCCGTAGCGCATCAGGATGTAAGGCTCCATCCAGAGGCAGGTCGTCACGGTGCTGATGATCGTTCCGCCCAGAATACCGGCCACGCCGAACTTCTGCACCAATAGCAGCGACGCCGCCAGATTGATGGCCGACTCGAACAGCGGCTTGTACCGGTCGTACCAGAACAGGCCCTTGGCCTCACGGAAGAGCAGGTTGACCTTCCGCTGGCCCGAAATATAAAACTCCGTCACGAGGACGGCCACCGTCGCCGTGGAAAAACAGTATTCCGCGCCGAAGCAGAGGGTGATAAAGGCGTTGAACAGCGCAAACAATCCCGCTGTCCAATAGGCGTAGATGACGAAGAAGAGCAAATCCAGTTCCCGGTAGATGCTGTACACCCGCGTCTCGTCCTCGATGGCGCCCAGATTGCCCAGACTTCCGGCAAAGGCATTCGAGAATTTGTTCAACAGGTTGTCGATGCCGGACAAGATGAGCTTATAATTGGAGTAGATACCCACCGACAAAAGGCCCACAAAGCTGGACATCAGCAGGCTGTCCGTGTTCCGGACGATGACCGTTCCCAGCTTGTGGAAGCTCATGGCACCGATGTTCCGCAGGATGCCGTGAAATTTTTCTTTTTCCGGCAGCTCCCTGCATTCTTTCAGGTAGGGAAATTCCTTATCCACCTTGACCGATACGATGATGTTCGGGATAAACTGCATCACGAACTGCACCGCCAGATAAAGGATAAAGTTTCCAGTCAGCACGATGAGGACGATCTGGAGCAGCGTCTTGACCGCGTCGCAGAGCTGCGCCCAGAGGTTGCGGACATAGGCTTTCTGGTAGGCCTGATAGATGGAGTTTTTATAGCTCAGCAGATAGGAGCAGACCGAGTTTGCCACATACATCAGATAGATGAGCCGCAGATGCTCGATGCCGCTGCTGTCCTTGATGAAAAAGCCCAGAAACGGCATCAGTGCAAGGCCCACGAGCAGCACCACGACCGCCACGATACGGTAGAGGAGCCGATAAAGGTTCATCAGCTGCGCCAGCCGATGCTCGTCATTCTTCGCAGCCGGCTCATACAGGCTGTATATCATCGCCGTGCCGATGCCAAGCTCTGCAAAGTTCAGGATGCCCAGCACATCGGTGAACAGTCCGTTGACACCCAGATATGCCGCCGACAGGTAGTGGATGAACACCATCCGGCTGATGAACAGCAGCACCTGATTCATGAGCTGTCCACCCACATTGACGACCATATTGATAAGGGTATACCGTGTCCGCATTTTTCCTTATGCCCCTTTCTTTTCGGGCCTGGCCTGCTGCATCGTCATGGCACACAGAAGGCCGAGATTTTTCGATTCATTGTTCTTTATTATAATATCATCTCATTGCGGCGCTTTCAATGATTTATCTATATTTCAGCCTTCCGCGTCCAGAAGCTCCGTTTTCAGCCGGGCAATGAGCCGCTCCATCAGGGCCACACGGTTGAAGGGGGTCATGAGATAGAAGCCGTCGGCGTAGGGCAGAGCCTCCCGGGCCATCTGCATCGACACCTCAAGGCCCAGCGCCTCGCCCTGCTCCCGGTCGAGGCCCGCGAAGCGCTGGATGATGTCCTCCTCCACATGGATGCCGTTGATCTCGTTCTCCATGAAGATTGCGTTCCGCTGGCTGACCACGGGCATGATGCCGGCCAGAATTTTAGCCCGTTCGCCCAGTGTCTGGCGGGCCTTGCGGAGATTCTCCACCGCCTGTGCCGACAGCACCGGCTGGGTCAGGAAGCCCGACATCCCATTTTCCAGCTTTTCCACAGCCCGGCGCAGCTCCACGTCAAAGTTCCGGGCGTTGAGATTCAGCGCACCAAAGACGGTCATGGCCGAGGGCATCTCCCGGCCCTCCCCGGCCAGCGAGACGATGTACTGGGCCAGCTTGCGGGAGTTGAACTGGTAGACATTCTTCACCTCGTCCCGCTCTGCGGTGGGGATGGGGTCGCCGGTGATGGCCAGCACCTCCCGCACGCCCTCGGCGTAAAGGCCCAGCAGAAGGGCCTTGGTGGCGTTGAGGTTGCGGTCGCGGCAGGTCATGTGGGGCAGAGCACACATTCCCAGTTCCTGGTGTACCCGGCAGGCCACGAGAGAAGAATCCATCCGGGCCTGTGCGATGGGGCAGTCGGCGATGGTCAGCAGGTCAGCGCCTGCGGCCTGCAGCCGCCGTGCACCGTCCAGATAGCCGCTCAGGTCGGCCACCCGGGGCGAATCCAGTTCAATGGCGATGACCTTCTCACCTGCGTTCAGTTTCCGCAGGAAAGTGTCGTCTTTTTCCACCGCCGGTGCAGTCCCGGTGGAAAGTTTCGCTGCCGGAGCGGCTTCGGTCTGCTGGGGCAGAGCATCCAGCTCTGCACGCAGGGCCGCGATGTGGGCGGGCGTCGTGCCGCAGCAGCCGCCCAAAATACGGACGCCCGCAGCGGCGATCTGCCCCATCTCCCGGGCAAAATACTCAGGCTTGCCCTGATACAGCACCCGCGCCCGGGTGACCACCGGATAGCCCGCGTTGGGCATCACCGACAGGGGCAGCAGCGTCTCGCCAAGGCCCTGCACCAGTTTCTTCATCGCGCCGGGGGCCGAGACGCAGTTCAGGCCCGCGGCGTCCACCACGCCGCTCTGCTCCATCCGGCGCAGCAGGTCGCGGAACAGCAGGCCCTCGCGGGTGTAGCCGTCCGGCAGCACCGCGAAGGACACCATGACAAAGGCGTCCGGCACGGCCACACGCAGTGCCTTTACGGCCTCCACAATGCCCACATCGGAGCTGAGCGTCTCGAACAGAAAGTTCTTTGCACCCAGTGCGGCGAACTGCTGCGCCACAAGGCCGTAGGCGCTGCTGGCCGGGGCAGCTTCGGTGTCCGGGGCCGGGCCGAGGTCAGCAAAGACGGCGGCGTCCTTCTCGGCAGCGGCATCACAGGCCAGCTTCCAGCCCGCCTCGGCCAGCTCTTCCCAGCCCGGCATCTGGGCCGCCGCCATCCGGGGCAGACCGAAGGTGTTGGTCTTGATGGCCTGTGCGCCTGCGGCCAGATATTCCGCATGGACCTTCTTCACGCCCTCGGGGTCGGTGAGGTTGGCCATTTCGCAGTCCGCGCCCGGTGCCGTTTTATAATAGGTACCCATGCCGCCGTCGAACAAAAGCGGCTTGCGGGCAAGATACTCTCGGATGTCCGTCATAGAAAGGTTCTCCTTTTCCTTCGTTTTTCCCTCTATTTTTCCCGGCTTCCCCGGGACGGAATTTTTGTGCAGTCATCTTCAGTTTAATGAAGTTTGCGCACTTGTCAAGCATTTTTGCCCCGAAGCAGCCCATTTTGCTTGCGCCGAAGCCGGTTTTGTGCTATTCTATGCATATTTACAATGGTTGGGAGGAATGTATCATGCGCCACGCCGGCACACAGGAAATCGAAACTCCGCGGCTGCTTCTGCGCCGCCTTATGCCGTCGGATGCCCCGATGATGTACGCAAACTGGGCCAACGACCCGGAGGTCACCCGCTGGCTGCGCTGGACGCCGCACAAGGATGTGGCCGAGACGCAGGAGCTTCTGAGCGCATGGGCGATGCTCTATCCCAACGAAGACTACTACCAGTGGGCCATCGTGGAAAAGGCCACCGGACAGGTGTTCGGCTCCATCAGCATCTACAACAGCCTGCTGGGAGAACCGGCACAGCGAAATGAATGGCCGGGTTTTGACCTCTCCGAGGGCATCTGGGAGCCGGGCTACTGCATCGGCAGAGCATGGTGGGGCAAAGGCTGCACCACCGAGGCTCTGAGCGCTCTGGTAGAATACTGGTTCAAGAATACAGACAGTAATTGGCTTGCCTGCTCCCACGCCGTGGAGAACCCCGCCAGCGGCAAAGTCATGATGAAAGCAGGCTTTGTCTACGACCACGAGGCCGTCTACCATAAATTCGACGGTACAGCGATACCCTGCAAGTGCTATGCCCTGACGCGAGAACACTACGAATCGCTATATTCTCCAAACGAATAACAGAAAGGAATCATTTTGAGCGAACTTTACGATATTTTAGTCGAAACTCCCCCGACGAAGGTCATCCTTCTCGCCCTCGACCAGGGCCTGTGGGACTGCGAGCGCAGCCTTGCCGAGCTGGCCGCTCTGTGCGAGGCCAACCACATGGAGGCCGTGGCCGAAGTCACCCAGAAGCGCCAGACCCCTGAGACCGGCATCGTGCTGGGCAGCGGCAAGCTGGAAGAAGCCGCTGCGGCCGCAGCAGAGCTGGGGGCCAAGTGCGCCGTCTTCGACGGTGAGCTGACCGGCAGCCAGATCCGCAATATCTCCACGGCCCTCGGCGGCCTCGAGGTCATCGACCGCACCATGCTCATCCTCGAGATCTTCCGCAGCCGTGCCGTGACCAACGAAGGCAAGCTGCAGACTGAGCTGGCGCTTCTGCGCTACCGTCTGCCCCGCCTGCAGGGCATGGGCGAAAGCCTGAGCCGTCAGGGCGGCGGCGGTGGCGGCGGCGGTGGCGCCCGCCGTGGTGCCGGTGAAACGAAGCTCGAGCTTGACCGCCGCCACGTCCACGCCCGCATCGACGCACTGGCTGAGAAACTGGCCGAGATGGAAAAGCGCCGGGGCGAGAGCCGGAAAGCCCGCGCCAAGACCGGAATGCCGGTGGTCAGCCTCGTGGGCTACACCAATGTGGGCAAATCCAGCCTGATGAACGCCCTCTGCGGCCCCAGCGTCGCCGAAGCCGATATGCTCTTTGCCACCCTCGACCCCACCAGCCGGAAGCTCGTCCTGCCCAGCGGCATGGCCGTGCTGCTGGTGGACACCGTTGGCTTCGTCTCCCGTCTGCCCCACAATCTGGTGGAAGCATTCAAGTCCACGCTGGAAGAAGCCGCATGGTCGGACGTCATCGTGCGGGTGGCCGACGCCGGCGATGAGCAGCGGGAGGAGCAGCTGGCCGTCACCGACGAAGTGTTGGACGGCCTCGACTGCGCCGACATCCCCCGCCTGACCGTCTACAACAAGTGCGACAAGCCCGGCGCGCTGAGCTTCGACCCCGACATCCTGCTCACCAGCGCCAAGACCGGCTACGGCCTCGACAAGCTGCTGGCCAAGCTGGACGAGACCCTCAGCGACCGCGTCCACACCATCCGCGTTCTCCTGCCCTACGATAAGCTGGGCCTTGCCGCCCCCATGCGGGAGCGCGGCAGCGTCCAGCTCGAGGAGTACCGCGAAGACGGCCTCTACCTCGAAGGCATCGTCAAGACCGAAGACCTCCACTGCTTCGAGGGCTATCTGGTCTGAGGACCCGCATACGAAAAGGACCGGACTCCGCGGAGTCCGGTCCTTTTGCCTTTCAAGGCATCAGCCTACGGCAGGAGGCGCTTCCTCTGCGCCCATCAGCTGGTCGTACCGGCCGGTGAACACCCGTTCCGGCAGGGCCGCCGTCAGGGCGAGGGCGGCGGTGAACCGCTCCTCATCGGTCAGCGCTTCCTCCACCGGTGGGAAGTGCGCGAGCACTTCGTCCAGCTGCTTTTTGACCTCCCTGGCCACGAAGATGCCCCGGTCGGTGAGGTAGATCTTGCCGTAATACTCCTTGACGATCATCCCCCGCTCCATCAGCAGGTTCAGCACCCGCACCACCGAGGGTTTGGTCACGCCCAGCTTCTCGGCGATGCTGCGGGAGCTGATGTCCAGATGGGTCTGCGAGACCTCATAGATCGCGAGCAGGTACCGCAGGTGTGCTGGCGTCAGTTCCATCTCGTATCACTCTCTTTTCGTTATATCACACGAACTCTTGGTTTACAAAAGGGGCGTGGGCCAAAGCCTTGACCCGCGCCCCCTTCTCCTACGCGATCGCTCAGTGGCAGCCACCGCCGCAGCTGCTGCAGTTTCCACTGCAACCGCTGTCACAGCCGCCGCTGCATCCACTGCAGCCGCCATGCTTGTGAGAGTGCCAGGTGATCCAGCCTACACCGCCAAACACGATGGCTCCGACGATGATCGTCGGCAGATTGAAATTAGCAGCCAGGAACTCCATCATAACAATGCACTCCTTTCAGCGCGTTTTGAGAAGTTTTTACTTGATCTTGGAAACGTCGATCTTGACCTCGTTGTCGTTCACATACTTGTTGGGACGGACCAGCAGGTAGATGAAGGCCACCAGGATGACAGCAGCCACGATGGTGAAGAAGTTGAAGCTCAGCTCGCCAGTGATGAGGCCGCCCAGCTGGTACACGACCAGAGCGGAGCAGTAGGCCAGTGCGCACATATAGCCGATGGCGAATGCCGTCCACTTGCCGTTGTTCATCTCACGCTTGATAGCGCCCATTGCCGCGAAGCACGGTGCGCACAGCAGGTTGAACGCCATGAAGGCATACGCGCCGACCTGCGTGAAGTCAGCAGCCAGCTCGCTCCAGATCTCAGAGCCGTCCTCTGCAACCTCGCCGACGAAGTGATACAGCTGACCGAAGGTAGCGACAACGTTCTCCTTCGCAACCAGACCGGAGATCGCAGCAACGGTGGACTTCCAGGTGCCGAAGCCCGGCAGCGTGAAGATCGGAGCGATCACAGAGCCGATGCGCGCCATGATGGAGTTGTCAATATCGGATACCGCGCAGAACGCGCCGCCTTCCCAGCCGTAGCCGAGGGTGAACCACATGAAGATGGTGGACAGCAGGATGATGGTGCCTGCCTTCTTGATGAAGGAGGAGCCGCGCTCCCACATGGAGCGGAATACGTTGCCTGCGGTCGGTACATGGTAAGCCGGCAGCTCCATGACGAACGGAGCCGGGTCGCCGGTAAAGATCTTGAACTTCTTGAGCATGATGCCCGAGAT
>ERZ839947.2852-NODE-2852-length-11462-cov-3.378802_pt1 | contig 11462 bp, 6 predicted proteins | sample MGYA00519908_ERZ839947 | MGnify/ENA primary metagenome ERZ839947 (study PRJEB31850, sample SAMEA3708857) | human gut metagenome | biome: human gut; feature: human-associated habitat; material: faeces | place: China | collected 2014 ... | reverse complement strand
TGTTGCTCAGGTACTTAAAAAAAATATTTTATAATAGTGTTGCGGAATTAAGGTTCTGTAAAAAATGCGTTTGTGATAACAGATTATAGTGGTTATGATCCTGAAGTAAATAGTTTTGCTTTTGACGGTTTACGTCCGGGTGTTGATATGAACTCATATCCGACTCCTCGTTCATTTGTTTTTGGCTTAAATTTAACATTCTAATTTCTAAAATCACGAAGACATGAAAAGAATTAAATATTATATTTTATTATTGGCGTCAGTTGGCTGTTTCTCAGCCTGTACCTCTTGGTTGGATGAAGATCCGGTCTATTCTCAGAATAATGCAGTTGTTTTTTCATCAAGGAGTAATGCCGAATTGGCTCTGCTGGGATGTTATGGATATATGACGACAACAGGGGCGTATGGACAAATGTGGCAGGAACTGCCTATCATAGCTTCCGGATTTGCTTTCGGACAGCGTACTGCTTCTACGGCAATTTCATTGGAGGCTGTACCTAGTGATGACTTGATTCCTATAGCCTGGAATGGGATGTATAAAGTGGTGACTGAAGTAAATGCTTTTTTGGAAAGTTTGGACAAAAGCAGTTTGAGCGATACAGATAAGGTACAAATGGGAGGGGAGGCTAAATTCTTGAGAGGATTAGCTTATTATAATTTGGTTTCTTTGTTTGGTGATGTGCCATTAAAAACGGCTGCCTCTTCATCGGATGGTATTTCTGTACCTCGTTCCCCTCAAGCTGAGGTTCTGGCTTTGGTAGTTCAGGATATGAAAGATGCTATGGCTATTGATAGTAAGATTGTAGATGGGCGTGCGAATTCATGGGCTGCAAAAGCTTTTTTAGGTAAGGTTTATTATAAAATGGCGTGTCTGGGTATTGACGAAACTGCAAATTGGACGAATGCCAAGAATATGTTTGACGATGTTTATGAAGCTCATATTTTCGATCTTGAACCTAAATTCGGAGATTTGTTTGGTGATTATGTGACCGGATCAAAGGAGGCTATTTTTCAGTTGAATTTTACAACTTCTTCTACCGTTTGCTTTAATCGTGCAAGTAATCGTTTTGCTCCTCCGCAGGCTACTACGGGAATTTCTTGGGGAACTTATAAAGCGTCTAAAGCTGCTTATGATTTACATGAAGGTACTTATCCGGGAGATCCTCGAATTAATGAGACATTTTTGACTCGCTGGAGAAACCGTAGCGGTAACAACCAGGCTAATCCAAAGCCGACTGTGGGAGATGTACTTTCACCTAATGACTCTACTTACTTGTATCCTTATTTTGCATATGTAAATGGTGATATTGACGAGTATGTGATGAAGAATGGTGTTGCTACCAAAGAAAAAAAGAAATATGTAGGAAAGTTGCCTTATAAAGCATTCATTGATCCCAAGAACCCTACTATTGAGACTATTGAAAATTATGCTTCAACGCATGGCGTTACATTGGAAAATGTAGCTATCACCAAATGTTTAAAAGAAGTTTTTGTAAAAACCGGATCTCAAAATGCTTGGCCATGTTTTCAGAAGTTATATGATCAGAATCAGGTAGGTACAGCGAGCCATAAAAACTTAATGGTTTACCGTTATGCTGAAATGTTATTGTTGATGGCAGATGTGTACAATGAATTGGGGGACACTCCTAAAGCCATATCATTAGCAAAAGAAGTTCTAAATCGTGCACGTAACTCGGGTATGAAAGTTTCTGCTCAGCCGGCTGACTGGCCGACATCCTTGAATCAGGAAGAAGTAAGACAGAAATTGTTTTTTGAGCGTATCATAGAACTTTGCGGTGAGCCCGGAATGTATGAAATGCCTCGTATTCGTGGGACAAAGTATTTTAAGATGGCTTTGGAGTTACATAATAATCATGAAATAACGATAGCATCTGACGCATTGTATCCTGCTAGTTCTAATGCTTGGTTAGATCGTATTTATAATGGTACAAGAGGATTGACGGATGAATTTTTGAAAAAGAATTTGTTATTGCCAATTCCTAGTAGCGAGATTGACGCCAATCCGGCCCTTACTACTTCAGACAATAATTTTGGCTATACGAATTAAGCAGAAGCTTAAACCCCTTAAATGACCTGATAAATTTCCGGATGCGGGGGATATTTGTCCTGGCATCCGGAATTTAGGGTTATAATCAGTCCTTTTGAACATTTATGGAAATAAAATGGCGATAAATGGAAGTCGATTATTAATCAAAAAACTTATTTTTGCCGATGATGAATTCTTCGTTTACTTAATTTATTATATATGAAAAATCTACAATCCGGACTATTTTACTCTTTGACTGGCGTTACCGCCGTAACTTCCCTTGTTTCTTGTTCAATCAAACAAAAGCCTGTGGAGCAGAAACCACTGAATATCGTCTACATAATGACAGACGATCACACAGCACAAATGATGAGCTGTTACGACACACGCTACATGGAAACACCGAATCTTGACCGCATTGCTGCCGACGGTGTACGTTTTACCCAAAGCTTTGTTGCCAATTCTTTAAGTGGTCCCAGTCGCGCCTGTATGATAACAGGAAAGCATAGTTGCGCCAATAAATTCTATGATAATACCACTTGCGTATTTGACAGTTCGCAACAGACTTTCCCGAAGCTGTTGCAGAGAATCGGCTATCAGACAGCATTGGTGGGTAAATGGCATCTTGAAAGCCTGCCCTCCGGCTTTGATTACTGGCAGATAGTCCCCGGACAAGGTGACTACTACAATCCGGATTTCATTACGCAAAATAATGACACTATTCAAAAACATGGGTATCTTACGAACCTTATTACTGATGATGCTATCGACTGGATAGAGAATAAACGCAACCCGGAGAAACCTTTCTGTCTTTTGATACATCACAAGGCAATTCACCGTAACTGGCTGGCAGATACTTGTAATTTGGCTTTGTATGAAGATAAAACCTTCCCGTTACCGGATAATTTCTTTGACGATTATGAAGGTCGTCCCGCTGCCGCTGCACAAGAAATGAGCATTGTAAAGGATATGGACATGATTTATGACCTCAAAATGCTCCGTTCTGATAAAAAATCCCGTTTGAAATCCTTGTATGAGAAATATATCGGTCGTATGGATGAAGCGCAACGTGCCGCATGGGACAGGTTTTACACTCCGATTATAGATGATTTCTATAAACAGAGTCTTCAGGGTAAGGAACTTGCCAATTGGAAATTCCAGCGTTATATGCGTGATTACATGAAGACTGTAAAATCACTGGATGACAATGTTGGTCGCGTACTCGATTACTTGAAAGAGAAAGGTTTACTGGATAACACACTTGTAGTCTACACTTCCGATCAGGGATTCTATATGGGCGAACACGGTTGGTTTGACAAACGTTTCATGTACGAAGAATCTATGCGTACACCGCTTGTCATGCGTCTGCCGAAAGGATTCGACCGCAGAGGTGACATCACCGAAATGGTTCAAAACATTGACTATGCACCTACTTTCCTCGAACTGGCGGGAGCAGAGATACCTTCCGATATTCAAGGTGTATCTCTTGTGCCTTTGTTGAAAGGTGAACATCCGAAAGACTGGCGGAAAGCTCTTTACTATCATTTCTATGAATATCCTGCTGAACACATGGTGAAACGTCATTACGGTGTACGCACAGACCGCTATAAACTGATTCATTTCTATAATGATATCAACTGGTGGGAACTATATGACCTGCAAGCTGATCCGTCGGAAATGCACAATCTCTACGGACAACCAGAATACGAACCGGTGGTGAAGGAGTTGAAAGAAGAAATGCTGAAACTTCAGGAGCAATACAATGATCCTGTCCGTTTCTCACCGGAACGTGACAAGGAATAAATCCAATGTACATACATCATGAAAAAATATATCTTAATCATTCTCATTCTGCTTTCGCCATTGCCGGTGTTTTTGCAGGCTGATAACTTAACATCCCCTTTTAATTCAATAGTTCCACGCCCGGCACAAATTACGCCGGGTAGTGGTAGCTTTATCTTTTCTGCAAAAACTACATTTGCAGTAGAAAATCAGGAACAGGCCACAATTGCTCACAACTTTATCGATTTGTTTGTCCATGCTGCCGGGATAACCCCCATGTTAAATGTCGGGAGCAAGGAGGGGCAAGTCCTTTTCGTGACAGATTCTTCTTTAAAAACTGAAGCGTATCTGTTAAAGGTTACGCCGGAACAGATACTTATTAAAGCTTCGGATACAAAGGGCTTTTTTTATGCATTACAATCTATCCGCCAACTTCTGCCTGCTGCCATAGAATCGGGACAACCGGTAAAGAATGTCGCGTGGAGTGTTCCGGCAGTGACAATTCAGGATGAACCTCGTTTTGGTTTCCGGGGATTACTGTTGGATCCGGTACGTTGTTTTATTCCTAAAGAAAATGTACTGCGGATTATCGACTGTATGGCGATGCTGAAAATCAATAAACTTCATTTTCATCTGACAGATGATAACGGTTGGCGGATTGAAATCAAGAAATATCCTCGTTTAACGGAAGTCGGTGCATGGAGGGTAGACCGTACGGATGTGCCTTTCCACTCACGCCGTAACCCGAAACGGGGAGAACCAACGCCGATAGGCGGTTTCTACACACAGGAAGATATCAGGGAAATAGTGGCTTATGCCGCTGATAGGCAGATTGAAGTTATTCCCGAGATAGATGTACCGGCACATAGTAATGCGGCGCTTGCTGCATATCCTCAACTTGCCTGTCCGGTCGTGAAAGACTTTATCGGTGTACTTCCCGGATTGGGAGGACGGAACTCAGAGATTATTTATTGTGCGGGAAACGATAGTGTATTTACCTTTCTGCAAGATATTTTCGATGAAATTCTGACACTTTTCCCTTCCCGCTATATTCATGTTGGGGGAGATGAGGCACGAAAGACGAACTGGGAAAAATGCCCGCTTTGTCAGAAGCGGATGAAAAAGCAGCATTTGACTAATGAAGAAGATTTACAGGGCTACTTTATGAAGCGTATCAGTGATTATCTGCGTAAAAAAGGACGTGAAGTGATTGGTTGGGACGAGTTGACAAACAGTTCTTTTCTTCCCGAAGAGTCTATTATACTTGGTTGGCAGGGAATGGGAACGGCTGCCCTGAAAGCTGCCGAAAAGGGACATCGATTTATTATGACTCCGGCACGTATCATGTATCTGATCCGTTATCAGGGACCTCAATGGTTTGAACCGGTAACATATTTCGGAAACAATACACTGAAAGATGTTTTTGACTACGAGCCTGTGCAGAAGGATTGGAAACCGGAATATGAATCTTTATTAATGGGCATACAAGCTTGTATGTGGACAGAATTTTGTAATAAGCCGGAAGACGTGGATTATCTCTTGTTTCCTCGTCTGGCTGCTCTGGCAGAAGTAGCATGGACGCCCACGGGCACAAAAGATTGGTCCGGTTTCTTGAAACGGATGGATGTATATAATGCACATTTGGCGGAAAAAGGGATTGTTTATGCCCGTTCGATGTATAATATCCAGCAAACGGTGACACCGGTGAACGGACATCTGGAGGTGAATCTGGAATGTCTCCGTCCGGATGTGGAAATTCGCTATACGCTGAATGGCAGTAACCCGGCGATGTCCTCACATCGTTATGACGGACCTATCCGTGTGACAAAAACGCAAATGGTGAAAGCCGCCACCTTTATGGACGGCAAGCAAATGGGAGAAATCCTGGACTTGCAGCTTACATGGAACAAAGCCACGGCAAAACCATTGCTTGGTAATAAGAAAAATGAAATGTTATTAGTCAACGGATTGCGGGGAAGCCTGAAATATACTGATTTCGAATGGTGTAACTGGAGCCGGAATGATTCAATTTCTTTCACCATAGATTTGCTTGGTAAGGAAAAATTGAATAAATTTGCCATTGGTTGCATTACGAATTATGGAATGGGAGTGCATAAACCGAAAATGATCCGTGTGGAAGTTTCCGATGATAACCGGACATACTGTGCCATAGGGGAGTTGAACTTTTCTTTGGAAGAAATTTATAAGGAAGGAACTTTTAGAAATGATTACTCGCTGGATATGGGTGGCGTATCTGCCCGTTATGTACGTGTGACGGCGAAAGGAGCAGGGATATGCCCTAAAGATCATGTCCGTCCCGATCAGGAAGCAAGAATCTATTTTGATGAAGTAATGATAGAATAAGAGTCTAGTCGTTAAAAATAATAATTATGAACATTAGCTTAAAGAAACGAACCTTTTTAATCTTATTGGCAGGACTGACTGCTACCTTCGCTTCGGCGCAGGAACAACCGTTGCCCGAATGGCAGAGCCAGTATGCGGTAGGACTGAATAAACTCGCTCCTCATACCTATGTATGGCCTTACGCCAATGCTTCCGATATTGAAAAACCGGGCGGATACGAACAGTCTCCTTTTTATATGACCCTGAACGGAAAATGGAAATTCCATTGGGTGAAGAATCCCGATAACCGTCCGAAGGACTTTTATCAGCCTTCTTATTATACCGGAGGTTGGGCGGATATCAATGTTCCCGGCAATTGGGAACGTCAAGGGTATGGTACAGCTATCTACGTCAACGAAACGTATGAGTTTGACGACAAAATGTTCAACTTTAAGAAGAATCCGCCGTTGGTCCCTTATGCAGAAAATGAAGTCGGCTCATACCGCCGCACATTTAAAGTGCCTGCCGACTGGAAAGGACGTCGGGTAGTACTTTGCTGTGAAGGTGTTATCTCTTTCTATTACGTATGGGTGAACGGGAAACTGCTCGGATATAACCAAGGCTCGAAAACGAATGCCGAATGGGATATCACGGATGTCTTGAACGATGGAGAGAATGTAGTGGCTTTGGAGGTATACCGTTGGAGTGCGGGTGCTTATCTCGAATGCCAGGATATGTGGCGTTTGAGTGGTATCGAACGTGATGTTTACTTGTACAGTACTCCCAAACAGTACATTGCCGACTATAAATTGAATGCTTCTTTGGATAAAGATAAATACAAAGACGGTATCTTCGGACTGGAAGTAACTGTGGAAGGACCTTCCTCTACTACCGGTTCTATTGCGTATACATTGAAAGATGATTCGGGTAAAGCTGTCTTGCAGGACGCTATTCAAATTAAATCCCGCGGATTAAGTAATTTCATAGCATTTGATGAAAAGAAGATTCCAAATGTGAAAGCCTGGGATGCGGAACATCCCCACCTTTATACACTCGTGCTCGAACTGAAAGACGACCAAGGTAAAGTCACTGAACTGACCGGATGTGAAGTTGGTTTCCGTACCTCGGAAATCAAGGACGGACGTTTCTGTATCAACGGCGTTCCGGTATTGGTAAAGGGAACCAACCGCCACGAACATTCGCTACTCGGACGTACGGTAAGTAAGGAACTAATGGAACTGGATATCAAACTGATGAAACAACATAACATCAACCTTGTTCGGAACTCACATTATCCTACCCATCCTTACTGGTATCAGCTTTGCGACCGTTACGGATTGTATATGATTGATGAAGCCAATATTGAATCTCACGGTATGGGCTACGGTCCCGCCTCCCTTGCCAAAGACAGTACTTGGCTGACAGCCCACATGGACCGTACACACCGGATGTACGAACGTTCCAAGAATCATCCGGCCATAGTTATCTGGTCGTTAGGAAATGAAGCTGGCAACGGTATTAACTTCGAACGTACTTATGATTGGCTGAAATCTGTAGAAAAGACCCGCCCCGTGCAGTATGAACGTGCCGAACTGAATTATAATACGGATATTTACTGCCGTATGTACCGTAGCGTAGACGAAATAAAAGCGTATGTAGCGAAGAAAGACATTTACCGTCCTTTCATCCTTTGTGAATACCTGCATGCAATGGGTAACAGTTGCGGCGGCCTGAAGGAATATTGGGATGTCTTCGAAAGCGAGCCTATGGCACAAGGCGGTAACGTATGGGACTGGGTAGACCAATCTTTCCGCGAAATAGACAAGAGCGGGAAATGGTACTGGACTTACGGTGGTGATTATGGTCCGCAAGGAATTCCCAGTTTCGGTAATTTCTGTTGTAACGGCTTGGTCGGTGCCGACCGTGAACCACATCCGCATCTGCTCGAAGTGAAGAAAGTGTATCAGAATATAAAGACCACTTTACTTGACCGGAAGAACATGAAACTTCGTATCAAGAACTGGTACGATTTCTCTAATCTGAATGAATATATATTCCATTGGAATGTAACAACCGATAGTGGAGAGAAACTGGCAGAAGGGACTAAAGTGCTGGATTGTGAACCGCACGCTACCATAGATATACAGTTGGGTAATGTGACTCTTTCGAAAAAGGACCGTGAGGCTTATCTGAACGTTAGCTGGACCCGCAAAGAGGATTCCCCGATGATAGATAAAGACTGGGAAGTGGCTTATGACCAGTTTGTACTTTCCGGCAATAAGAATTCTACGGCTCATCGTCCGCAAAAAGCAGGTGAAACAACATTTACCGTTGATAAAAAAACAGGAGCTCTGACTTCGTTGAGTCTGAACGGCAAAGAGCTGTTATCTACTCCATTGACATTAAGTCTTTTTCGTCCGGCTACGGATAATGATAACCGTGATAGAAACGGAGCACGTCTGTGGCGTAAAGCAGGACTGGATAATATTACCCAGAAAGCCCTATCACTGAAAGAAGGCAAATCCTCAACAACTGCCCGTGTTGAAATACTCAACGCGAAAGGGCAGAAAGTTGGTACGGCTGACTTCATCTATGCACTGGATAAGAATGGCGCATTGAAAGTGAGCACTACTTTCGAACCGGATACAGCACTTGTGAAATCAATAGCTCGCTTGGGGGTAACGTTCCGCGTGGCTGATATGTATGACCAAGTTTCCTATTTGGGACGTGGTGACAATGAAACGTATGCCGACCGTAACCAATCTGGTAGAATCGGACTGTATCAGACAACCCCCGAACGTATGTTCCACTATTATGTCACTCCGCAATCCACGGGTAATCGTACTGATGTACGATGGGCGAAGTTTACGGATCACTCCGGTGCAGGTATCTTTGTCGAGTCAAACCGTGCTTTCCAGTTTAGTATCATTCCTTTCTCGGATGTGTTATTAGAGAAAGCCCGTCATATCAATGACCTGAAACGTGATGGAATGTTGACCGTGCACTTGGATGCAGAGCAGGCTGGTGTAGGAACAGCTACTTGTGGTCCCGGTGTATTGCCGCAATATTTGGTTCCGTTGAAGAAACAGCACTTTGAATTTACCCTTTATCCGGTAAAATAAGTGTTGAACCAATAGGTTATTAGATTATATATAATAGGTGTGGATTTTACTGGCTTTTCTGAATATTGTCAGAAATGTTCTATGAAAGTAGTGAAATTCACACCTTTACGTTATCTTTGCACTATCAGTATTAATTAAATTTTATATCATGAACAAACTACTGACCGCAGTATTATTATCCTCTGTCATAACATTGAGTGTTCAGGCACAAAAGGCAGAAGAATATTATGTGAAGCACGTTGAATTTCCCCCGAACGCGACTCTTGAACAGAAAGTAGATATGGCGGCGCGCCTGATACCTACTCCCCAACAGTTATCCTGGCAACAAATGGAACTGACCGCTTTTCTCCATTTCGGTATCAACACTTTTACCGGACGCGAATGGGGAGACGGAAAAGAAGATCCTGCACTTTTCAACCCTTCGGAACTGGATGCCGAACAATGGGTGCGCAGCCTTAAAGATGCCGGATTTAAAATGGTGCTTCTGACAGCGAAACACCACGATGGATTCTGCCTTTGGCCTACGGCCACCACCAAACATTCCGTAGCCTCTTCTCCTTGGAAGAACGGACAAGGAGACGTTGTGAAAGAACTCCGGAAAGCCTGTGATAAATATGGAATGAAGTTCGGAGTCTATCTCTCTCCGTGGGACAGAAACGCGGAATGTTATGGAGATTCTCCCCGATATAATGAGTTTTTTATCCGCCAGTTGACGGAACTGCTGACCAATTACGGTGAAGTGCACGAAGTCTGGTTCGACGGTGCGAATGGAGAAGGACCGAACGGAAAGAAACAAGTATATGACTGGGACGCTTTCTATAAAACGATTCAACGCCTGCAACCCAAAGCTGTTATGGCAATTATGGGCGATGATGTGCGTTGGGTAGGAAATGAGAAAGGACTGGGACGTGAAACAGAATGGAATGCCACTGTGCTCACTCCGGGAATTTATGCCCGTTCGGCGGAAAACAACAAGCGCCTGGGTGTCTTTAGTAAAGCGGCGGACTTAGGAAGCCGTAAGATGTTGGAGAAGGCCACGGAACTGTTCTGGTATCCGTCGGAAGTGGATGTGTCTATCCGTCCGGGGTGGTTCTATCATGAGGCGGAAGATAGCAAAGTAAAGTCTTTGAAACATCTGTCGGATATCTATTTTCGGTCGGTAGGCTATAATTCCGTGCTCTTGTTGAATATTCCTCCCGATCGTAAAGGCTTGATAAGTGAGGCGGATGTGAATCGTCTGAAAGAATTTGCTGCTTACCGCCAACAGATATTTGCTGACAACCGGGTGAAAAAAGGAAGAAACTACTGGAATGCCACTTCGGGTAGTGAAGCTGTTTATTCCTTGAAGCCGAAGTCGGAAATCAATGTTGTAATGCTTCAGGAAGATATAACGAAAGGGCAGAGGGTAGAGGCTTTTACCGTTGAGGCTCTGACGGATAACGGTTGGAAAGAAGTTGGTAAAGGCACGACAATCGGATATAAGCGTATGCTGCGTTTTCCGGCGGTAAAAGCCGGCAGGCTGCGGGTGAAGATTGATGAATGTCGTCTGACTGCTCACATTAATCAAGTGGCTGCTTATTATGCGCCTCCTTTACAGGCAACCGTTCAGGGTGAAGATTGGAACAACCTGCCCCGTACCGGTTGGAAACAGGTCGCTGCTTCGCCGTTGACGATAGACTTGGGCAAGTCGGTGACATTGACCAGTTTTACCTATGCTCCATTGAAAGCGGAAGCGAAACCTACAATGGCTTTCCGTTATAAATTCTTTGTGAGTGCGGACGGCAAGAACTGGAAGGAAGTTCCTACCAACGGTGAGTTCAGTAATATTATGCATAACCCGTTGCCGCAGACCGTTGCTTTCGGTCAGAAAGTGCAGGCACGCTATATTAAGTTGGAGGCTACTACGCCTACCGCAACAACCGCAAAAGTGGAAATGAATGAAATAGGAGTGAAGATAACCCCCTGACGGAGTTGTCATCATTGAAAGATATGCTTAGAGAGTAGCAGTGAGGACTGGCGGTCTTGATTTCTCGTGAATCAGACGCCAGTCTTTTTTTATTAAACCAAATGAACCTTTTACTGTTATTAATTAAAAAAGACAGAAGTTATGTTAGTAGTAGATTTAGGAAAATGGATGAACAAAATCCTGATAGATTGGGGAATAGACC